>Ga0181560_10002954_pt1 | contig 15769 bp, 7 predicted proteins | sample 011ome_20_FD_133751 | JGI IMG/M metagenome (GOLD analysis project Ga0181560, IMG submission 133751) | Coastal salt marsh microbial communities from the Groves Creek Marsh, Skidaway Island, Georgia - 011509CT metaG (megahit assembly) | ecosystem: Environmental > Aquatic > Marine > Intertidal zone...
GGCAAGCATGGCTTGTGCAATGGGCGTAACCCGCACAATCCGTATTTCTATTGGTCGGTCGAATTAGAGGATCAATTTCTAGTCAAGCATGGCATCCTCAGCGGCGAGTCGCTGGTGCAGCGTCCAACCGGAGTCAAGGTGCTACAACCTCAAGTCGATTATGACAGCTACCGTTAAGCAAAAATCTTGGTGATACGATTTTGGAGAGCAGTCGTCTGACGAACGATTCATCTCCTCAACCAGATCTTCGCAGATGCCTTTGGCTTCGAGCATATTGGTGCAGTAGCGCGCGGCAGTGCCACTGCGTTCGGTGAAGTTGCGGATACGATCGAGTAGTTTACTTAGTTTTTCGGGCGAATGCATCAGCTCTTTGGATAAGTCGCTAAATAATCCGATGGTGTGCAGGTTGGCACCGAGCTCGTCGTGTAGGTCGGCGGCAAAGCGTTCTTTGATGCGGGGCGTAGGTAGGGGAATACTTAGTTCGGTTGACGGGCTCAGGCAAGCCGCTGTCATTCTGTTTTTAGAAGATAGCGCAGCAGATAGGTTAGACCACCCTATAAACAGAGGGTAGTCAAAAAGGAAGGCGGGGCGTATGATTGGTGCCACACATGCGGGAGGAGGCTCAATCGTCCCAGTGCATTGCGAATCAACAAATTCTTTTGAAAACAATACGACGCTCCATCGGCAGCCTGTTTGCCCTGACTTCACTTTTTCTGGCGAACATTAGCGATGCCGCCGATCTATCCGCCGCCGAGATTTTTACAGACGGTATGGTGCTGCAACAGCAAATGGATGTGCCGGTCCGGGGAAATGCCTCCGCGGGTGACATGACACAGGTGAACTTCGGAGGCAGGAAACAACAGCCACAGTCGATCAAGCTGGCAAATGGGTGGCGAAGCTTAGCCCGCTGTAGGCTTCTGCCGAATCCCGCACCATGGTCATCTCTTCTAAAGAGACAGGTTCTGGCCTTCAGCTTTCCAATGTCTTAGTGTGCGAAGTTTGGCTGTGTGCCGGACAGTCGAACATGGCGTGGACCCTGAGCAAATTGACTGCGAAACCGAATCCACAATCTGAAAACGAGCCGTTGGCGGACTACCTGCGTAATATAATTCAAACAGCTAACGATCCGATACTACAGCAGTTTGCGGTCGTAGGCGTGGTGTCTCCCGGTAAGGAGGTGACCCCATATTCGCAGCAAGTCGGGCTGTCTTGCGGCAGTGCAGGGCAACACGGGCGATTTCTCTGGGACGGGCTATTTCTTCGGACGTGAACTGCGCACGCAACTTGGGGTGCCTGTCGGTCTTGTTTACAGTAACCGCGGTGGCACCGAAATTGAGCCATGGATTCCGAAGCGCGAATACTTGAATACCGCGGAGGACAAAGCGTTCTACGAAACCGAAACCGCAAAACTCGCTCCTGTAGCGATGAAGCAACACCAGGCCGCTTATCAAAAGAAGCTGGCCGTATGGAAGCAGCAGGCCGCAGCGGACAAGGCTGCAGGGAAGCGGGCACCGCGTAAGCCGTCCGACACGTTCAACGCCAACTGGATACCAGCCGCGCTTTATAATGGATTTATTCATTCACTGGCCCCTTATGTGATGCAGGGCACCATCTGGTATCAGGGCGAGAGCAACACGAATTACCGCACGGAGCATTACAGCGAAAGTATGTTAGCCTTGATCAACGGCTGGCGCTCACATTGGGGACAAGAGACGTTCTATTTTATCTGGTGTCAGCTGGCCAACAAGCACGTGGCCAACGCGGAGCCGATTGATCAGGAGAATTGGGCGGAGATTCAAAACCAGCAGCGCGAGGTGCTAGCGCTGACGGACGATACCGGTATGGCCGTGCTCAATGATATCGGTGAGGCCAATAACATTTATCCCAAGAATAAGGTGGGTGCCGGTAAACGCCTGGCACTCTGGGTATTAAAGCAGGCCTATGGACAAGAACTGGTTTGTAGCGGTCCGCTCTACAACAGTGCCCACGTCGACGGTATCCGAGTCATAATCACCTTTGATCATGTCGGTTCGGGCTTGATGGTCGGCAATCAGTATTTGATGGAGCCGACAGAAGCCGTGCAGGTGCCACTGCAAGGTTTTCAGATTTGTGGTGCAGACAAACTGTGGCAATGGGCCGAAGCGAAAATCGTCGGTGCTGATACGGTGGCCGTGTGGCACCCGAACATTCCCGCGCCAGTCGAGGTGCGCTACGCTTGGTCGGCCAATCCCGAAGGTGCCAACCTTTACAATCAAGAGGGGTTGCCCGCATCGCTTTTTAAAGCAACGCTGGAGTGATTCTGACGACAGATTTTTAGTGGAGGGGAACGCTCCGTCGTTTCCGCGTCAGGATGGGCGGTGCTGATGGCTTCGATTTGGTGGCAATGACGGAGCATTGCCCTCCAAGAGCAGCGAACAACACGTTCCCACATTCCTACCCTTCTTACGCCAGCAACGCTGGTCCCCCCTCTAAACGAAGGGTATGCATCTGCGACTAGAGATGTAAGATGGTGTCAAATATTGTAAGCTGGCGCACTACCTCGGGTGACCGCTTGCCTCTTCATCTCTGATACCGTAAAAAAACGTATGAAAGAAAGACTGTATTCGATCTGTTCAATCATTGGACTGAGTGTTGCCACGGTCCCTGTGCTGGCCAATGCGAAGACGCCTACGCTGAGCCCTTTACAGCCAAACATTGTGCACATCCTCGTCGATGACCTCGGCTGGCAGGATGTCGCGTGTTATTATGACGCCTTGCATGCTGAGCCGGGGCTGTATGAGACGCCGAATATTGACCGCGTGGCGGAGCGGGGCATTCGCTTTATGCAGGCCTACTCGCCGTCGCCGACGTGTTCGCCCTCGCGTGCCGCGTATTTGAGCGGTCAGTTTGGCGTGAAAAATGGCGTCTATCATGTCAAAGGCAGTCGCGTGCCACGCGCCTGGGGCGAGCGTCCCGAGTTAACCCCTTACTATTCCGCGCGGCTCGATCCGTCGAAGACTATTATTCCACAGGAATTGAAGAAGGCGGGCTATACCACTGCGCATGTGGGCAAGTGGCATGTGTGTGGGGAAAACATGGTGCCGACCCCGCTGCAGCTGGGCTTTGATTTTTCCTATGGCCGTGATCATGTGTATAATGATCCGGAGATCGTCGACCCCAAGGATAAGAAGATCAACAACAAGGAGGGCATCTTTTCGCAGCCTCGTAACAACCGCCTGACGGACTTTGATAATGCCTTGTTTTTGCCGTTAATCGATGATGAGCGGCCCTATGATAGCCTGACGGATATTTCGTTGCGCTGGTTGAATAAGGTCGGCCGTCAGGATCAGCCGTTCTTCCTGAATTTTTGCCCCAAGCTGGTGCATGGCCCGATCATGACCCGCGACCGCAAGCGCTTGGCGTATTACTGTGAAAAGCTCGGCATTGATTTTCCGACCGACTCCGGTTCGATTGCGGATCCCGATGCGCCCGGTCAGAACAATCCGTATTATGCCAGCATGGTCGATTCGGTCGATTGGATGGTCAGTAAGGTGATGCAGACGCTGGAGTCCATCGACGACCCGCGCAATCCTGGCCACAAGTTGATTGATAATACCTATCTGATTATCAGCTCCGACAATGGCGGCTCGCAGCGCTTGGCGACTTGGGCGAGTGCGGACGGCAAACGTCGCTTTGAGAAGGTTACGGACAATGCGCCGCTACGTGAAGGGAAGAGCTGGATGTATGAGGGCGGCATTAAAATACCATTCATAGTGATTGGCCCAGGCGTGCAGCCAGGCTCGGTCAACGAAACGACCCCCGTGACACTGTTGGATCTTTTCCCCACCTTCATGGCGATGGGCGGCATGCAGCCAGACCCTGCATTGGATCTGGACGGTTGTAATATCTTGCCGGTCATCAAAGGCCAGGCCACCGAGGCGAAATTCGCCGATGGCACTGTGCGTGATACTTTGTTTTTCCACCACCCCGCCGATGATAAATCCTTTTCGGTGATTCAGCGTAAGGGCTGGAAGTTGATGAAAAACACCGGGCCACTTCTGACCGAAGCGCCGGACTTGCAACTGTTCAAGCTCTACAACGAAGATGGCACGCGTAATGATATTGGTGAGGCCAACAACTTGGCAGATCAATACCCCGAGATGACGCAGCAGCTGTTGGGGGATCTGACGGATTGGATGCAGGCAAACGATGCGCGTGTGCCGCATTTGAACCCGGATGCGGAGGACGACCTGCCAGGTAAGAGCGATGTGCCCGTCGTGACTGGGCTCGGCAGCGAGGAGAGCCGGATCTGGGCGACTTTCGAGGCGAAGCCCAATGTCCCAGTGACGCAGGCCTACATGATGTATAGTCTCAATGGCGGCACCGAGCTCAAATATCGTGCGCCCCGTTTGGAGGAGTGGATTCATGCACCGGTCAAGTTGACGGACGGTCGAGTGGAGGCGGTGGCACCTCCGGGCATGACACACGCGGTGTTCTGCCTGATCGATGCGAACAATTTCCTGGTGTATTCGGAGCCGATCCCTCCAGTTGGAAAGATCCGCATTGATGCGGCAGTCTCGCTCGAAATGGAGAATGGTTTTGCGTATCGCCCCGGCTTGTTCTCGCTGATCAAAGTGGGGCATGATGCACGTGGGAAGTTGATGCAACAAGGCGTGAATGTCGACGAGCTGACTCAGGCACTCAAGGCCGCGCGAGCCGTGGTGAAACAGCCGGTCGAGGAAAAGACGTATGCGGTGGCGATCCGTAATTTACGCCATGCGATCCGCGCCTTCGATGGGCAGGTTGCCGAAGCCGGGCTGAGTGATTTGAACAGTATCAATCTGGGCAAGTGGTAGTTGTGAGTTTGTAGCCTCGATCCGTTCACCGCGTGGAGCGCAGCGCTTTACGCGGTGAGATCGGGGAGCGTTGGAGTTACGCATCACCCCCGTCTGACGACGGCATATCCTTATACACAAGTCTGAGCCTATGAAGTTCGCGGTAAAAAAACTCCTTCCCTGCGAAGGGAAGCTGGTCGGCTCGCCCGACCGGAAGGGTTTCGGGCCGAGCCTCAGCTTTTGTTAACTGCCGTGCGAATCTGTTCTAATACCCACTCTGGGTGGTCGAAGACAGTCTTGTTTTCAAATCGAATCACTTGAATACCTGTCGCTTGAAGGAAGAGTGTGCGTTCGTGGTCGTATTCGGCAGCCATCGCGCTGTTATGCGCCTGCCCGTCCAGTTCAATAGCCAGCTTTGATGCTGGACAGTAAAAATCCAAAATATACTGGCTGACACTGTGCTGGCGGCGAAACTTTCGACCTTCGAGTTGCTTGCCTTTCAGGTAAGTCCAGAGTCTTGCCTCAGCAGGCGTCATATGACTCCGTAGTTTTCTGCGGAAATGCTTTAGCGCAGGCAAGTTGTTGAGTCGCTCTTGGTCACTAACAGACATACATTACAGATTACTTCAAGGGATGGACATTGCCAGCGAAAACCCCTCCGTCTCGGCAGACCGAGCCACCTCCCCTTCGCAGGGGAGGAGCTTTAAATAGGCAATTCATAGCGTCAACTTAAATAGACAAAGACATGTATAAGGATATGCTTTTCAAGGAGGATCTCTTTACGCGGTCAGATCAGGTAGCACCTTCGCACCTTCATACTTTTCATACATTTCCACACCAGCTTTGCTGGTTCCCCCCTCCGAAAGTAGGGTAGTCAAGAATACGAATGACGGGTATTATGGGTTCAAGCACTGGAACGTGCTGTTGGGATTCGAAGTCCTGAATCGCGCTGAATCATTTTTAAAGTTATACCTCATGAAGAAGACAATCAGAACCCTATTCGCACTCAGCGCGTTCATTGGCTTGAGCTCAATTTCTCAGGCAGCAGCGATTGCTACGGTCGATGATAGCGCCACGCAAAATGCGTTTGCGGGTGGTATCGTTGCGAACGACTTGGTGAATCAGGGGCAAAGCACGTTGTCTAGCTATGATGCTGGGGCGGAGACCTTCGGGCCTGATGGCCTGAATGACGGATCGGGAGACATTGCCAGCACGACTGAGAATACTTACTACAATAACGACGGTGTGGCACAAACGATTCAGTTCGATCTGAATACAGCCGTCAATACGCAGGGGTATGATCTGACATCGATTATCGCGATTTCGGGGTGGGCGAGCGACACGAACTTTAATTACCATGATTACACGATTCAGGTCAGTGTAGTGGGCAGCGCTACGTATACCGATTTGGTGACGGTTGATACCACCGCGACAACCGCCTCACGGCGTGTCACGATTACAGATAATGCCACTGGCGTGCTTGCGTCCGGCGTTGATTCCATCCGCTTCGTGATGCCAGCAGATCATGGTAGAATTGTTATGCAGGAGATCGACGTTATTGGGACGGCTACGGCTTCGGTGGCCTCGCCCGTTACATGGGATGACGGCGCTGCGGATGATAACTGGAGCTCTACTGCCAACTGGGACGGCGATGTCGCGCCGACCAACGGAGACACGGTGGTGCTTACCGCTACGACGCAGAGTTATCTCGATTACGCATGGACGATTGAAAGCGGCGAATCTTTGACTGCAGACGATGCGGTGCTCACTGGTAATGGCTATGGGGATGATTTAGGAATCGTAACGGGTGGCACATTGACGTTGGCGACCGGAGGCTCAATGAACATCGGCTTTATGCGACCTCGCTCGGATGCAACGAGCGGTGGCGATTTTGTGATCCAGCCTGGAGCATCGTTGAACACGATGGTGTACGGCCTATCCAGTAAAGAACTAAACATCACCTACATCGCTGATGCGGCAGGCGTGACTACGTGGACCAACGCTCTTTCGGGGGCAGGCATATTTAACATTGGTGGAGACCATTTGACGGTCGATTTGACCCACTACGACATCGCGAACGGCAGCACGTTGATTCTTGCTGATTATGCTGCTGCGGGCGACTTGGACGGCACCACGTTTGCCAGCGTCACCCTGACCGAGGGATGGAATGGCACGGTCGACTATGCTTATGACCAAGGCGGCGGCGACCTGGCGATTGCGCTGACAAATATTTCTATTGGACCACTCAACGAGACCGCAAACGGAACGCCGCACAGCTGGCTCGATCTGTATGGCCTCGTCATCGGCGGCGATTATGAAGCGGATGATCTGCTCGATTCCGATGGTGATGGTAAACTTAATTGGGAGGAATACCGGGACGGCACCGATCCGACGGGCGTTGGCGTGGCCGCACCGATTCCTTTCACTTTGGTGGAGGGAACGAACGGCGATCCAGATGCGCTGACTTTTTCGCCGCCCAATACGACATGGCATATCGAAGCATCGACCGATAGCATCGTGTGGGGTGTGGTGCCGCACATGACCTTTGTCGTGAATGCCGACGGAACGATTACGGCGAGTGTTGAAGCGCTGCCTGCCTTGAGTGCTGGCGGAACGTATCGCGTGATCGAAACGCAAAAAAACCGCAAGCTGGTCATCTTCTTGACCGAAGGGCAGTCGAATATGGAGGGCGCCAGCAGCGATGCCGCGTCCAATGTATACGGAATGGAAGATCATCCGCTGCCGAATATGCTGCAGCTGTCCCGTGCCCGTCCGAGAGATTTCTATGACGTAGGCGCAGAGAATGAGTTGATTCGGGCGTTTCAACCCTTGCAAACAACCATCGCTCAGAATCCGGACGCTCAGACTCAATATGAGTCCAACTCTTATACGGCTCTCGATTTCTATTTTGCGCGTGCGTATGCCGCGGATCATCCGGATGAGGACGTTCTCATTGTCAGAAACGCCGTGGGTGGAACGGGTTTCCAAAATAATAATTGGAATGACGGAGACGTGCTGGATTTGAATGTGACGCCTTATCTGCAGGCGGCTTTGGCTCAGGTGAGCGGTGAGTATGCGACGATTGAATTCGGCGGTATTCTCTGGCATCAAGGGGAAGCCGATGCGAACGCATCTGAAGTATATGAGGCCAATCTGGTTGCGCTGGTCGCGAGACATCGGGGCTACGTCGAAGCCGAGATTGCAAACAGCAGCGCGCCGTTTATCTGTGGGACCATGGTGTCTCGTTGGATTGAGGAACGGTCCTTCAATACTGTAGTTGATGCGGTGCATCGCAATATCGCCAACTTGGTCCCAAATGCCGACTTCGTCGATTTGAGCGATTTGGATCAAGAGGATTGGTCTCTCACCAATCACTTCCTAGTGGATGAATATAAAACCATCGGAGCGCGCTACTATCAGAAGTGGCTCGAAGTGCAGGGCATCACAGGCAAGGGCACACCACGGGCGTGGTTGGATGCCTACGGACTGGTTGTCGACGGCGACTATGCGGCTGCCGATCTGCTTGATTCCGACGGCGACGGTAAACTCAACTGGGAGGAATATCTCGACGGGACCAATCCAACCGGTCCGGTTGCGGCGATCACCTTTGCCGTCGCGGCTCCCGACAGTATTGCCGATACTCTGAATTTCATTCCGCCGAGCACCCCATGGGTGGTTGAAGCGAGCACCGACGACACCGTATGGGGCGTGGTGCCACACATGAGCTTTGTGGTGAATGCTGATGGAACCATTACTGCGACAGTTGAAGAGCTGCCCGCTCTGAGTGCAGGCGGCAGCTATCGAATCACGGAAAAAGCGCAGAACCGAAAGCTGGTGATCTTCCTGACTGAAGGCCAATCCAATATGGTCGGCTACGCTCCGGATACGGACACCAATGTGTATGGAATGGCGGATCATCCGTTGCCGAACATGCTTCAGTTGTCACACGGGCATGCCCGTCATTTCTATGATTCAGAAGCCGAGAATGCGCTGATCCCGGCGTTCCAGCCCTTGCAGGCATCCGAAGATCCGGGGCAGAGCTCTGATGAAGCAGATACCGCACTCGATTTCTATTTTGCCCGAGCCTATGCCGAAGACCATCCCAACGAAGATGTGCTGATCATTAAAAATGCTTACGGCGGCACTGGGTTCGCCAATAATCGGTGGAATGATGGGGACAGCCTCGATGCGTTGGTCATTCCTTATTTTGAAGGGGCGTTTAAGCAAAACGACCTGAGCAACCGCTATGAAATGATCGAGTTCGGTGGCATCTTGTGGCATCAGGGTGAAGCCGATACCAAGACGGTGGCCGCTTCCTCGGCCTATGCCGCAAACCTAGTGGCAATGGTCGCCAGACACCGTAGCCGGGTGGATACCTATGTTTCTACGGAGGATACACCCTTTATTCTGGGAACGATGCACTATTATCGCATCGATAATTATTATAGCAATTTCCCGGAGATGAGCACGGTTGATGCAATCCATCGGGATATCGCCAATCTAATTCCGAATGCGGACTGTGTCGATCTGCATGATCTGCAGGGGAACACAACCATTCACTTCAGCGTGGATGAGTATAAAACCATGGGCGCGCGCTACTATCAGAAGTGGCTCGAACTCTCCGATACCAGTAACGGAACACCTTACGCTTGGTTGCAACTTTACGGTTTGGTCAGCGACGGCGATTACGAAGCGGCCGATTTACTCGATTCCGACAGCGACGGACGCCTCAATTGGGAAGAGTATCAGGACGGTACCGACCCGACTGGCGTGGGCGTGGCCGCACCGATTCCGTTCACGCTGGTGGATGCCAGCGATGGCAGTGCGGATACCCTGACCTTTGCACCTCCTAATACGAAATGGGTGATTGAAGCATCCTCTGATAACGTGGAGTGGGGGGTTGTCCCGCAGGTTACGTTCGTGGTCAATGCCGATGGCAGTATCACCGCGACGGCTCCTCAACTGGAGACACTCAATCCAAGCGGAACCTATCGTGTGGTTGAAACCAGTGAAAATACAAAGCTCGTCATTTTCCTGACGGAAGGACAGTCGAACATGGTTGGTTGGAGTGGGAAGACGTTTTATGAGATGGATGATTATCCGTACTCTAACATGTTCCAGCTGTCTCGTGGTCTGGCTCGGTTAGAGTATGCTCCCGGCACTGCTGATTCGATCGTGCAGGCCTTCCAGCCGTTGCAGACGACGGTTGACCGGTCGGGCGCGGCGACGAGTCGATTTGTTTCGCTCGATTTCTATTTTGCACGTGAATATGCCAAAGCTCATCCGGACGAAGATGTGCTGATCGTTAAGAATGCGCGGGGCGGCACTGGGTTTGTCAATAATTATTGGAATGCAGGCGACTCACAGGACGTGCTGGCCGATCCGTATCTGGCCGCTGCATTGGCTCAGGTGAGCGGTGAGTATACGACGATTGAGTTTGGCGGTATACTCTGGCATCAGGGCGAAACTGATGCCAAGGATGCGGCGAGTGCCGCGGCGTATAGCGCGAACTTGACGGCGCTGTTTGCGCGCCATCGCGCAGTGGCTGACAGCTACTTCCCCGGCACGCAGTCGTCCATTGTGATTGGCACGATGGTGCCGGCAAATATTCAGAAGAATTCAACCGGATACTATGACGATATTGATGCCATACACCGCGATATCTCCAACCTCGTGGCGGATGCCGGTGTTGCTGACTTAAGCTCGATCTCTGGCGAGGCCGGACAGCATTTCTTGGCCGATGGTTACCAAACTGCCGGTGAACTGTATTACCAGAAATGGCTCGAACTCGAAACGCAGATCGAACAGGAGCAAACATGGCTCGACGTTCATGGTCTCGTGACTGGGGGCGACTACGCCGCAGCGATGGCTGAGGATTCCGATGGTGACGGTAAATTCAACTGGCAGGAGTCTCAGTATGGGACGAACCCCGCTGGGCATTTGCCGACCGAGCCATCTGTGCTGAACTTGCAAGTGGGCAACCCCAGCTCCGATGACAGCCTCACATTTATGCCGCCAAATACCGCGTGGGTGCTTAAAGTCTCTGCAGACCTGAGTCAGTGGGAGGACGTCAGCGAAGCCTTATTTACGATTAATGCCGATGGTTCGGTCACCGTGAATACCGAGCACAATGCAGAGCTTTCAAAGCGCTTCTATAAACTGGTCGAGACCGGTTGGTAGGGGCGGGTAGCGTAGAAAGTTGGTAGCGTTGGAGGGCAATGCTCCGCCATTCCCGTGCGTCGGTTGAACTACGGTTCGGCGGCAATGACGGAGTGTTGCTTCACTTAATTCAACCAACCGCGAGCAACATTGATCGCACCCTCTAAAAGTAGGGTATTCAAATAAGCCAGATGCTCTATAGTAGTGTCAGTTCTTCCAACGCGTGGCGCAGTCTTGAACTACCACTTGCTTCCTTTGATCCAATAATTAAATACCCCATGAAACAGATCACCAACACCTTTCTCTTACTCAGCGCCCTCGCTGGTTGTTCTTTCACCACCGCACAGGCGGCGACGCTCACCTCTACAGGGAATGTGCAGCTTGACAGTGCAACCGGCTGGAGCCCTTCTCAGACGCCGTCCAGCGGAAATGACACACTAAGCATCGGTCACAATTTATCCATTGATTCAACGTGGACCATTGGCTCGGGCCAAGCCATGACCTGGACTGCTGGTAATTGGCGATTTGCCCAGGGGGGGCATCTGACTGTTGCGAGCGGAGGAACCTTAACTGCTGACGGTATTTATGAAACCGGGGCAACTGCAACGCGTTCCTTGACTATCGAGGCGGGCGCTACAGCCACAACCAGAAGGTATTTTTCGGGGAATAGCGCCGTCACTGGTGGAGACTCAGGCTGGACCACTAAGTGGATTGCGGACACCTCAGGAGTCACTACTTTTAATATCACCGAAGACTATAGAATCCGTGGGGGGTCGATTGAGGTCGATCTGTCCAGCTATGATATTTCTAACGGCACAACCTTGATTCTTGCGGACTATGGTACGTTACTTGATGGGCCATACTTTGCTGTCACTCTGACCTCCGGATGGACTGGTACGGTCGACTTCACTTACGACCAGGGCGGCGGCGATTTGGCTGTTGCACTCACAAACATCGTCGCTCCTCTACCACTGATCACTAGCACCACCACGAATGGTGTCTTTAACGTGCCTGCAACCTGGGTGGGCGGAGTCGTTCCGGTGAGCAGCACCGACTCCGTCGTGCTTGCCAGTGTCGTGACGCTTACCTCGGATTTCATAATCGGGAATGGTCAATCATTGACTGCTGCGACGACGAGCGGGCGTTTGTCACTCGGGGCAGGGCATCTAACCGTAGCGACTGGTGGCACCTTGGATCTGGTGACGGTTGCTGCCAATATGACGGAGTCCGGTGCCGGAGGGCATTTTACTATTGAACCGGCAGCGATAGCAAAAGTGGATCGTTACTGGAACGATGAAGCGAGTCCTTCCTATATCAATGAATGGATTGCAGATGCAGACGGTGTGACAACTTTTGAGGTCGCAGGCTCATTTGCATTGAGGGGCACGAACAGTGAGTTGAGAGTCGACCTGAGCAACTATGATACAGCGAACGGCGATACGCTTGTTCTTGCTTCTTATGGAAACCTGGCGCGCCAGAACCAGGCAGCGGGTGATAATGGTTGGGCCACAATCACGCTGACCGCTGGGTGGTCGGCTGATCTTGATCTCACCACGGGCAATGAAATTCGCCTCATCAACATCGTCGCACCTTCACTGCCTATCACTTGGGATAATTCCGGAACTGGCAATTGGACCGATGGCACGAAGTGGGTCGGTGATGTAGCTCCCGTCACCGGTGACGGGAAGGATGTCGATATTGACTTTGGAACAGGTAATTATGACGTGAATTTTAATACCACTTATACGGTCGAAAGCGGACAAACTCTTGAATCGGGTTCCAGACAAACAGGATTCAACCCGGAGCTGGCTTTCCAAGTCGGTAGTCATCTGACTTTGGCGACCGGTGGAACCATCGACCTTGCTTTCATGAGGCCTCGTGCGACTGCCGCCTTTACTGTCGAAGCCGGTGCCTCTCTAAATACGGACATTTATGGTTTAGCTACTCGTAGGATGGACATCACCTACGAAGCGGATGCTGTCGGAGTGACTACATGGAACAATTCAGGCGTTTTTGACCCCAGATTCGATCACCTGATCCTTGATCTGAGCAGCTATGACACCGCGAACGGAGGCACGCTGGTGCTGGTCGACTACGGCACACTTGGAGCCGATTATGAGTTCGCCTCTGTCAGTATGACGGAGGGATGGTCGGGCACGATCGATTACGTTTACGATACCGATGGAAACGGTGATCTCGCGATCGCCCTGACCAACATCCAGTTCGGGGCGGATCCGGTTACGAGCAACGGAACCTTGGAAAGCTGGCTCGACCTGTATAGCCTGGTTACCAGCGGCGATTATGAAGCCGCGGATCTGCTCGATTCCGACAGCGATGGACGACTCAATTGGGAGGAATACCAAGACGGCACGGATCCGACAGGTGTTGGCGTGGCCGCACCGATCGCTTTCACTTTGGTGGATGCCACTGATGGCAGCGCTGATATGCTGACGTTTTCCGCGCCTGATACGACATGGGTGATTGAAGCATCCACTGATAACGTGGAGTGGGGCGTTGTCCCGCAGGTGTCATTTGTGGTCAATGCCGATGGCAGTATCACCGCAACGGTTCCTCAACTAGCGACTCTGAATCCAGGTGGAACCTATCGTGTGGTTGAAACGAGTGAAAATACAAAACTGGTCATTTTCTTGACGGAAGGCCAGTCGAACATGGTCGGTTGGAGCAGTAAGACGTCTTATGAGATGGATGATTATCCAACGCCGAACATGTTCCAGCAATCCCGTGGTCAGGCTCGTGGGGAGTATGATCCCGGCGCTGTTGATTCGGTCGTGCGTGCGTTTCAGCCGTTTCAAACGACGCAACACCGGTCGGGATCAACGACGGGGAATTATGTTTCACTCGATTTCTATTTTGCACGTGCGTATGCAAAAGACCATCCCGACGAAGATGTGCTGATCGTTAAAAATGCGATCGGTGGAACCGGTTTTGTGACGAATCAATGGAACGCAGGCGACTCGCTGGATGTGCTGGCCGATCCGTATCTGGCCGCTGCACTGGCTGAGGTGAGCGGTGAGTATGCCACGATTGAATTCGGTGGTATACTGTGGCATCAGGGTGAAGCCGATGCCGCAACGGCAGCGAGTGCTGCGGCCTATGCTTCCAACCTGACGGCGCTGTTTGCTCGCCATCGCGTAGTGGTTTCGAGCCATTTCTCGGTTACTCAGGCGCCAGTTATCATCGGCACGATGGTGCCAGCTAATATCGCGAATAATTCAACAGGCTACTATGACGATATTGATGCCATTCACCGCGATATCAGCAACCTGGTTGCCAACGCAAAGTTTGCTGACTTGAGTGGCATTGTCGGAGAGGCCGGGCAGCATTTTTTGGCCGACGGCTACCAGACGGCGGGCGAGATCTACTATGACACATGGCTCGCGATGCAGGACATGGTTACTTGGGTGGGCGACAATAACCTGACCGGCAACGATGCACTGCCCGGCAGCAATCCAGATTCGGACGGCCTGAGCAACTTGCTCGAATTCGCCTTCGGCACCGACCCGACAGTTTCGAATGGTGGCTCAATCGGCTACAGCAGCGGAGTAGTGACGCCAGGGTTACCGCTGCCAGTATTAGAAACCATTTCGTCCAACAATGTGGATTTCCGCGCGGTCTTCGCGCGGCGCAAGGCGTGGGCGGCGGCGGGACTGACCTACACGCCGCAGTTCAGCCCAGACCTTACGGAGTGGGTGGACGTCACAGCCGCACCGACACTGATCGAAAGCGGCAGCGGCGATATCGAAGCGGTCTACGTGCCTTACCCCATGATGATTGAAACCACGACTGGCTGGGAGAAACCACAATTCTTCCGCCTGAGCGTCAGTCAGGACTAACTCCTCTTAGATACTATAATGGCACACTCCTCAACACACTCTGCGCATTTCCGCGTTGCCGCGGCACTGCTCTTGAGCAGTGCGCTGCCAGTTGCTGCCGACGTGCTTTACAGTAACTTGCAGGACCTTTCGATCCCGACCAACTTCGACGGCGTCTATATAGACATTGAGAGCGGCACCAACGATACGTCGGGGACGACGTTCGATTGGGACGTTAACTTATTCTTCGGCGGGATCGGGGTAGTCAACAGCACTGGCTTCCAGCCAGTGCGCGAGACCGACGCTGGCAATGGCACGCTGAGCAATCTAGCGTGGGGCGATACGGTGAACTCTTCGTCGACGTTCGACTCGAGCGGCGGCACTGGCGGTTCGACCGATCACCTCGGCAGCACTTTTACCGCCGGCACTGAGGGCTACATCGGATTTGAGCTTACCGGCGGCAACTACGGTTGGATGCGCGTGGTGTTAGACGGCAGCGGCAGTGCTTTAGTCAAGGACTGGGCCTACGACACTAGCGGCGGCACTGGAGCCATCGCCACCGGCAACGTCTTGCAAAGCGGCTCGACGGTTACGGTGGATTCATCCTCCGGTTCGTTCACGCTCGGCTCCGCCCTCAGCAACGATCAAAGCCTAGTCAAAGCCGGCAGCGGCACCACCACGCTCAATGCAGCGAGTACCAATAGCGGCACGACTACTGTCAGTTCGGGCATGTTGCTGGTCAACGGCGACAACAGTGCAGCGTCTGGCGCGGTCACCGTCGCCTCAGGTGCAAGCCTCGGTGGTAGTGGCATCATCGGCGGCGCCACGACCATCCAGTCGGGTGGTTTCCTAGCGCCTGGTAACAGCCCTGGCATCTTGACCTTTAGCGACGACCTGACACTGGCCTCGGGTTCGTTTACCAATATGGAAATCACCGGCAGCACACGTGGCACCGACTATGAC
>Ga0181560_10002957_pt1 | contig 15763 bp, 10 predicted proteins | sample 011ome_20_FD_133751 | JGI IMG/M metagenome (GOLD analysis project Ga0181560, IMG submission 133751) | Coastal salt marsh microbial communities from the Groves Creek Marsh, Skidaway Island, Georgia - 011509CT metaG (megahit assembly) | ecosystem: Environmental > Aquatic > Marine > Intertidal...
GCGCGCGACGAGGGACGGAGGCGTCGTTTAGAGCGCGCACCTCGCCGCCGGTCGCGACGCAGCGCGTCCATTTCATGACGCGCGTCCCGCCTCCGCGGCCTGGCGCGCGCGGAAGAGTAGTCGTTGTTGACGCCGAGATTCCGCGCTCGGATCGGCGTTTCCGATGACCCACTTCTGCTGACTGCTGATCGCTCGGCGCCCGAGCCGAGCCTCCTTTTGGGTTGCCTCCCCGCGGCGGCCTGATCAGAGCGAGACGCGCGCGCGGGCACGAGGAGAGACCTGCCGCCATGGAGATCTATTACATGTACACGAAGCTCCGCAACGAGTTCGGGCGGGACGCGCAGTTCGACGACTCCGCGAGCGAGGTGCGCCGCGCGCCTCCCCGCCGCGCGCAATTCCTCCCCGGTCAATCAACACGCCCTCGCGCCAGAGTGCGTTCGTTCAAACCGCCGTCTCACCCGTTCCCGTCCCCGTCCCCCGCCCCCGGCTCTCGTTCAGGTCATCTCCGACATCCGCCCGGAGCCGGAGCTGCAGGAGGACTACATCGAGCGCAACCCGGTCACGACGACGGTGCAGTGCGTCCCGGAGCAGTCCGAGCACGAGGCGCGTCCGCGCGCCCACCCATCCTTCAACGGAATCCGTCGACGATATTATTTTTTAGGGCGGGCGGAGCGGAGCGCCCCTCTCGCCCGCCGTCCCCGTCCACGCCGCTGACGCCGTCCCCGTCCCCGCGCCCGTCGTCGCTCCGCTCTCTGCGCGTCAATCAATCGACAGGCGAACACGCAGCAGATCATATACACGAACCGCGGGTTCGCGCACAAGGAGGGCGGGTGGCCGAAAGAGGTGGACTGCACGGAGATGGAGCACGTGATTCGATTCCGCAAAAAGATTGAAAAAGACGAGGACTACATCAAGACGATCGCGTCCCGCGCCGGCGAGGTCGAGGAGCTGATCAAACAAAACAACGCGATCGACATCTACGAGGAGTACTTCGCCGGCGACGCCGCGGACCACAGCAGCGAGCAGCCGTACGCGAAGACGTTGACGGTGTTTCGAGACCCGTCCGCGATCAAGCGAAGCGCGTCGTACATCAGCTGGAACCCCGACGTCAACAACCGGAAGTGCGCCATCGCGTACTCGATCTTAGGGTTCCAAGCGCAGCCGGAGGGGATGAGCAAGAGCTCGTACATATGGGACGTGAACACGCCGAACAAGCCCGACTTTGAGCTGCGAGGGCCGAGCCAGCTGTGCTGCGTGAATTACAATCCGAAGGACACCAACGTGCTCTCGTGCGGAATGTACAACGGACAGGTGGGGTACTTTGACGTCCGCAAAGGGCACACCCCCGTGGACACGAGCCCGATCGAGAAGTCGCACCGGGACCCGGTGTACGACATGGCGTGGCTGCAGAGCAAGACGGGCACGGAGACGTTCTCCGTCTCCACGGACGGGTACGTGTACTGGTGGGACACGCGTCGGCTGGGCGAGCCCGTGGAGGAGCTGCAACTGAAGGAGAAAAACGGGGACACCATCTTGGGCGCGGTGTCGCTGGAGTACGAGTCCATCGCGGGGCCGACGAAGTTTATGATCGGCACGGAGCAAGGGACGGTGCTTATGTGCAACAGGAAGGCGAAGAACCCGCAAGACCGCGTCGGCACGGCGTATCACGGCCACCACGGCCCGGTGTACTCGTTGGAGAGGAACCCGTTTTTCCCCAAGTACTTCATGTCCATCGGGGACTGGGCCGCGCGGGTGTGGATGGAGGATCTGAAGACGCCGATCATGACGAGCCGGTATCACGCGAGCTACCTCACCGGCGGGACGTGGTCGCCGACGCGGCCGGGCGTGTTCTTCGCGATCAAGATGGACGGCGAGCTCGACGTGTGGGATTACTACTACAAACAAAACGACCCGACGCTGAGCGTCAAGGTCACGGATCAGCCGCTGACGTCGTTCAACATTCAGGACACCGGGAGGCTCGTCACCGTCGGCGCGAGCGACGGCAGCGCGACGCTCTTGGAGCTGTGCGAAGGGCTCGCGACGATGCAGCCGAACGAGAAGCAGAGCATCTCGCAGATGTTTGACCGCGAGACGAAGCGCGAGAAGAATTTGGAGGCGCGCGCGAAGGAGTTGCGAAACGCGGCGAAGCGGGCGAACCGAGGGAACGAGGAGTACGAGGGCCCGGACGATCACGAGATGGAGGTTTTGGAGAAGGAGTTCCTCGCCGCGACGGTGAAGAGCGGGGTGACGTTCGACGAGGTGTCGCCGCTGGACGCGCCGACGCGAGATTGAGCGTAGGTAGACTCGACGCGGGATCGATTCGAATCGTTTCGATTCGATCGCGACGACGACGTCTTCGCGGAGGGCGGGGGGGTCACATCATAGCACGTAGCGAGGGGAGGCGAACACGGGGCGGTATCCCAGTCGAGGAGCGGCGACAGGACTGATGTAATCGTGAACGTTCGTTTCAGTTTCACCTTTGACGACGAACAGAACGCGCGGCGACGCGACGCGTCTCCTCTCTTCATCCGTCGCGCGGCATCGCGTCTCAGGGTCGTTCTATACAAGCGAATGTCGGGGTGGAGTTGAAAGGCGTCAGTTGGAGTTGAAAGGCGCCGAGGGCGGGGATTCAAAGCGAGGGGCGGGCGGAGAGATACGACGGGAAAAGTCCTTAAGGATCGGCGTTCACAACGCCGACGCGGTCATATGGGGACCAGTGTATAGAACGCACCTCATCTCGATCTCGAGGCCTCGTCGTCACACGAAGCCGGACCCCTTGCACGTCTTGCACAGGATCATCCCCGCGCCTTTGCAAGCGGTGCACTCGAACGGGTTCCTCCGCGTCAGCCCTAACACGCTGTCGTCGTTGATATCCCGCTTCGTGATCTTCACCGGCGCCTCGCGTCTTCCCGTGGCGTCGCAAAAGATGCAGTCCTCGCCCCCCCTCTGCGCGCACGACGGGCACGGCTCCGGCTCGCCCTTCAGGCCGAGGACGACGGCGAAGCCGCCGACGAGGAGCCCCGTGCCCGCGACGCTCAGGAGCTGCGCGGCCTCGAGCTCGTCGTTCGACGGCAGCGCCGCGGTCGTCGTCGTCGTCGTCGACGACCGTCCTCCGCGACGACGCCGCGCGACAGCGAGAGTCGCGCGAGCGGGAGTCGTCGCGCTCGTCGACGCCGACGAGGCGACGCCGCGGCAGCGGCAGCGGGACCACGTCGGCGTCGGCGTCGGCGTCGGCGTCGGCGTCGGCATCTCCGCCCGAGGTCGTCTCGCGCGCGTCTATCCTCCCTCGAGCGCGCGTCGACGTCTGAGCGCCCTTCCCCCCGGTGTCGCTGTCGTCGCGCCAAGTGTCCTATCTGCTCGACACGTCGACATTCTCGGGACGGCACACCGACGCGCGCCGTCGCCGCCGCGTGACCGTCGAGCGCGCGCGTTCGGACGCGCCGCGCCGCGCGCGTCGAGAAGGCAGCATGTCCGCGTCGCGAGCGCTCGCGCGCGGCGCCGCGCCCGCGTCCGCGTCCGCGTCGCTCTCGCGCGCGGCGTCGCGCGGCGACGCTCGATCGACGACTGGGCACCGCCGACGCGGCGGTCCGATCTCGCGATCGTCGCCGTACTCGACGCGACGGACGAGCGTCTCGACTTGGACTCGACGCCGCGGCGACTCGACGCGCGTCCGCGGCCTCAAGGAAGAGCGCGCGGCGCTGAAGAAGAATCTCGTCGACGCGGGGTTCCTCGGCGACGGCCCCACCGGCGCCGGCTCGTCGTCGTCGTCGTCGTCGTCGTCGTCCAGATCGACCCCGACGCCGTATCGCCCCTCCCCGAGAACGCAGACCGGGAACGACGTCCGCGACGACGAGTACGACCCGAGCGCGTGGCGCGTCTTCGACCTGGACACCGTCCGAGCGCGGTGGGACGTCCCGTGGGGGGCGTGGCGCGTCTTCGGCGGGCTCGTAGGTTGGGGCGCGTCCTTCGTCTTCACCGCGGCGGTGATCTTTCCGGTGCTCCTCGTGAGCAACGGCGTGGACCCGAGGGCGTTCGACGCGTCGGAGAAGGCGGAGTACCTGCTCGCGGTGCAGGCGACGGAGACGGCGATCACGTTCGGGGTGTTGTGGCTGTTGCTCCGGAAGTTCGCGCCGTTCCCCGAGGACGCGGCGGTTTCGGCGGAGGAGGAGGTGGGCGGCGGCGGCGGCGGCGGCACGAACGCAAACGCGAACGCGAACGCGACGCGCGCGACGACGAGCAAGTGGTTCAACGTCGACCCGTTCGACGACCCGTTCAGTATCGAGAAAGGCTGGCTGACGTGGGGGTGCGTCGGGTACGTCGTGACCTTCTTCGCGATCGGCGCGACCGCGTTTGTCGTCGACGGCGGGACGGCGGCGTTGCACGCGGCGGAAGCCGCGAGGACGGCGTCGGACGCGACGCGCGCGGGGGTTTCCGACGCTTTCAGCGCCGGGTACGGCGATGGCGTCGCGTCGCAGCTCGGCGAATTCGGCGGCGGCGGCGGCGCGGTGCCCTCGGGGGTGCCCTCGGGGGTGCCCTCGGGGGTGCCCTCGATGCCCTCGCCCGCCGCCGCGGAGTCGGAGACCAGCAGAGGAACGATCGATGCGGTGCTTCCCATCCTCGGCGGCGGCGACGACCTCCCGATTCGATTCCTCTCCATCCTCGCCGTCACGTCCGTGTTCGCGCCCGCGCTCGAGGAGGTCGTCTTCAGAGGATTCCTCCTCGCGTCGTTGACGAAGTGGCTTCCCACCCCGGGCGCGGTGTTGTTCAGCTCTGTGATTTTCGCGGGCGCGCACTTCGCGCCGAGGGATTTTTCGCAGCTCGTCGCGCTCGGGATGGTGTGCGGGTTTAGTTACGCGCGGACGCGGAATTTGCTGACGCCGATGATGATCCACTCGCTGTGGAACTCCGGGGTTTTGGTCATCGTCGCCGCGCTCGTGAGCACGGGGAACGCGGACTTGATACCGGGGGCGGGTAATACCCTCGGACAGTGAGGAGCGAGGCGAGACGAGAGGATGCGCTTCCGGAAGTACCGCGCGGCGCGCTGCGTCGAAGGAAAAAAAGACTGGACGCAGCGAGGCGAGACGCGTGTGTATGTAGTAAACTTTGGCAGAAGTTTATATTGAATAGGGCTCAAACTATTCGTGAGTCTATAAGTGTGTTTGAATTCTCTCTTGTTCGTGGTACTGGACGTAGCAAGCGCGCTCATCCGCGCGAGGTTTCCCCCGCGCGAATCGGAGCTACCAAATGACTCCCGTTGCTTGCGCCGCCAACCCGCCTTGTTACGGGGACGGCATGTGCGTTGCAGCGAGGCCTTGGTGATAGCTTAAACATCATCTTGTTAAAGCGAGGCTTTCCATATACACTGTTGACTTACATCGTAGCAGAAGTGAAACCGCTTCAATACATCGTCCTTCGTCTACGTCTCCATCCTACGCGTTCGTCTCGTCGCTGTGTGTACAGACGACGAAAACGAACGCTTAGAAGAGACGGAACGGAGGGCCCATGGTGGACTTGATGTACAGCGACTTGACGTTCTGCCAGTTCTTCTTCAGGAGCGACACGAGGAAGTTCACGGACGTCTGCACGTTGACAAAGATCTCGCGCTCCGTCTGCTCCACGTTTGCCACGGCGACGGCGAGGCACAGCACCTTCTTGAGCTGAAACTTCACCTGCGAGCGGATGCCGTTAACCTTGGCTTCGAGGGACTCGTTGTGCGTGCACAGCGTCGGGAACTTCCCCGCCTTGTTCAGGCCGGGACCGAGAAGACGCGGGATCTGCTTGATGACGGACTCGGACGCGAGGAAGTGGTTGTACTTCTTCGCGAGCTTCTTGATGAGCTTCTTGTTTTTGTTCAGCTTCTTGAGCGCCTCGACGTCCATGTGGTCGATGCCGACGCCGACGGCTTCCTCGCAGTGCTTCGCGTCGCCGAGCATGCAGAGCTTGAGCTTCGGGCGCGGGATCGTCGGGAGCGACACCGTGCCGTTGAAGCGCTTGTCCTTCTGCGGGTCGTAGTTCTTCAGGCCGATCTGGAGTTCGATCGTCTCCGTGAATTTGCGCGGCTTCGCCTTGCTCTTCTCGAGCACGAAGGAGACGCCATCGCGGAGGGTATCGGAGGGGAGCTTGCTGCGATTCGTAAAGAGAGAGGGTGGGAGTGAACGTGAGTTCTCTGAGGGAGAGAGCGACGTCGACGGCGGGAGGAGGGCGCGACGCCGGCGCGGGAACGGGACGGATGGTTTTCGCCGGCGCGTAACCCTAGCGCGAAAAATCACGCGCGAACGCGCCGGGAAACCGGCGACGTGACGCGCGCGGACGCGCATCGCGCGTCCACGCGCGAGGAAGACGCCCGGAGAAGGAAGCGATGCGGGAGAACTCACCTCATCTTGTACTGCCGGACAAGAGAGAACACACGTAAGAGGGGGAGCGGCCACCGCCGTCGCGGCTTATGTGCATTATTTCGCGCTCGGGTTTTCGCTGGAAGGGCCCGTAACCTTAAAAACATTCCTCGGTCAGTTGAAAGGGGACGCGATCAAGTGTTGAAACTGATGGACGGGTGAAAAATTTTACTTCCACCGCACGCGTAGCAGTCCACAGCGCGCGACGATGGCGACGCGCGCGCTCGCGGCCGCGACGACCGCGTCCGTCGCGAGGGGCGGCGCGCCCTCCTCGAGCGCGCCCGCGGCTCGCCGCCGACGCGACCGCGTCGTCCGCGCGGAGGGCGAGCGGAGGGCCTCCGTCGCGGCGCGCGCGTGGGGCCCGAGGCCGCGACGAGGAGGAGGAGGAGGAGGAGGGGGATGGACGACGACGACGACGCCGAAGTCCTTAAGGAACGGCGTTCACCACGCGAACGCGGTCGTATGGGAACCAGTCGCGACGCCGGAGGACGACGCGCGCGCGGGCCCGAGCGCCGCCGCGGCGTCGTCGTCGTCGTCGAGCCCGCCGGACGACGACGACGACGACGACGAGGCGCTCGACGAGGCGCTCGACCTCCCTGTGCCCGTCATCGTGGAGTGCGCGATGCTCAGCGCGCTGACGTCGCTGCTCTTCCACTTCGCGAACCTGCTGCGCGTGGACGCGTGGTTCGGGGCGCTGTACCCGATGCCGGTCATCATCGCCGCGGCGCGGCACGGCGACCGCGCGGGACGGAGAGTCATGTGGGTCTCGACGCTGCTTCTCTTCGTCATCTCCGGGGTGCTTCGATCGACCAACTACATCTTCCTTCACGGCGCGATGGCGTACGCGTTAGGGTTCCTGTGGAACCGCGGGAAGAGCTGGTGGTGGACGATACCCATCGCGTCCATCGCGAGGTGCGCGGGGATATTCGGGTCGTTGACGTTCTCGAGCTTGTTGCTGCGCGAGAACGTCATGCAGTTGTTAGTCGTGCAGATGTACGGACTGTTGGATCAGGCGCGTTCTATGTCACACTGGTTCCCATACGACCGCGTCGGCGTGGTGAACGCCGATCCTTAAGGACTTTTGCCGTCGTTTCTCTCCGCCCAGGGTCCCTCGCTTTCAATCCCCGCCCCTATGACGCCTTTCAACTCCAACTGACGCCTTTCAACTCCACCCCGACGTTCGCTCGTATGGAACGGCCCTCAGATCGCCGCCAACGTGGGCGCGTCGTTCATGCCGTCGATACAGTGGATCTGGGCCATCGCGGTCGTGTTCGTGTTCTTCAACTCGTTCGTGTACGTCGCGATTCTGCACTCGGTGTACACGATCGTGTTGAGGATCGTGATCCCGGACAAGCCGGATTACGTTCGCGCGCCGGAACGGATGAAAAAGATTCTTCTCGCGCAGGCGCGTTCTATACACTGGTTCCCATACGACCCCGTTCGCGTGGTGAACGCCGTTCCTTAAGGACTTTTCCCGGCGTTTCTCTCCGCTCATCCCTCGCTTTCAATCCCCGCCCGCGACGCCTTTCAACTCCAACTGACACCTATGAACTCCACCTCGACGTCGCTTCGTATGGAACGACCCTCAGCAGCCAGAGGCGGACGCGCGCTGGGCCGCGGGCGCCGGGGGCGGCGGCGCGAGGTGACGAGACGAGCGGCGGTGTGGACGCGCAGCGGAGCGGCGTGTGGTGTGCTCACTAGCGAGCGATGTGTGGAAGTGGTGTGCGTTGATTAAACCCTAAACCCCGTCACAGCTCGGTCTTGGGCGCGTCCGCCGCGTCGCCGGCGGCGTCGGCGTCGGCGTTCTCGTCGCCGGCGCACGGCGATTTCTTCCCGGTCCACTCGCACATCTCCCTCACGACGACCTCTTCCACGTTGTCCTCCGTGAGCTTCTTCCCCATTATGAGCTCCTGAAGCTGCTCGTCCCTCTCCTCTAACACGCGCACGCAGTACGCGTGTATCTGCTTATCGTCGTACTCGCGCACGGATCGCAGCCCGCCGATCTCCTTGTTAAAGTCCAGATCCCCGAGGTCCGGCTTCTCGCCTCCGAACTCAAACTCCACCGGCATCTTGTCCACGGACTCCTTCCGGATCCACTTCGCGTCGCTCGCCTCGTCCAGCTTGTATCCGCGCACCTTCCCGCACGCCGTCTCGAGCGCGTTGTACATCTCGTACTCGGTGAAGACGAGCGGATCGGTTTTAGTTCGCGGGGTGTACTTCTTCCACGGCGCGTCCTCCGCGATCTTCGCCGCGATCTCGCCGCCGACGGCTCGACACGCGCTGCACTCGTGCTCGATCGCGAGAGCGGGCGCGGCGAGCGCGACGAGGGAGAGGAGGAGGGAGAGGACGACGCGGATCATGACGCGTGCCGTCGCGCGGGCGCGCGACGCGAACTGCGACCGATTTCGGATCGCGCGCATCGCATCTCGCGACCCCGGCTGATGACGCGTCGCGACGAATAAGATGCGCGCGTCGCGTCGTCACTTCGCGTCGCGCGTCGCGCGCGAGTCATGTTCACGTCTTCGCGCCTCCGCCCGCGGCGGATCGCCGCGGCGCTTCTCCTCGCGGCGTGCCTGTGCTCCGCCCACGTCGCGACGGCGCGCGCGGCCGAGGACGCCGCCGCGGACGACGACGACGCGACGTTCGACCCGCCCGCGGGGCTCGGCGCGGGGAACGCCCGCCACCCCGGATCCGCGCGCGACGTCGACGTCGACGTCGACGCGATGAACGCCCGCGCGCGGTCCCTCCCCGGCGGCGGCCTCCACAGCGACGTCAGCATCGCGTGCAGCGCGTGCGCGGCGTCCATGCACGCCATCAAGAGGCTCAAGTTCCGCCCGCGACGGACGGGATCGATGATGAGCGCGCACGTGGACGAGGTCGATCCCGCGACGGGGGAGACGCGAAACGTGCCGTATCACGCGTCGACCGCCCACTTCAACGCGACGCTCGAAGACGCGTGCGACGAAGAGTCCCTCCGCGTCTACGATCGCAAGTCGACGTGGCTCGGGGACGTCGCGTTCGTCAGGGACGACGTCCCCTGGGGCGACGACGCGCTCCGCGGTAAACGCGTCGACGCCGATCTCGCGCTCGTCTGCGCGCGGCTGACGACGCACTATCGCGACGAGATCGCGGCGCACGCGACGCGGCGCGACCCGTCCGTCGCGTGCGTCGAGGTGGGTCGGTGCGGGGAGAGGAGGGATGTGTGGACGGAGGTTTTGGAGGCGGCGGTCAAGTTGTCGACGCGGCCGACGGCGTTGATTCGAATGGCGCCCGTGTGGCTGTCGTCCTTCGCGCTTCCGCTGTTGTTCAGGTCGATGTTCTTCCCGCCGAGGGAGTACGCGAACATCGCGGACGCGGTGCGCGAGGCGGCGAGCGGCGGGGGGTTGGGGGAGAAGCGTGGGGGTGGGAAGAAGCGGCGATAGCGCGACGACGGGGCCGACGACGCGACCGTAGCCGACTCCCGTAGACACTGAACATCAATCCTTTCAGCCCTGCCTGGCCCGCAGAATTTCTGCGTGCGGAGTCTCGCGCGAGATTATGAATTGCCCCAAACGAACGGACCGCTCAAAGCGACGATCGCGACCGCGCGCGCGTTCGGACGTCCTCTGCTCTCGCGCGAGTTCGTCCCAGCGCGACCGTATCGTGCGAACGCGTGAACGCGACCGCCGCGGAAGCGACCGAGCGTCGGGTGACCGCGCCCCGGACGCGCGCTTCGACGTCAGTAATCAATTCGAATCTTCGAATCTTCAGCGGTCGTTACCGAACCGAATTCCGCGACGATGGCGAGCGACGGCGAGCTCGAGTTCGGCGTGACGTCGTCCATAGGCACGTCCATCGTCGTCTACGTCCCCGCGACGTGCGACGTCGCGACGCTCACGAAAGCGGTCGCGGCGGAGCATCAGTCGTGCTACCCGAAGCTGGGCAAGGTGGTCGTCAAATCGATCCACGGCAAGCACGTCACCGCGAGCGACGAGACCTGGGTCCCGGTCAGCGACGCGACGCTGCGACGCCGCGCGTTCTCGAGGCTCCTCGCGGAGGTCACCGCGGGGAAGAAAGCGGACGGGTTAGGGTTCACCGCGAACGCGATCGACGCGTCGCCCGTCGCGCTCGCGTCTCTGAATGCGGCGAGCGTGATGCTAGGAAGCGGCGCCCACGGCGCGTCGGCGTCCCCGTTCGCGGCGCACACTCCCGCGACCGGCGGAGTCGGCGGGGTTGGGGGCGTCGCGCAGAGACTATCGCTCAGCGCCGCCGCCGCGAGCGCGGGAGGGGGGGACGGGAGGGACGGGAGGGACGGGAACGACGCGGGCGCCGGCGTGAACCAGTCGCGGTTGGGGAAGCGGTCCGCGGCGCGGCAGGCTGAGGACGACGCCGCCGCGATGCCGCCGCCGCCGGCGAAGAAGGCGACGAAGGCGAAAGCCGCCGCCGCTGCCGCACCGCCCGCCGCGAAGGAGAAGGACGCCGCGTCCGCCGCGGCGACGTTCAGCGCGAAGCTCGCGGAGGGCGTGAAGGATCTGTTCCTTCACGGCGGCGAAGCCCTCGGGAGCCCGCCGATTCGCAACGTCACGTTCGCGAAGAACTTGAAGATCACCAACTCGTTCATAAGCGCCGTGGAGAAGCTCGACACGCAGTCGCTGAGCACGCTCATGCGGAGCGTCAAACCGGTCGTGGACGGCGTGAAGGAAGCGCAGAAGAAGACGGAGGAGAGCGTCGGGAAGATCGATCTCTTCGGGGAGATCCTGAAGAAGATTAACAAGCTCAACGCGCTCGCGCCCGCGGACGACGCGGAGTCCAGAGCCCCGAAGCCGGTGATCGACCTCCTCGCGATCGGCGTGTTGTTCGCGCGCGTGTACAAGGGCGAGTACAAGCAGCGGAGGGGGCTGCCCACGAGGGTGACGCACGCGTTGCTCGCCGCGACGCGAGAGTCCCCGAAGAAGTTCGGGGTCGTCGGGAGAGAGGTCGTGAACGCGTGCTTGCGGCAGCTCGGGTACGACGGCGGCGGCGCGGGCGGCGCGGCGGCGGGGGCGGGGGCGACGGAGACGGACAGCGAGAGCGATTCCGGCTCGGACTCGGACGGCGACGGCGACGGCGCGGGGAAGGAGAACTCCGGGAAATCTCGCGGGTCCTCGTCCTCGTCGTCGTCCTCTTCTTCGTCCTCGTCGTCGTCGTCGTCGTCATCATCGGGCTCGGGCTCGAGCTCGGGCGGTTCGTCCTCGGGCGGTTCGTCCTCGAGCTCGTCCGAAGAGACGACGGACGCGCAGAGGAAGAAAGCCGCGGCGGAGGCGGCGAGAGCGGCGGCGAAGAAGAAGAAGGAGGACGACGCCGCGGCGATGTCCCCGCACGCGCACCTCGCGACGAAAGCGGGCGGGTTGAAGGCGATCTCGAAGATGATCAACAAGAACCCGCCGCCGTCGAAGAAGACGACGAAAGCTGTGGAGGAGCCGAAGGTGTCGTCGGAAGCGACGGACGCGGCTGCTCCCGCGGCGGCGGCGGCGGCGAAGCCGAAAGAAAAAGGCAAGAAGAAACCGCCGAAAGACCCGAACCATCCAAAGCGCCCGGCGAACGCGTACATGCTCTTCGCGAACGACATGCGCGCCGCGGTCGCGGAGGAACACCCGGAGATGTCGATGGTGGAACGAGGGAAAGTCCTCGGCGCGAAGTGGAGGGCGATCGGCGAGAAGGACAAGGCGAGGTACGAGACGAAAGCCGCCGCGGAGAAAGAGCGGTACGCGGAGGAGATGAAACACTACGTTCCCCCCGTCGTGGAGAGCGACGACGACGACGACGACGACACGACGACGACGACGGCGGAGAAGGACGCGGACGCGGACGCCCCGGCGGCGAAGGGTGGGAAGAAGAAGAAGAAGAAGGACCCGAACGCCCCGAAGCGGCCGCCGAACGCGTACATCCTGTTCAGCAACGATGCGCGCGCGAAACTACAGAAACAGCACCCGGAGATGAGTCCCAAGGAGATCATGTCCACGCTCGCGGCGCAGTGGCAAAACGCGAGCGAGAAGGAGAAGGCAAAGTACGAAGCGAAGACGAAAGAAGCGAAGGAGGCGTACGACGTCGCCTCGGCGGAGTACGAAAAGAACAAGCCCGCGGCGGCGTCCGACGACGACGACGACGACGACGACGACGACGACGCGGCCGCGGGGAAGAAGGGTGGCAAGAAAAGGAAGCAGAAGAAGGACCCGAACGCGCCGAAACGCCCCCTGAGCGCGTACATCCTGTTCAGCGGCGACGCGAGGGCGAAGGTTGTGAAGGAAAACCCGGAGATGAAAGCGACGGAAATCATCGCTGCCATCGGCGCGAAGTGGAAGGCGATCGGCGCCAAGGACAAGGCGAAGTACGAGGCGAAAGCGACCGCCGCGAAGGAAAAGTACGATGAAGAGAAGAAGTCGTACGAGGCGTCCAAGGCTGCGGGGACGGAGTCGGAGTCGGAGGAGCCGGCGGAGAAGCCGGCGAAGAAGGGTAAGAAGGCGCCGGAGACCGAGAGCGAGTCCACCGCGAAGCCGTCGAAGACGAAAACGAAAAAGGCGAAGAAGTGAAGCGACGCGCGCAGAGCACACGCGCTGTGAATGATTAACCGTAAATGAACTAAAAACAACGCCGCGTTTATCTACGATAATAAATACATAGTTCGCTCCGCGTCGTTTTCGCCGTTCTCTGTCGAAAAAATGTGATACCGCTCACCTTAATACCTTTGCTTCACGATGTCTAGCCGCCGTCGTCACTGCACGACGCAACTGCATCCGCCCGGCTGCTTACCCTCTCCCCCCGAGCTCGGTTTCCACTTCCCGACGTCGACGACGATCACGGAGATGTCGTCCATAGAGAACCCGCCGTACTCGCGCTTCTCCCTCGCGGCGACGCACATCTTCTTCGCGGCGGTGTCGACTTTCGAGACGCCCTTGATCGTCGCCATCGCCTTCTGCGAGGAGTAGCAGTCCCACACGCCGTCGGACGCGATGACGATCCTTCCCCCTCCGCTCGCGCTCAAGATCGTGTTCTTAAAGTCCGGCGTCGCGACGCACGCGCGCGCGGCGCCGCGGTCGCCGATGCTCCTGGACACCCCGTGCGACTCCCCCGAGGACGAGAAGACGCGCTCTTTCGACAACGCTTGGCCGGTTTTCGTGTCCTTGTAAAATCCGACGTAGGATATCCGCGACCCGGAGTTCGCGTCCTGGCCATTCCCCTTCGCGCTCTTGCTTCTGCTCGGGCCTTTCATCTCCCCGAACGTGTCCTCGCCCTCCCCCGCGTCCTCGTCGAAGTGATGATCCTTGTGCCCGATCGTGACTTCCACGTCGAGGTTCCCGCGTCGCTGCGTGCCCCCGGGAGACGCCCCCTTCGGCGACCCGTCGTTCCCGTCCCCGCGCCGGCCCACCGCCTCGCGCGACTTGAACGAGTTATCCCCGTGGATGTCCTTATAATGCCGCTCGATCCGCGCCTGCTCGGACGGCACCTCGGGCTTGTGATCGGACGACAAGTCGACGAGCCCGCCCGCGCCGTACTCGAAATTTTTCGCCATCACCGCGCGCGAATCCCCGCACCACGCGCACTTCACCGCGACGTCGCCGTTCGGGCCGTGCTTCTTCAACAGGACGACGACCGCGGTCGTGCCGGACTGATCGATGCGCTTGACCTCGACGTCGATCTTCTCGAACGCGGCCGTGATCGCGATGTCTAACTTCGGGTGGAAGCCGGTGTCGTTGGTCGCGTTGTACAGCGCCTCTCGGTCGTTGGAAAACTTTGCGTTGCCCGGGGAGGAGAAGAACGCCTCCTCGATCGCGGGGACCATGTTCCCGACTGCGGTGGGCGGGCGGGTGAGTGAGTCATGAAACGGTTTGGTTTGGGACGTTAGGATGGATGGAGGAAAGACGCGAGAGAAGAAGAAGAAGAAGAGTGGAGAGCGAACCGCCATCGGGGTGACGTGACGCCCTGGAGAGCGCGCGCGCGCCGCGCGATTCGTCGTCGGACGCACCGCAGTACTGCCCCGCGAGTTTGCCGCCGTGCGAGTCGTACAGCTGTACGACCGCGTCGCACAGGCCGGGAATCGGCCCGGAGACGTGGACGCGGTCCTCGTTCTTCTTGCAGTGCCACTGCGCCGCGGCGAACCTGGACGATCGGGCGGGATGGGGAAGGTCAGGGCGGCGAACGCGGCGGCGGAGATCTGCGATCGAGCGAAAGGGGTGTCGCGACTTTTTGCGATGTCGAAAGGACACGCGGGTCTTTTCGCGCGCGGGGACGGGACGGATCGCGGACGCACCGCGCGACGCCCTCGCCGAGCGCCTCGAGGTCGCCTTGTTCTATGATGCTGGCCCCGGAAGCGGACATCGTCTCCGTGATCGCGCGTCTGCGGAGTGCGACGTCCGCGGCGTGGCCACGGCGTTCGTTCGGAAAATAAAACCGCCTCCCGCCGACGCCGGTCATTGGTCGTCGTCGCTTTGAAAGCGAAAGGTCGCCGCGATCGTGACTCGGTCGGATCCAGGTTCGGACGCGACAGCTGGTATCGGCGCCGTTCCGGAAAAAATCTTCCTTCGCGACGAGAAAGTGCCGTTGTTCCCTCGCGCGACGGCCAGATCCATCCGCGCGCGCGTCGAGGCGCCATGGCGGGGGTTCACCGCAGGATGGTGGACCTCGAGGCCGCGGAGCTGCAAGCGTCGAGGGCGAGGGCGGAGGACCTCGCGCGACGCGCCGCGAGGGCGGAGCCGCCCCCGGGGTTGCGCTTCGCGTGGCGGCCTTCCGCGCGAAGAGGATGGGACCGAGACGGTTACGACGACGACGACGACGACGACGACGACGACGACGACGACGACCGCGCGGACGACGACCCCGCCGCCGCCGCCGCGCGCGTGCCCCCGGGGATGGGCGGCGAGGCGTGGTCGTCCGTGAGCGCGCGCGGTGGATCCCCGCCGCGGCGCGCGGGGGCGCCGTCCGTCGTGCGCGTCACGGCGGAATCGTACGAGAACGACGCGACGCCCGCGCCGGGGACGGAGCGATCGCTGATGGGGAAGGTCACGATGCGCGAGTACGTCATGGACGACACCGTCAGCGTGGGCGTGAAGATCGCCAGGGGGTTGGGGACCGCGGTGGGCGTCGTCGGAGCGATGGTCGCCGCGCCGTTCGCCGCCGTGATCGTCCTCGCGAAGACGGCGAAGAACGCGGAGGAGGAGGAGGACGACGACGACGACTTCGAAGGATCGCTCGACGCGAAGGGCGCGGCGACCGCGGGGGTTGGGGAGGACGACGACGATCCGTGGGGCGGGCTCGATAGGATCAGCGACTACGCGCGGGAGGAGGAGGAAGACGCGAAGCGGCGCGGGTTCGCGTGGTTCGCGCGGCGTCGCAGAGAGAAGAAGCGCGGCGAGGAC
>Ga0181560_10002958_pt1 | contig 15763 bp, 15 predicted proteins | sample 011ome_20_FD_133751 | JGI IMG/M metagenome (GOLD analysis project Ga0181560, IMG submission 133751) | Coastal salt marsh microbial communities from the Groves Creek Marsh, Skidaway Island, Georgia - 011509CT metaG (megahit assembly) | ecosystem: Environmental > Aquatic > Marine > Intertidal...
AGCGCTGTTGGCCTCAGGCCGGGGCCTCTTCTTGCTTGCCCAGGTAGTGCCTGAGCAGAACGATCAAGACAGACAACATACCCCCCAGCAAGGTAATCAAAATACAGATGATCGAGCGACTGGGGGCTGATTTCTTCTCCGGCACCACGGCCGGGTCGATGGTCTCAAGGGCGTACTCAGGCCTTGCGTCGGCCAGCATCACCAGCTGGGTCTGCTGCTGAATTAGGTTAAAGAAGACGCTGCGCATCTCGACCAGCGAGGTCTGCTGGAGCTGCCCATTCAGGTAGTCAATCGCACGCTGAGCCTCCAGGGAGTCCTGCTCGCGCATGTAGCTGTTCAGATCTTCGATTAGCCAGACAATCCACTGCCTGATCATGCGAGGCTCATACCACTCCAAGGCCACCGTGACCAGCCCCGTCTCCACGTCCTCGGTGATGGTCAGAATTTCAGAGAATTCTTCGTATACTTCCTGGCCCGAGGGGATGACGTTGCCGGCGGGTGAGGGCTCACGAACCCACTGCTGGGTCGTCTCGTCATAAAGCTCGGGGTCTACTTCAATGGTGCCCGAGGACTCTCCTGGGATCGTGCCCATGAATGGCACCAGCAGGTCATGTCGATCGAAAAAGTCCTGGATGAAAAAACGCGACTGGATGATCGCAAGGGCTCGGCTTTTCATGCTGACCACACCCCCTCCAGCATCCAGGTTAATACCCGCCAGGCTAGCCAGGCCACCCAGCTGGCCCAGCTGACCGCCGAGGGCACCGCCACCATCGTCTTCTGCCGGGGCCAGCAGTACCTCAGCTCGATAGGTGTCTGGCAGCCACAGCGCGTAAAAGACGGAGCCGACGGCAAAAACGGCCATGATGGCGATGATCAGCCACCTGCCGCCCCAGATGACATGCCAGAGCTCTAGCAGGTCAATCTCGTCATCGGCAAGTTCACGGTTCTTCAACATTGGCATGTTATCCATGTCAGTTGCCCACGCTTTCAATAGCCAAGATTGTCGTGGCTAGGTTAAAAAGTACCGTAGAAATGTTTGTCCAGGTCACGAGCGGGTTATCCAGGTCAGCGTAGTAAGGGACGACAATGCTATCCCCGGACTCTAGCTGAAGAGATTCATCATTAAAGGAGAACAGGTTTCGGTTACTAGCGTAGGGCACCACCGCACCGTTGGATTTAATGATGAAGATGTTCTCCTCATCAGCATTACGAGTAAAACCTCCACTCCTGTTGATGTAGTCGAAGACATCATTCCCAGCGGTGAATAAGTGTGAGGTGGGCAACTGGACCTCTCCCACAACGCCAATCTCCTGCCGCGTCCTGGGTATAGCCAGCGAATCGCCATCTCGCAGTATCGGATCTTGGGTTAGATTACCACCCAAGATAGCGGGCAGGTCTATGACCAATCGTCCCGTGGGAACCGCCGACTCGATATCCGCGAGCAAGGCGTCCATAACCTCCATATTTACTTGAGTCTGCTGTATCTGACCACCCGGCCTTGCTAGGGACTGATTGAGGAGATCTCTTCTTAGGCGATCGTTAAAGTCATCCAATAAAAGCTGCTCGTTTCTTCTCAACTCTTCTCGCAGAAAAATGGCCGCCTTGGGATCCGCATACTCGGTTAATCCTCCCGCCCTTGCGATGACATCGCTTAACGTTTCATCCCTGGCAATGACATAGGCGCCTGGGCGCCTTATTTCTCCAGTTAGCGTAATCGTCTCGACCTCGCTCCAGTTAGGCAGGCGCCTGACTGTCAGTACATCGCGGGGACCCAACGCTGAATTTAGGTCTAATTGATTGGTCAAATCGAGCTGAAGATTCTGAATTACCATTCCAACTTCGGGCCTGTTTTGAGAGACATTCAACTCGGCCTGACCCAGATCAGCGCTTTCTATGCTATCTCCACCGGCTAGGATCAGGTCTTGGGTAGTCATATTTTCAACTAGCGGATATTCGCCAGGAGAATCTACCTCTCCTAGAATTGTCACCACTCGCCTTTGTGTGCCTGAAGAGGATTGATTTTTTAGCTTTTGAATAATAGGGTGAAGTAAAAGTCTGCGATCAAGGCGACTCTCCAGTGTATCTTCACCAAATATGAGCAGCCGGTCCCTGGGCTGCAGGCTTAGGTCTGAAGAAGAGCCTGGTTCATTCAAGGCATCCGCAAGATTTAACTGATAAACCTCGATATTTCTCGAAGGAAGTATTTCCCGGATCACTAGGGCGTAATCTAAATCGGGGTCAGCCTTTAGATCTTCAAACCGTAAGGTATCAGATATGCGTATTCCGTCACGCCATTCGAAATTACCTGGCCTCTCAAGATGTCCAAGTAGCTCGACTCCTGTCCGTATTTCGTCTAAAACAGGCTCTATATAAAGGCTGTCGCCATCCTGGAGTGGGGTTTGCAAGTTACTATCTTCACTCAGATTAATATCCAGAATCACGCGCTGACCTAGGGCGTTGATTCGCTCAATATGGGCGAGTAGAGGATATGCGGTTGGCATGAGTCCGCCGGCTAGCTCCAATAATTGCTGAATCGTTTCTCCACCCTCAATCTCAAAAATATTTGGGCGGCGGATCTCTCCTGATATTTGTACCGTTTGACCAACGGTATTGATAAAAATCACATCATTTGGCTGAAGCCTAACATCATTGCTGGTATCACCGTTAAGCAACAGATCATAGAGATCCATCTGGGTGACAACTTCGCCATTTCTGAACAATTGAATATTTCTCAGAGAGCCTAAATCAGAGACTCCCCCGCTATTGAAAAGGGCATTTGTCATAGTAGCCAAAGAGCTGACTGTATATAGGCCAGGCCGATATGACTCACCTAAAACAAAAATTTGTATAGACCGTAGGGTCCCCATAGATACGCTAACTTCCTGACCTATGAGGGAGGTTTCTACCGTATTTTGGATAAGCTCACGAACATTCTCAAAGCTCAGCCCTGAGACATTTAATGGTCCCACTTCCGGAAATTGAACTAGCCCCTCTCTTGATACAGCGAGCTCATAGCGATCATTACGCTGACCATATAACTGAATAACAATGGTATCTCCTGGCCCAACAATGTAGTCCGAAGAAACAGGAATATCGGTTGCTGGGGCATAGGTCGAAGGGACGCCTGCAAATAGATTATATCCAAAGGGTCTGATTTCCTGATTATCCTCAATCTGATCTTCTATTGTGGCGCCTCGAGGGATATTGGTCATCGGGGTATTAGCAAAGTTAGAATTGGCCATACCCCCAGATATTGGGCTGCTTGAAAAAGATTGTTGAAGGCGTAATAAATCTTCTTGTTCTTCTAACTCTAGTGCTCGTTCTTCGGGAGTCGATAACTCAAAAGTGATTCCCATCTGACGCAACTCACCAAACCTATCGAGTTCATCGAGGTTTATACCGAGATCCAAAAGTTGTTGGGCCTTGCGCTTAATTCTATCTCTGTCGGATTCTTCCGCTTGCATTTTTGAGGATTCCGATGAGTCGAGCATGAAATTGTCAGCGAATGGCATAAAGTTCTGGTTTAGCTGACCTGATTGCATCTGTCCTTGCTGGAAGGCGCCTTGATTGACACCTCCCCGAGGAGAAACTGTCTGGGGTTGCGAGACCGGCGCTTCAAAACCCGAACTGTTGCCTATTTGCAATTGGCTGATCAGGGCTTGGCGTTGTGCTGGGGGAAGCTGATTAAATTGGGCGAGTTGATCGGGTGTCAGGTTGCTTAATATATCTGCCTGTCCATAAGCGAGAGGTTGAAAAATAAACCCAGCTACCACAGCCGCTGATAACGACAAGAACTTTTTTAATAACTCTCTAAAGTTCAAATGAAACAGGGGAATAGACGCTATTTGCTGAAGATTTTTTTTCATGTTTCTGCTCTAAGATATTTAGCCTTAATAAAAGCCAATGATGTTTTTTCTTATTTTAATAACAAGGTCTAAGTGCTTATTTTTGTTACAATTAACAATAGCGGAATAATACATGATCAAGTGTAATCCTTCCACTACTAATACCATTAACACCATTGGTACAATGGCGTAGTGAGGCTATTAAAGCAATTTTACCTCATTTTTCAGCTCGTTAATTTCTCGTTTCAATTCTTCGTATTCATTTTGCTTTTTAGCTAGAAAGCGCAGGGTTACCTTCGCTTTCTCTTCTATCCCTTTTGGGGTCAAAAGGTAAACATAGGCTTTTTTATTGGGACTGAGGCTAAAGTTGGCTACTTTGACTGAGCCAATTTCAATTAAAGCACGCAAACAAAAGTTCACCTTGCCTAAACTTACCCCTAGAGCAGCAGCAATCTGACGCTGGCTCATTTCCGGATTTTCTTCCAGCAATTTAAGTAATTGATAGCGATTTTCATCGCTGAGGACTGACATATCAGGAATTTATTAAAAATTTAAATACGCTACCGCCCTACTCGGTCGAGCATAGCTGGTTAATAGACTCATCACGTGTTCATTCGGTGAACAATACTATCATTTACCGCTGAGTTATTAAAAAGATTTTTGAATATTTATAGGAATTGAGGGGCGGTTAAAGTTTAGATACTGCAGAGAGTGGGAGTTTTATCACCTGCTCACTACCCAGCATGTTTAACAGCAGATGTACTCGCTGATCACCATCCTGATCTTTTATGATGGCCTCCCAGCCATTAAAACTGCCATCTATTATTTGGACCAGATCTCCGGGTTTATAGACTGACTGACTTTCACCTGTTTTATCTATAAGACCTTCAACGTTGGTCAATTGCTTTATTTGTTCAATAAGCTGCGTGGGTACCACTGTTGGCATATCTGAAAAACGCACCAATCCCACAACGCCTCGCGTAGAACGTATCTTGTGCCATTGGCTTGATACTTTATCCAGGCAGATAAAAAAATACCTGGGAAAAAGCGGCTCTACTACCTTGGCCTGTTTACCTTTACGTAACTTATAAGATTGCAACCGTGGTAAAAAGACTTCAAAGCCCTGATTTTCCAGATGCTCAAGTGCTCTGTATTCTTCTCGGGGTTTACTGTGGATTAAATACCAACTGGATGCCATTTGATCTGCTCTAAACTACTTTTAATCTAAGCCAAATTTATTGCGGTTTTGATGTGCTCATGGGAAAAACCCCTCTGCACCAAAAAGCGCTCACACTTCGCTCTTTCTTTAACATTACTGGTATTTATCACTGGAAAGCGTTTTTCTAAAGCCTGACGGCATAGCCCCTCCCAGTCATTTTCTTCACTATAAAGACATTCCCTGACTTCGCCAGAATCCAAGCCTTTACCATAGAGCTCTGACTCTATCTTTAAAGGCCCGAAGCCTTTATTTCGTCGAAAACGTACATAGGCATCCAGATAACGCTGATCTGATTGCAGGTTTTCATCCCTGAGTTTTTCCAGTGCAGGAAAAATATCTTCCTCTTGGAATCTGGCAGATAACTTTTGGACTAATTCTTTGAAGGAATGTTCCCGCCGCGCCAGCAAATCCATTGCGGCACGGCGAATAGCAAATTCAGGTTTTTCTGAGGTATCCATACTCACAAATTGCGAGCCTATTCTCCAGCGACAGCAACCTCGTCTGGTTCTTCGTCAACCTGCGCTGGTGAATCTTTTGGTTTGCCTGGCTTGGCAAGCAATAGCTCTCTGAGCGTCGTTTCAATTTCCTGAGCCACTTCAGGATTTTCTTCTAGATACTGGATGGCATTCTTTTTCCCCTGACCGATCTTTTCACCCTTGTAGGCATACCAGGCTCCGGATTTTTCCACCAAATCATGCTTAACGCCCATATCAATAATCTCACCCAGACGGGAAATCCCTTTGCCATAATAAATCTGGAATTCAACCTGTTTGAATGGCGGCGCCACTTTATTTTTTACCACCTTGACACGGGTTTCATTACCAACGACTTCTTCGCCTTCCTTGATTGCGCCGATTCGGCGGATATCCAAGCGTACAGACGAATAAAATTTAAGCGCATTACCTCCAGTAGTCGTTTCAGGTGAGCCAAACATAACCCCGATCTTCATACGAATCTGGTTAATAAAAATCACCAGGGTATTTGAGTTCTTAATGTTTCCCGTCATTTTACGCAATGCTTGTGACATCAGACGGGCCTGCAAGCCCATATGACTGTCACCCATATCGCCTTCGATCTCAGCGCGAGGCGTTAGAGCGGCAACAGAATCCACCACCACAACATCAACGGCTCCGGAACGCACTATCATATCGCAGATTTCCAGTGCCTGTTCACCGGTATCCGGCTGGCTCACCAATAAATCATCAACATTGACACCGAGATTGCCTGCATAGATAGGATCCAGCGCATGTTCCGCATCTATAAATGCACAGGTACCCCCTGCCTTTTGCGCCTCGGCAATAACCTGTAAAGTCAGCGTTGTTTTACCGGAGGATTCAGGTCCATAAATTTCAACGACACGCCCTTTGGGTAGTCCACCGATTCCCAGTGCTACATCCAGACCTAAAGAGCCAGTTGATATGGCAGGAATGGCTACACGCTCTGAATCACCCATGCGCATCATCGAACCTTTGCCGAACTGCTTTTCTATTTGTGCTAAGGCCGCACTAAGCGCTTTTTCTCTGTTGTTATCCTGCTCTGCCATTGATTTACCTGCGTTAGATATTGATTTATATGAAATTTCTATAATTAAACTAGGGTCTATCCGGTAAAATTTGTAGCTTTATTTCGACTGAAATATAAAAAAGATTTACGCGGTAAACTGGCAATAATTAAAGCAGATAAACTGTCCTTATTCAAAAGAGATTTTTTGTATGATCAGAATGAATCACGTAGAATCTATCGCCTCGTTTTTTGACTTTTCAGCTTTATAAAACTCAGCAGGCCACCTTGAATAACCCAGCTTCAGCACACACTCCCATGATGCAGCAATACCTGAAAGTAAAGGCCGAGCATCAGGATGAATTGCTGTTCTACCGCATGGGTGATTTCTATGAACTCTTCTACAGTGACGCTGAAAAAGCAGCAAAACTGCTTGATATAACTTTAACAGCACGTGGCAAATCCGGTGGCAATCCTATCCCCATGTGTGGTGTCCCCTATCACGCTGCAGACCGTTATCTGGCAAAGCTGGTCGAGCACGGTGTTTCCGTCGCCATTTGCGAACAGATCGGCGATCCGGCAACCAGCAAAGGCCCTGTTGAACGTAAAGTCGTCAAACTGATCACGCCCGGCACCTTGAGTGATGAAGCGCTACTTAAGGAGACTCAGGACAGACTGCTCTCGGCGCTTTATTTTGATGGCAATAAATATGGTCTGGCTTCGCTGGATTTAAGTGCTGGTCACTTTTCAATACTAGAGGCTGAAGATGAAAACACTTTGATAAACGAGCTGGAACGCATCAACCCGGCAGAGTTATTAATCAGCGAAAGCAGTCATTGGATCCAGACTATTGCTACCAGAACCGGTATACGTAAGCGACCTGACTGGGATTTTGATCTGGACAGCGCCATACGCTCACTCAAACAACAGTTTCAAACAGATACTCTCAACGGCTTTGGTTGTCAGGGTTTAACGAGCGCCTTGTCAGCAGCAGGTTGCCTGTTGCACTATGCCAAAGAAACGCAGTTTTCCGAGCTACCGCATTGCCAGGGTCTGCGGGTAGAACAAAATAACGACAGTCTCATTCTGGACAGTATCAGCCGCCGCAATCTGGAAATTGACAGTAATCTCAATGGCGGCAAGGAAAATACGCTGAGCGCTGTATTGGATCACTGTTCTACCAGTATGGGGTCACGCCTGCTCAAGCGCTGGCTGCACCGCCCTATTCGTGACATCCAGCAATTGCAGTTACGTCAGCAAGCCATCAGCAGTCTGATCAATAACTATCATTACGAAAGTATTCAAGCGTTACTGGCGCAGGTGGGCGATCTGGAACGTATTGTCGCCCGAATTGGATTACGCTCTGCCCGCCCCCGTGACCTGGTCAAAATGCGTGAAGCCTTTACCCTGCTTCCTGAGTTACAGGCTATTTTAAAAAGCATTGATTCACCTCAGCTGCAGACCCTGTCTCACGGTATTGGTGAGCAACCGGAATTACTTAAAGAGCTGAAGTCGGCCATTGAAGAAAATCCACCAGTAGTCATCCGCGAAGGTGGCGTTATTGCCCCCGGTTACGACAGTGAACTGGATGAATTAAGAAACCTGAGCAGCACAGCAGGTGACTTCCTGACAAAACTCGAACAGGAGGAAAAATCCCGCACGGGTATCAGTACGCTCAAAGTGGGCTACAACCGTGTGCATGGCTACTACATTGAAATCAGCCGCTTACAATCTGAACAGGCACCGGCTGAGTATATACGGCGCCAGACCCTGAAAAATGCCGAGCGCTTTATTACGCCACAACTAAAGGAGTTCGAAGACAAGGTACTTAGTGCTAAAAGTAAATCGCTGGCAAGAGAGAAACAATTGTACGAAGAACTGCTGGATAAACTGGCTCTCCAGCTTAAAGCCCTACAGGAAAATGCCTACTGCCTGGCTGAACTGGACGTATTGACCAATTTTGCTGAACGCGCGCAAAGCCTGAACTTAAACTGCCCTGAATTGAGTACCGAAGCAGGTATTCATATCAAACAAGGTCGGCACCCAGTTGTTGAACAGGTCATGGATGACGCTTTTGTTGCTAATGACCTAACACTAAGCCCGGACACTAATATGTTGATCATTACAGGCCCTAATATGGGCGGTAAATCAACCTACATGCGTCAGACTGCCATCATCGTTTTACTCGCCTATACCGGATGTTTTGTGCCGGCTGAGCATGCCATCATTGGTCCTGTTGATCGTATTTTTACCCGTATCGGTTCTTCTGATGACCTCGCGGGCGGGCGTTCAACCTTCATGGTGGAAATGACGGAAACGGCAAACATTCTGAATAATGCAACAGCATCAAGCCTGGTCTTGATGGATGAAATAGGACGCGGCACCAGCACCTTTGATGGTTTATCGCTGGCCTGGGCCTGCGCTGTCAATATCGTCACAAAAATAAAAGCCTTAACCTTATTCGCGACCCATTATTTTGAATTAACAGCTTTGGCCGATCAGTTCCCTGCCATCAGAAATGTACATTTAAATGCTACTGAACATGATAACGGTATCGTTTTCTTGCATAGCGTTGAAGATGGACCAGCCAATCAAAGTTATGGCCTGCAGGTTGCCCAACTGGCTGGTATCCCCGGGACAGTCGTCCAACAAGCCAAATCGAAATTAAAACAGCTGGAGAATGATGAATTTAAAAATACGGCTTCATCCTCTACCCAGCCCGACCTGTTTCCCAAGACAGCGCCACATCCTGCCATTGATAAGCTTCTGGAAATTGATCCTGACGAGATGACCCCAAAACAGGCGCAGGACTTTATCTATCAGCTTAATAAACTAGTGCGGGATAGCTAATTCTTGCTAAAATACGCGGCTTGAAAGGTATTAAGGAGACTCAAGATGACCTTTGTTGTTGGTGAAAATTGTATCCGTTGTAAACATACTGATTGTGTAGAAGTATGCCCCGTAGATTGTTTCTATGAAGGGCCTAACATGTTGGTCATCAATCCCGACGAATGTATCGACTGCGCCCTGTGCGAACCTGAGTGCCCTGTCGATGCCATTTATGCTGAAGACGAATTACCCGAAGATCAGGCCGATTTTTTGGAAATTAATGCTGAACTCAGCGAACAATGGCCAAATATTACTGAAATGAAAGATGCTTTACCGGATGCGGAAGAATGGGCCGATAAGTCGGACAAGAAACAGTATCTGGAGCGATAATTCAGCTGACTTTCAATTAGCATTTAGTAACTGTCATTTATCCTTATTTATCGCCCAGTAAGTAGTCAATACTTAAACCTTCTTGTTCCAGATAACGGCGCAAACGCGATAAGGCTTCAATTTGAATTTGCCTGACCCTCTCCCGGGTCAGGCCAACTTCTTCACCCACTTGATCCAAAGTACTGGATTCATAGCCATAGAGACCAAAGCGGCGAGCCACTATTTCTGCTTCTCTGGCAGAAAGTCGTTCAACCCATTTCTCCAGTCTTTTGCGTAAATCTTCCTTTTCCAGTATTTTTTCAGGGCTTGCATTCGCATCATCCGGAAAAACATCCAGTAAACTGGTGTCAGTATCGTTAGCCAAAGGGACATCTGCTGAACAAACCTCTATTTCTCTTCTTCTTAATTTAACTACCTGTTTAACTGGTAATTGCATGCGATCTGCCAGTTCATCATCACTTGGGCTTCTGCCCAGTTCTTCAGCAAGCTGACGCATGGCTCGAGCGCAGCTATTCATCTCCTTGATCACATGGATTGGCATCCGGATAGTCTTGCCATTATTCATAATGGCCCGATCAATGCTCTGCTTAATCCACCAGGTGGCATAGGTTGAAAAGCGAAAGCCCAGTTCAGGGTCAAATTTTTCGACCGCGCGCATCAGGCCCAGGTTACCTTCTTCAATCAGATCCAAAAGCGGCAACCCCCTGTTCAATGAGCGTTTAGCGAGCGTGACTACTAAACGCAAATTGGACTCAATCATCTGCTTTCTTGAATTATCATTCCCCTTTACAATTTCTCTCGCCAGCCTTATCTCCTCATTAGCCGACAACAAGGGCGTATGCCCTATCTCATTAAGGTATATAGTGGTTGGATCCAGCTCAGCATGACTCTGTTTTTCACTGTAACCAGATGCTTTACTGGACTTACCCACGAATTGATTTGCTTTTGATTTACTAGCTGCTTTTGACTTTCTTGAGGGCTGTTTTAAAGAGCTGACTTTCTGAAGCAGATAAGTCTTTTGCAGGCTTTTTTTATTTTTTGAAGAGAGTGACGGAGTGTCTTCTATTTTGTCCATTCCTAGACTCCTTTTCCAATTCACCAATCCCAATCTGCTCAAGAGCCTACACTTTCACCCTTCAAGCATGCCTCGTACTAGCACACTTTAGTATAGTGCGATTTCAATCCGTCGCTAATTTTTTTGTTTGATTTGGAATAATTTTATTAAAACCTAACGTGGCGGCAAATAAGCTTGCGGATCAACGGGGCTGCCTGCCAACCTTATTTCGAAATGGAGCATGTTTCTGTCTATACCTGTGGAGCCTAAATTGGCTATCTGCTGACCTCTGCTGACCCTGTCTCCCTCATTAACATTAATTGAACTGTTATGCGCATAAGCACTTAAAAACTGGTCATTATGCTTGATGATAACCAGCTCGCCATAACGCAAAAGACCACTCCCCGCATAAACCACTTCACCGGACTCTGCCGCCAACACTGGGTCACCACTGTTACCTGCGATATCGATGCCTTTATTTTCATTATTATTACTTGAAAATGTGCCAACTATATTGCCTTGAGCCGGCCAGACCCAGCGTAACAGGCTGCTGTTTGTTTCTACTGGTCGAGTCTGGGCATTTCCTGTCGCATTTCTGCTTATGGTTTGTGTCTGGGTTTGACGTATATTTGTGGCAGAACTGATAGCTGGCGTATTTTTAAGATCCAGGCTCAATTCCTGTCCTGGGAAAATAGTATAGGGTTCCCGGATATTGTTGGCCAAAGCCAGCGCCTGATAATCGAGATCATACATCCAGGCAATTGCGTAGAGGCTTTCACCTTCATTTACCCGGTGAATGGGTCCTTTCCCCAAAATCACCGTTGTAAGTTGTGAAGCAATATCCTCTTCGCCAAGTTCAACAACAGGCGCACGATAACTCCCGCTTGAACAAGCTGCCAGCACTGCTGTAAAAAGTGCTATCAAAATGATTTTGAAGCTTGCCGAATATTTCATCACGAATATAAATCACCCATCAAAACTAAAACGAGTCTATCAAAACCGCTATTCAATCGGCTGTGCTTGCTTTTCGAGAAAATATACCAACAAAAATCCAAGCAAAACAAGCAGGATAAATACAATAAAAAATGAGAATGAAAAACTGTCAGTATTCAGTTCCTCCGGCCACATGGAGTAGAGTGATCCAATTAGCACACCTAATAGAAAAATAAGTGTCTGGTCTCGCCAGTGCTTTAATAAATAAGCCAGTAATTTGGAGAAGCCAATCAACCCAATTACACAGCCGGCTATAAAAGGTAGCAGGATAAGCAGGTCAATATTCCTGACAGCATTCAAAACATGTTCATATGCACCTAACAACAACAAAATAAATGCACCTGAAATGCCAGGTAAAATCATGGCGCAAATAGCAATTGCGCCACTAAAAAAAATAAACAATAAATTTACCTGAGTTTCATTCTGGGGAATAAAGTTCAAAAGCACCGCCAGTAATATTCCGGCGAAAAAAACTAAAGTCCTTTGGAAATTCCAATGCGTAATCTGCTTTTTAATGTATAAACTGGAGGCCAGAATCAACCCAATAAAAAATGACATGACATGGGCTTCATAATTATCCAGCAAATAACTGACAAAATTAGCAAATAATATAGCGCTGCTAATGATCCCTGCAAAAAGGGTCAGTAAAAAATTACCGTTGATTGCTTGCCATCCCGCTTTAGGTCCATTTGCATAAAGAATCTTCAATGCATTTACATTGCATGCCTGGATGGAAAATATAAGTTCTTCATAAATATTAGTAATGAAAGCAATTGTGCCTCCGGACACCCCGGGAACGGTATCTGCAGCTCCCATCGCCATGCCTTTCAAATACAGCAATAACCGCTTTTTATTAAAAAACTTATTATCTGTCGTCACTTAACGCTTCACCCCTTCCAGCAAGGGAACAAATATCACAGGCTCAACGCTCTCCACTTCTACTTTGCCCTTAGTCTTTCTGCACACCTGCAATTCCTGCTTTCGTGCATCCCCGACAGGAATAACAATCACGCCTTCTTCCGCCACCTGTTCAATTAAAGCTTTTGGAATTTCGGTCGCGGCCGCCGTCGTAATAATGGCATCGAAAGGCGCGTGTTGCGGCCAGCCATAACGTCCATCCGCACATTTTAACTGAATATTATTAATGCCAAGCTGGGCAAGCCGCTCTTTGGTTTTTTGCAGCAGAGGACTGATGCGTTCAATGCTGTACACTCGCTTGACCAGTTGCGCCAGGATGGTTGTCTGGTAACCGCAACCAGTGCCAAGCTCAAGCACACTTACCCTATCTTCTTTATTATTTTTAGCCAAGGCGCTGATAACGATCTCAGTCATTCTCGCGACAATATAAGGTTGCGAAATCGTTTGATCAAAACCTATCGGCAGTGAGACATCTTCATAGGCCCGGTGAGCAAGGGCTTCTTCTATAAAAAGGTGACGAGGTGTTGTTCGTATGGCTTCGAGTACAGCTACCTGCTGAATACCCTGTTCTATGAGGCGTTGCACCAGACGCTCCCTGGTACGAAGCGAAGTCATGCCAATGCCTTCTTGCCTGATACTGCTATTCATATAAGTCTCTCATACCTTTTAGCTAAATTCCGATGGCCTTAGCTTGACCAGCTCACGCAAAAAAGAAGTTGCATAAGCGCCTTTAGCCAGACTGAACTCCAGCACAACTGTATTTTCGTCTTCTATTTTGTAGCTAAGATTTTCCGGCATGCTGCGCAAGGCTCTTCTGGCCTGTTTTAATCCAGCATCTTCCAGACCCTGTCTCATTTCATGTTCACTGGATAGCACTTCCTTTTCCAGCAAAGCACATAAACCCTCGGATAGTAATTCTCCTCCCCCCCATAATGGACCACTGGGATGAATATCTTTTTTGGCAAGCCTATCGTTTAAAATCTGGTCCCAAGCTGCCGGTTTAAAACTTGCCGAGCTACCAGCTAGACACATAAGATCACCAGCTATATAGCTATTCCATGTTTTGTCTTCAACTCTTTGAGACAAAACCTTGTTAAACAAATAAGCCCGTGCTGCAGAAAGATAAATACTGCGTTGATAACGGTCTTTAACTTTCAGTTTTCCAGAAAAAAGCTGCAAGGCTTTATCAACATTATCGCCATTAGCCCCAAAGCGTTGCTCCCCAAAGTAATTAGGCACCCCTTCCAAACTTACTTTCTGCAAGCATTGAATCAGGCTCTCGGCGCTGTCACTTAAATTACGCAGACGTATAAAAAACTGATTACTGCCATGACTGCCACGCTGTAATTTTCGTTTATTTCTTTGTATATGTTTTATCTGAATGTGCTCAGAATTTAATTGCCCTACATCACCCGCTTCTTTATTCCCCAGCTTCACACTAAACCATTGCTGAGTAATCGCCTGCTTATCTTTCATACCGGAAAAAGAAACATCCCTGCCTGGCAATCTAAAATATTGCATAAGACGCTTTTGTACGTTCTGCGTTGTAAGACCATCTTTTTCTACCAATAAAAAAAGATGCTCACCTTCCCCGTCAGGGTCAAAATTTAATACTTCCCTGACCTGAAAATCTGCGTTATGCACTTTATAGCTGGCAGTTAATGTCGGTTCGGAATAAGCATAAGCTAGCGCCTGCATATGCTTTTAGTTGTTCTGCTCTATCAATACAATGGCCTGCACAGCAATCCCTTCTCCGCGACCTGTAAATCCAAGACCTTCACTGGTTGTTGCTTTGATACTGAATTTATCTAATGGCAACTGCAAGGTATCCGCCAGGGACTGTCGCATAGACTGCTGATAAGGTGCCAACTTTGGTTTTTCAGCGATAACAGTGATATCAGCATTAAGCAGGTGCCAGTTTTGCTGCTTTAAAAGCTCATAACAGTGCTGTAATAACAATAAACTGCTGACATCTTTATACATCGGATCAGTATCGGGGAAGTGCTGCCCTATATCTCCCAGAGCCAAAGCACCCAGCAAAGCATCACACAAAGCGTGACTTAAAACATCACCATCTGAATGCGCTACAAGTTTGTGCGTATGCGGTATTTCTACTCCGGCCAGACTAATATTGACAGCTTCCTGAGACTCAGAAGAAAAACGGTGCACATCAAATCCACTGCCAATTCTAAGCATCAACTTTACCTGCTTGTTCCAATAAAAATTCAGCTAAAGCCAAATCTTCCGAAGACGTTATTTTTATATTATCCCTGTGACCTTCAACCAACTTAACCGGCAACCCCAATGCTTCAATAGCTGCCGCCTCATCGGTAGCAATCTGGTTGGACGCTTTTACGCTGTTTAAGGCATCCAGTAGTAATTTAAAACGGAACAGTTGCGGTGTAGCTGCCAGCCAGTAGTCATTTCTATCCAAGGTAGACTTTACCCTAAGTGAGTTATCAGCCTGTTTTAAGGTATCTCTTACTCTGGATGCCAGTATGCCTCCTACCGGATTATCCTCCAGTTCATTAATAAGCTTATGAATATCTTCTGCTTTCACACAGGGTCTTGCAGCATCATGCACCAGAATCCAATCATCATCAGAGGCCAGAGTTTTCAGAAAATTCAAGCCATTGCTGACAGAATGCTGCCGTTCTTCGCCACCTTCCACTTGCAATACATCGGGAAAATCAGCTGACATCTTTTTAGAAAAATAGTTATCGTCCGGATGCAGTACCAGGACAATTTTTTCCAGAAAGTCCAGGCTGGTCAGAACTTCAAGAGTCCAGGCAAGCACTTCCTTGCCGTGCAATTTGATATATTGCTTTGGTATGGCCGCTGCCATACGCGTGCCAATTCCCGCTGCCGGTATGAGCGCCCAGTATCTGTGCTTCTGTTGACTTGATTGGATTGAGGAATCTGGCAATTTATTCTCTGCATGTATTTTTAAGATTTAACGGAATTGCACTGCCTGTTAAGACTAGTCAGCACTTGAGCTTCCCGCCGCGCTTTCTG
>Ga0181560_10002960_pt1 | contig 15762 bp, 11 predicted proteins | sample 011ome_20_FD_133751 | JGI IMG/M metagenome (GOLD analysis project Ga0181560, IMG submission 133751) | Coastal salt marsh microbial communities from the Groves Creek Marsh, Skidaway Island, Georgia - 011509CT metaG (megahit assembly) | ecosystem: Environmental > Aquatic > Marine > Intertidal...
ATCCCGGGCGCCGCGAGCGGGCAGCTCACGAAGGACAAGAAGGAAGCGAACGTGGGGTTCGAGGGCCAGCTCAGCGTGGCGCACACGAAGCGCCTGATCACCACCGCCGGCGTCGACGTGCAGACGGTGGGCAAGCAGCTCGCCTACACGGCGCGCGCCGAGACGCGGTGGAAGTTTTGCGCGACGAACAAAGTGGCGGCGGGCGCGTCGGCGAGTTTGGTGGGGGGCGCGCTGGCGCTCGGCACCAAGCTGGAAAACCGGTGGAAGGTGACGCCGGGCGCGAAGCTGGTGGTGAGCGCGGGCGCGGTGTCCGCGAACAAGGACGTGGCGTACGGGGGCAACTGCGAGGCTGTGCTGAAGCACAGCGACGACCCCTCCAACCCCAACTCCAGCACGGTGGGCATGAGCTTCATGAACTGGCGCGGCGACGTGGCGCTGGGGGGGAACGCCATGAGCTCCATCACGCTCGGGAAGGACACGCAGCTCACGGCGCGCGCGAACCTGAACTCGCGCGGCGCGGGGCAGCTCGTGCTCCGCGCCACCACCAACGAGCGCCTGCAGCTCGCGGGCCTGGGCCTGGTGCCCATCGTGTGCACGCTCATCGGACGCGTGCGCGGGGATTGACGAGACGGAGAGACGGAGAGACGAGAGATAAAACGCGTAGACGTAAAAAAGGATCATGACAGGTTGTTAATACACGTCTTGTTCCGCCTTTACTTTGTGCCACGCCGCCGGTTCGCGGCGCTCGCCCCCCCCCCGCGCGTGCGTCTCCAGACCGGCGCGGAGCTTCCGCAGCTTTGGCGCGGTGAGGTTCATGGCGAACGCGTCGGCGATTTTCGGCGCCGTCGCGTCGTTCGGGCTTTCGCTTTCGATCGAGACCAAATGCACGTACGGCAGCTTTTCGACGCCCATGGCGTCGCACAGCGACGGACACTCGTCTTTACGCACGCGCAGGAACAGCACGTCCGCGAACTCCTCGGACGCGATCTTGGTCATCTTCGGGTGCAGCGATCGGCACGCGAAGCACCATCCCGCGAAAAATTCCACGCACACGAGAAGCGGTTTTCCTTTCGGTTTTCCCGATGTGTTAAAAGCCATCGCCTTCGCCTCCTCCATCCTCGCCGCGTACTCCTCCGCCGAGCGCACATCCGCGACGTTCGCGAGGTCCGAGCCGTGCGCCCACCAGGGCGCGACCGCGCCGCCGGAGGGAAGGCGCACGAGCTCCGCGTCGCGCGTCGTCGAATCTATACGCGCATCATCAATTCTCGAAACACGCCGACGCGCGCGTTCATCACCATTCACGCGCGTGCAGACGGTGTGGTCTCTCCTCGTCTCCACATCCGCGGGGTGTGTCGAACGCGACCGCTGGTCTACCCTCGACCCGACCGCGGCGCCCGCGGAGGTGATGGCGAACGCGCGGTGGATGGTCCGCCGGCGCGCGTCGTCTCGCGCGCGGGGGCTCGAGAGGGACGACGACGCGTGCGTCGCGCGCCAGCGCGTGGTCCTCGGCGCGCGGCCCGAAGGCGCGCGGGACCACACATCATCAACTCGCACCGAACCGGCGGCGTGACGAGACGCGCGCGCTCTGTGCGTCTCCGCGAAGCGCGGGGACACAGCGACGCGCGCGACGATCATCGGGACGACCATCCCGGCGCTCGGACCGGCGAGGCCCTTCGAGTTCGAGAGCCGTGGCGGTCGCGTCCGCGACCCGCGCGTCCCGCACTGGCAGGGACGAGGACACCACATACTGTACACGAAAGCGCATATAAAACTTCATCCAGTTTTCGACAGATGTCTGATTTCCCGCCCTTTCATGTGTGTGGTCCACAAAAACTGACACAGTCTTTCCGTAGTCTACATAGCTACCATACACGCTCCGGCGCTCGTTCGTCTACGTCTTCTCCAGCACCCACCGGATCCCCTCCCGCACCCCCTCCCCCGTCCTGGCGCAGCACGCGCCGACGTGCCACGCCCTGCCCGCGAGCGCGTCCGACTCGCCCGTCAGGCGCATCGCCGACGCCAGCTCGCTCGCGGTCCTCGCCGCGGGCACGTCTGACTTGTTCGCGAACACCGCCAGCGGCGGCCTTTTTTTCGTCATCTTTCCCTCCTTCTTTCCCGCCTTCGGCGCCCGGACGAGCGCCTCGGTCAGCGCGACGCGCGCTTCCTCCACCGCGGCGTCGCTCTCGGCGGCGTCCACCACGAACACCACGGCGTCCGCGTCCTCGTAGTAGCACTCCCAGAGCGTGTCCGCGTACTTTCTCTGCCCGGACATGTCCACCACGACGAGCTCTGTTTTCAGCGCGACGAACCGCTCGATCGCGAACCCAACCGTCGGCGCGACGTCGGCGTCGTTGTTCGCGTCGTTCGCGGACGTGTCGTCGCGCAGCGCGTTGACCAGCGTCGTCTTGCCGGAGTTGGCCAGGCCTATGATGAGCAGACGACGCTGTGGGTGTGTCGGATCGTGCGTGGCGTGTGTGTGTCAGAGTGAAGACGAGGGAAGAAGCGCTCGGGTGCCTTTTTCTCGGAGGATCGCGCGCTCGAGGCGCGGGTCGCGACCGCGGGCGTCGCGCCCCCGCGCCCGCCTCGACGCGTACCTTCTTCTTCGCCAGGCCGAGCGCCACCAGCAGGCTCTTCCACAGCCCCATGCGTTCGTGGGGGTGGGACGAAGCGCAGGCGCGTGCGCGCCGCGCGCGCGAGTCTGGGCCGAGCGCGTTCGGCCGCGTTGCACACGCGAGCCCGCGACGTTCGATTTCTGGCACGCGGCGCGCAGGTGTCGCGGGAAAAAGGCGGCTCTCGTCGCGCGCATTCATCAGTTCGCGCCGACGCCTCCGGTGTCTCCGCGTCACGCCTCGCCGAAATGGGCGGCGATCACAGGGGCGGCAAACGCCACAGACACGGGGTGCGTGGTTTGAGACCCCTCGGAAGCGCGGCGTGCCACGCCGCGCCGCGTCGATCGCGAGATCCCGCGTTGCCGACGTGCCCGCCGATCCCTCCGGGCGGCGAACGAGCGTCGAAAGCGCTCGATCGACGCCTTCGCCGAAGCCCTCCGAGACGACGCGCTGACGTTCTCGTTCTCTCCCTCCTCTCTCTCTCTTCCTCGCGCGTCGACAGGATGGCGGCCACCACCGCGGCGGCCGCGGCGGCGGGTTCCGTCCCCCCCCGGTGAGCGCGGCGGATCGCGAGCTGCGCGAGATGCGCGACGCGATCATCCATTGCGACGGGTCCCCCGAGATGACCCGGAACCTCGCCGGTCTGCTCGCCAACGACTTGCCGGCGCTCACCGAGCCCGCCACGCGCTTCCTGCTCGAGTGCGTGGAGGAGCTCCCGGTCAAGACGCCGGTGTACGCCGCGCTCCTCGGCTTGCTCAACGCGTCGTCGCCCGCGTTCGTCGAGGAGTGCGCCGGCGCCGCCGTGCGCCGCCTGGAGGAGCGCCTGGCGGGCGCCGCTTCCTCGCGCGACGACCAGACACGAGCGAAGCTCTTGACGAGGTTCATCGCCATCATGCCCTCGGTGGGGGTGATCAAGCCCAGCGCCGCGATCGACGTCCTGGACGCGCTGGTGTGCGCCGCGGGCGACGCCGCCGACGTCGCCGCCGCCAGAGCCGGATCCGGCTCTGGCGGCGCGGCGGCGCACGTCTGGCAACCCCGCGGCGACTTTCTCGTCGGTTGCGCGCTCGCGGCGACGCCGTGGTGCGGCGCCTCGCTCGCTGCCGCGACCGAACCCGGCGCCGCGGACGCGTTCGACGCTCTGTTCGCCGCGGTGGAGGACTACCTCCTGAAGCGGTCGCGGCGGGGCCCGGACCCGAGCGCGATGATCTTCGGCGCCGGCGCCGGCGCGGACGGCGGCGGCGCGGATGGCGGCGCAGGCCAAAACTTGCCCGCGACGGACGACTGGCTGGAGGAGACGTTCGGCAGAGTCAACGAGACGCGCCGTGCGGGTCGTCTAAACCCCGAGGCGTGGACCACGGCTTCTGTGCCCGCGCTCATCGCCGCGTTCCCCGAGTTCGCGCCCGACGCTTTGACAGTCGACTCTCAACCGCGCGCGCCGCCGCCGGTCAAAGTGCACTTTGAAAACAACGGCGCGGACGACGGCGTCGCGCGCGCGCTCGCGACGTTCCCGGTGCGGCCGAGGCTGAGGTGCGTTTCTTTTCCCTTTTTTTTCGAACCGTGTACACTCGGGCGCGGTGACGACACGCATACATTCACATCTCGTTAATCCCCCGACCTTCGCGGGTGACGAGAAGAATACGGCTGAGCGCTCCGAGTGTTTGTTTTTTGTTTTTTGTTTTTTGTTTTTTGTTTTTCTAAAAACATCCGCGGCGCTCTCACGACCGCTGACTGACACGCCGCCTGACGCTCTGTCCGCGAACCGCGATGCGACGAGCGCAGGATCCTGTCGCAGAAGATGACCGAGGGTATGTGGGACGCCGGCGACTGGGGCCCGCTCGAGCGCTTCGTGGCGGAGGAGTACATCGCCGACACGCTCTGGGCGTTCGAGCCCGGGTTTCGGCGCGGCGCGATCATCCCCGCGGCGGAGCAGCTGGGGACGCTGCCGCTTCCCGGGGACCACCCCGAGCGGTGTCAGTTCCTGGTCGCGGAGACTCTGTTCGGGGAGATGCTGGCGCTCCCGAACCCGCGGCACAAAGCCGTGTTTTACCACGTCGTGATCCAGGACTTGTGCGCGGCGATCCCCACGTTCCCCAAGATGATGGCCAAGGTGGTGGGCGCGATGTTCGCGCAGATCGCGCGCATGGAGCTGGAAACGCGCGAGCGCCTGGCGGACTGGATGGCGCACCACTTGTCGTGCTTCGACCTGGCGTGGCCCTGGAAGTCCTGGGCGCACGTCGCCGAGCAGAGCCGGGAGCACCCGCAGCGCCGCTTCTGCGAGAGCGTCGTCCGGCGGCTCTTGAGATCGTGTTTCCAGAAACGAGTCGAGAACTCGTTGCCCGAGGAGCTGCGGACGACTCTCATGCCCGCGTACGCGATGTCCGCGAACGGCGTTGGCGTTCCAGGCGTGAACGCGAAGTACCTCGAGGATCTGTCCGCCCGAGCCCGGTTCGCGAAGAGAGACGAAAGAGATTCCGCGACGGACGCGGAACAAACGCGTTTGGAACTCGACGCGCTCGCTGAAGTGAGCGCGTTGGTCAAGACGAAAACCCCCGCGTCCGCGGTGGTCGGGTGGTTCCAGGACTCCGGCGCGAGGACCGCGCTCGGGGACGCGACGTGCGCGGAGACGCTCACCGCGGCCGCGCTCAGGCACGGCCAGAAGTGCCTCACGCACCACGACGTGCTGCTGAGACGGTACGCGCCGGCGCTGGCCGAGTTCCAGTCCTCGCCCGAAGAGCGCGAGACGCTCGCGGCGGGCACCGCCGTGACGCGCGCGGCGAGCGGCGTGTGGGCGGGGACGCACCCGCGGATGGCCGTCGCGGCGGTGTCGCGCGTCGTCGCGCTGGCGATTGTGCCGCCCGCCGCCGTGGCGCGTTGGCTGGAGACGCGCGCGTTCGCCTTCGGCGACGACGCCGAGGAAGCCGCGCGCTGGGGCGGCGAGGACGCCTTCGAGATCGCCGCCGAAGCCGTCGGCGCGCGCGCCGCGGCGGCGACGCGCGCGGAGGCGGCGCTGCGGGACGCCGAGGCGCGGCTGGCGGAGGCGCGCCGCGCCGCCTCCGCCGCCGAGGCGGCGCGGGAGGACGCCGAGCAGAGGGACGCGCTCACGCAGCGCGACCAGTTTGCGCGCACCGCGCAGGCGCACCGCGACCGCGCGCTCGCGCTCGAGCGCGAGGCGGCGGAGGCGGCGGGGCCGGCGGAGGCGGCGCGCGCCGCCGCCGCCGAGGCGGCGGCGGCGACGGGCGCGGCGCTCGCGCGCGGGGTCGTGCGCGTCGCGGGCGTGGACGCGGCGGCGGCGCGGCTGCGCGGCGCGGCTGCCACGGGGAAGGACGCGGGGCGCGACGCCGCGCCCGAGCCGCGCGCCTTTCGCGCTCTGGCGCTGGCGGCGGCGGCGCTGCGGCGCATGCGCGCCGTCGGCGGCGTCGCGCTCGAGTCGGCCGCTTCAAAAGCGGCGTCCGGCGCGGGCGAGGCGACGCTCGCCGTGCTGGGCGAGGCGGTGTGCGGGCCGGGCGGGTTCGAAGCCGCCGCGACCGTCGCGACCGCGCCCGCGGCGGACGTCGACGTCGCCATGGCGGAGTGAAAAGCGGATTACGTACATGTACGTGGTTTTTTTTGTTCTCACTTGATTTTCTTACTTTCGATTATGTACACGCATCAGCATCAGCACCCTAGGTTCATCTTCCCCTCGAAGTCCAGCGTTTTGTTCGCGCACATGCGCGTCACGTCCGAGGAGGAGAGCAGCGTGTCCTCGAACACGGTCCCCGTCAGATTTGCGGCGTTTCCGGTTTGGGGATCCTTCCCGAAGATGGCGCCGCTCGCGAGCGCGCCGGTCAAATCCGCCTCGGTCAGATCCGCGCCGGCGAAGTTCGTGTTGTACAGGTTCGAGGACCGCATCACCGTGCCTCGCAGGTTGGCGTCGGAGAAGTCCGCGCGCGAGCACTCCGCGCCGAAGATGGAGTTCTCGAAGTTGGCGCCGCGCGCCTTCACGCCGGACAAAACCTCGCCCGACAGATCCATGTTGCTGTAGTCGCACCCCTCGATGTTCACGTAAAGCTCTTGATTCTGCTGCGTGGCGAAATCTGAAAACGCCGCGCGCGTGCTGGCGCCCTTCTTGAGCGCCTCGAGCCCGCAGCGGTCCTGGCCCACGCGACCGTACTCGTCCGTGCTCAGCACGCCCTGGCCCTTGGGCGTGCCCGCGAGCGCGGGGGACAGCGCGGGGGAGCCGAGCGCCAGCGTCGCGGAGAGCGCGCACGTCACGAACAATCGAGAGGGTGACGTGTTTCTGTCGTCGAGAGTGGACGCGATCGAGACGGCGTCGTCGTGGCCCGAGGCGGCGCGTGGGACGGTCGCGCGCCTGGCGCGAGGCTCGGGGGCGAAACCGGCACGCGGTGTGAGCGCCGCGGGACGCGCGAGGAGGCAGAGCGTCGGCATCGTCGCGCGACGTGTGTCCGGCGAAGTGGCGCGTGCTCGAGTTATCTTCGACACGACGCGACAACCCGACGCGAAACAAAGAGCTTTTATATAAAAATCAACACGCGCTCCGGAGAGCGTCGCCGGCGTCGCCGCGCCGCATCGAGCTATACACAATTCGTCAATTCGTCAATTCGGTAAACGAAGGCGGCGTCTCCATCGATCGGGAAATCGACACGGACGCGGCCGTTCCAACGCGTTCGTAGTCGCGACTCAGAACGGCAGGCCGAGGCATCCGCACATGGGTCCGCCCTCCGCTTTCTTCGCCTCCTCCGCCTCGCGCTTTTGCCTCGCCGCCTTCGCCGCGTCCGCGGCAATCTTGCTCTCGGCAGCCTTTACCTTCTCCGCCTCCTTCTCCTCGTCAGACTTCTTGGCATCCTCCGCGGCTTTCGCCTTGGCCGCCTTCTCGCGCGCGATGTTGCGCTCCTCGTCCTCCTTGGCGCGCGCGGCGTTGGCGGCTTCGATCTCGGCGGCTTTCTTCTTCGCCTCCTCGTCGGCGGCTTTCTTCGCCGCCTCCGCCGCCTTCTTGGCCGCCTCCGCCTCCGCCTTCTCAGCTTCGGCCTTGGCCTTGGCCTCCTCCGCCGCCGCCTTGGCCTCCTCCGCCGCCTTCGCGGCCGCTTCCGCCGCCGCCTTCTCCTCGTCGTCCTTGGCCGCCTTGGCCGCCTTCTCCGCCGCCTTGGCCTCCTCCTCCGCCTTCTTCCGCTCCGCCTCGGCTGTCTTCTTCGCCTCCTCCGCCTGCTTCGCCTCCTCGGCCGCCTTCTCGGCGTTCGCCGCCTCTGCCGCCGCCTCCTCCTGCTTCGCCTCCTGCTCCGCCACGGCGAACTCCTCGAAGCCCGCCTTGGCCATGTCGAACGCCTGGCTCATGAGGGTCGTCCACGCCGCGTCGGAGGCGACGGTCCACTCGGCGGCGACGCTCTCCAGGGCTTTGGGGAAGGCGTCGTAGTGCGCCTTGACGGCGTTCAGCTCGCACCCGGCTCTCGCAAGGAACGCGCCGTACTTCTTCATCTCCGGAATCATGTCTTTGGGGGTGGCGTACGCGTCCACCAGCTTGGAGATGGACGCGAGGATGTCATCCGGGAGGCTCGGCTCGTACAAACTCTCGCGCGCCTCCGTCGAAACCTCCAGCTTCGCGGTCTCGTACTGCGCGTCGATCGCCGCCTGGAACGCGGACTTCAGTTCCGCGGCTTTGCCGCGCACCAAATCCTCGAACTCGTTCTCCAGGATCAGCTGCGTCTCGTCCGCGCCCTCCGCGGGGAGGTACCGAAGCACCTCCACGCGCTCGGCGAAGAAGTAGCCGAACTCCTCGAAATCCAGCTCGGCGTTGCCGTCGGTGTCCAGCCCCTGGAAGATGGCCTCGATTTCAGCCTTGCTTTCGTCGCTGCCGTCATCCGCGGGGATGCCCAGCGTGCGGGAAAGGGCCTTGTCCTTGGCGAGCCCGGCGAAGAGCTCGGCGAGGGACACCGTCCCGGAGTTGTCCTCGTCGCACTGATCGAACACGCGGCGGATCTTGCTCTCGTCCTTGGCGTTCCACTTGGGCTTCGAGCGCGTGTCGGGGACCTTGATAGAGAGCGAGTCGAAGTTCATCGAGACTTCTTCGGACATCTTCGAAAGCGTGGGGTGCGGTGGTCGACGGCTGAGCGTCGGGGTGCGTGGCGCGGCAGGGAAAGTGCCGCGGATCGAACGAAATGTGTCTTTTTCCAAGATTTTTTGTAACGTCTCGTGACACGTAAATGTCACATAGAGACTGTAGTCTGTAATTCGTGAAAAAGTTTGGGAAAAAGTTCTCAAAATCGCCACGCGTCCGATATCGCTGTCGATGATCTGGCACTGTTTTTCGCCGCAAGGAGAAGACATTTCTGCAAGTTTTCAAGTTGCTCTTTGGGTTTTTTTTTCTGTTTTCGGGAACTCGGGTAGGCATCCCCGCCGACTCGCACGAGCCTCGCGTGCGTCCGCCACAACCCCCGCGCGGGCCCTCCTGTCGGATCGGCTCTGCTCTCGGCGGCTCGGTTCTCGCGCCATGCGTCCGCTGACGCAGCGGGCGATGGAGCCCACGAAGGCGTCCTTCGCGACGACGCAGTGGGACCAGGAGGTGGAGTCCGCGACCGCGCCCGACGGGCACGTGCGCGTGCACCAGAGCCAGGCGGCGCCCTTCTCCGTGGGCCTGCCCAGCGGCCTGGCGCGCTCGCAGCAGCTGTACATGATGCAGCGGTTCCTGAACATCCCCGCCACGCCCTCGTACGTGGCGAAGGACGACGGCCTGGTGCTGGACCGCGTGGTCGTCAACGTGGGCGGGCGCTCGTGGTGGCAGACCCTGACGCTGCGGCTCCGCGCGCAGCGCGCGTGGAACACGCAGGAGTTCTCCAAGGGCAAGCCGCACCAGGTGCTGGGCGACCCAAGCATGTACGCGCTCGGCGGGCGGTTCCGCGTCGGGTTCGGCGCGCACACCGTGCTGCGCGGCCTCGGCGAGCTCGGATCGCTCTCCGGCGCGGTGGAGGATTTCCGGCGATTCAAAAAAAACCTCTCGCGCTTCGGCGGCGGCGGCGACGACGCCGACGCGTCGCGAGCCGCCAACGCGGCGCACAAGAGCCACAAGAGCGGAGACGACACGTTCCGCGGCCGCGTTCAGTTGCAGACGAAGGCGTTCGCGGGGCACCTCGTTTCCCTCGACGCGTCTCTGCGCGAGCGATACCAAACCCCGCGCAAGTACATCGACGGGCCGAGCTTCGTCGGCGCCTCCGTGCGCTCCCGCGGCCAAAACTGGTTCAACTACCGCCTGGGCGTGCGCCACTGGCTGGAACACACCCTGCCCGCGTTCGAGATGTCCGACCTGCGCCTCGTGCTGCGCCCGCCGCCGCGCCGCGAGGCCACGGCGGGGTGCTCCGTCGAGCACCAGGCGACGCTCTGGCGCGGAGAGCGCCGGCGCGGGATCCCGGGATCGGGACGCCGGCCGGGGGGCTACGCGGCGCTGCCGCAGACGCCCTGCGTCGTCGTCGGGGGCCTGGTGGGCGCGACCGCGCGCGTCGCGCTCGCGGACTCGCGGGCTCAGTCTGAAGAAAGGGAAACGAACGATACTCGTACGGGAAACGAGCGCGAAAGCGGAACCACCCGCGACGCGCTCGTACGCGGCGACGTCGATTACCGGCACTGCCTTTCCCTCACCGCGCACGCGTCGGTCGGGTCGTTCGCGCGGCCGCTGCTGGACTACACCGCGCTCGATGTGCGGTACGACCTCGGATCCGCGAGCGGCCCCGGGGGCCCCGGGTCGAGTCTGCAGTCTCAAAACCCGCCCATCGTCCCGGACGCGCGCGACGCGCCGCGCACGGCGATGGAGCGCATGGTCGCCGCCGGCTTCGACGGGCGCGTGCGCGTGGAGAGCGAAACCGTCACCGCCGGGATCACGCAGCAGATTTTAGGGCCGGTGCGCGCGCGCGCCGAGCTCCGCTTCTCCCCGGGGACGGCGCGGCGCGCCTACCGCGAGGGCTGGCGCGCGCTGACGAAAACCGCCGTCGAAACGCCGGGACACGCGACGACCAAGGAGGACCCGTCGCTTCCCCCGCGCGCGCCCCGCGGGCCGCGCCCGCCGAGGGCTCCGCCGGCGGGCGCCGGCGCCGGCGCCGCGCGTCCCGGCGGGACGGGCGCTCGGGAGCTTTCGGGCGCCGGCCGTTTCGGCGACGCGTGGCGCGCGGCGCGGCATGAGATGGCCGGCGCGGAGCTCGTGTACGGGATCGACTGCCCGCTCCCACCCGCGCTCGGCGCCGCCAGGCTGGTGGCGTGGTACAACGTCAACCGGGGCGAGGCGCAGGCGGAGATGCGTCTGTTCGACCTGTGATGTTTTACGGGTTTTTTTTGTGACGTGATGATGTGATGATGTGATGATGAAGACGTCAAGCTGCATTCGCTCTCTCCCCTCACTTGTTCGCTGGTCGTTCCAGCACCAGCCCCACCTCGCCGATCGTCATCGGGCCGTCCGGGGTGTCCACCGGGACGACGTGCGACTGGATCGCCGACATCACCTTGTCGAACCCTTTCTGCTCGCAGACGAAGAACGCCTTGCAGTTGGTCGACTTGGGGGGGTTGAGCCACGCCGTGACGTCCACGACGCCGGGGACGTTGAACACGGCGGTGGTGATTCGCAGGACGTCGCCGACGCGCACGTCGCCGCTCTTCTCCGCGTTGGACCCCGGGAGGATCTCATCCACCACGATCTTCGTGTACACGCCGTCGACGCGCTCCTCGAAGACGATCCCGAGCGGGCGCTCGACGGTCACCGCGACCGCCTCGCTGCCCGCCTCGAAGCGAATGTCGTTGACCGGCGCGAACGAATCCGTGGGGAACTGGGGGACGCCCAGGTCGAACAGGAAGTCCTGCGTGAACGCGCCCGCGGGCGCATCCTTGCGGCCATCCTCAGCCAGCCACACCGCCCGGCCGGTGGTCACCGCGTCCGCCACCACCGCGCAGCGCGCGCGCGCGGCGCGCGAGGGCGAACGGTGCGGCGCGCGGAGCGCGGCGGCGTTCGCGCACGAGGCGAGCGACGTGAGCGCGTTCATCTCGGGATGGCGAGGTGCTCACGAGTGACACGGATGACGTCGCGCGTCATCTTATCAACATTTTTTTATCGAGCACCGTCTCCTCCACCTCTCCCCGTCGAACTCGCGAGAGCTCGTCAGTCTCCGCGGCGCGCGCCGCGTGCCGATGCGAAGCGTCGCCGCGTCGGTCGCACGCCCGCACGCGCGTCCCCGCGTCGCCCGCAGAGCGGCTCGCGCGCTTCCCGCGCGCTCGGCCGCCTCCGCCTCGGCCGCCCCGTCGCCTCCCGAAGACACCGCCGAGATGCTCGTGCTCGGGTTGACGGGCGGCATCGGGATGGGCAAGTCGTTCGTCACCGACGCGCTGCGCGCCCTGGACGTCCCCGTGCTGGACAGCGACGCGAGCGTGCACGCGCTGTACGCCCCCGGCGGTGGCGCGGTCGCGGCGGTCCGCGGCGCGTTCGGGGACGAGGTCATCGGCGCGGACGGGGGCGTGGACCGCGCGGCGCTTTCCAAGTTGGTTCTCGGCGGGACGACGAAGCACGACGAGAACATGCGCGAGTTGGAGTCGCTCGTGCACCCGTTGGTGGAGGAGGCGCGCGCGGCGTTTCTCGAACGAGCCGACGCGGAAAAACACGCGTTCGTGGTGTTGGACATCCCGTTGCTGTACGAAAAGGGGTACGAGAAAACCGTGGACGGCGTCGTCGTGGTGAGCGCGAAGAGTCTCGCGAAGCAGCGCGAACGATGTTTGCGACGCGACGGGATGACGGAGGCGAAGCTGGAGAGCATCGTCGCGCGCCAAACCCCCGACGCGGATAAATTAAAAAAGGCGGACGTCGTCATCGACACGGGGTGCTCGAAGGAAGAGACACTTCGATCGGTCGAGGCGCTGGTGCGTTCGATACGCGCGGGAAAGGGGGGGTTCGAGGCGAGGACGTTTAAAGCGGAGGCGTAAAAAGAAGCGTTTTTAAAACCGTCGTCGGCGCGTATTCGTGTGTATCATCCGCGCGGGTTTTCCGCGGTCGTCGCGCCGAACCAGGCGTCTGTTCGCGATCGCTGTTGGATCACCACGAGTGATTTCCACGAGTCACTCGTCGAGTCACTCGTCGTCGTCGCTCTCCTGGAGCCACTCGATGAAGGGCTTGGCCTGCTTCCGCACCGCCGCGCCCGTCTCGGCGTCGACGCCGAACTTGCGCGCGGACTTGGGGTCGGCGGCCCACTTCGAGATGGCCTCCTCCTCGCACACGTCCTCGTCGTACAGCGCCTTGAGCACGGCGACGAGTTTCTTGAAGTCGTTCGGCGCCGTCTCCGTGACGTACAGCTCGACGGCGTTGAGGATCGCCACCTGCAGCGCGGCGTCGTCGGTGCGGGCTTCGATCAGGTACGCCTTCTTCTCCGCAATCTGCGGCGCCAGGGGCTCGTCTTCGTCGAAAAGCGCCTCCACCAGGAAGTGCATCCCGAGCTCGACGTTGTCGACGCCCAAACCGGCGCTCCGCAGGTACGTCGCCGTCTCGCCCGGGCTCTTCTTCTTGCCGAGGATGAAGCCGCGGAGCTTGCCGATGCGCTCATCCTCCTCCTCGTCGGAGGACTCCTCCGCGTCAGCCGCCGCCGCCTTCGCCGCCGCCGCCTCCTCGAGCTTGGCCTTCTTCTCCAGGTCGTCCGCGACGGTGACCATCGCGGCGGAGGCGTCGGTGAGCTGCTCGGCGGCGCGCGCCGCCATCGCCGCCGCGGACGTGTCCGTGGCCCACACCGTGTCGTCGTCCTCCTCCACGTCGGACTCCGGCTCGGGCTCGGACGCGCTGTCGCGTCCGCCGGAGCCGTCGTCGGACCCCGCCTTTTCGCCGGCTTCGTCGTCCTTCTTGCTCTTCTTGCTCTTCTTCTCCTTCTTCTCCTTCTTCTCCTTCTTCTCCTTCTTCTCCGCCTTCTTCTTCTTCCGCTCCTCCTCGGCGGCGGCGTCCAACGCGGCGCCCTCCTCCTCCCGCTCCTTTTCGGCTCGCCGCAGCTGCTTGTCCTTCTTGCTCGCGGCTTTGTCCTTCTCGGGGGGGTTCTTGATGATGAACGTGCACAGCTTGTGCCGCATGTCCACGTCCGACACCGCGCCGCAAGCCTTGCACTTCAAGTGGATCGTCTCCCGTTTGCTGATGTTGATCACCGTCTCCGGGTTGCCGCACGAGTGGCACTGCACGAAGCGCTTGATGTATCCTTCGAGATGGTTCGCCAGCGTCTCCGCGGTGTGCGCGCCGTTCACGATGCACTGCCCGCCGCTCTTGGAGTCGAACTTGGTCTGCGCCCCGAGCTCACACCCGAAGTACTTCAGCGTGTGCGTCGGCGGGCGCGCGAGCGCCTTGGCGACGTCCACCATGTTCACCACGTTGGTCTTGATCCCGTTCCCGCGACCCTCGATCTTGGCTTGGATCGCGGGCATCTTGTACCGATAGAACTGGTCCCCGGCGTTGTCCGCGCCGATGTTGATGGTCGCCATCGCGCGCGTTCGTGTTCAGTAGGGTTCGAAATCACGAAATCGGGAGCGAGTCACGCGCGTCGTGTCGACGCCGCGTCGAGAAGACCGCGTGTCGCGTCCTCGTGGAGGTGCGGCGAAAGATCCGCGTGCGGGCACGTCGTCCCGAAGCTCGAGTCGTCGCGGAGACGACGTGCTTGGCGTCGGAGTGGGTCGCGAAAGCGCGCGCTACGTGAGATACGTGCGAGGGCCGGTTACATGAGGAGCAAGCTCCTCGATGTCTGGTGTCTGGACGTGCGAGGCGCGTCGTGAAGTAGAGCGCGCGCACACGCGAGATCGAAGGGACGTTCGGCGGCTCAGAAAATCGATTTCCAGATGTTTTTTAAGACTGCATCCTCATACGTACTTCGGGCGAGTCGCGATCGCCGATCTCTACAGAGCAGAGATTGGCGATGTGGCGAATCGTGCGGCGTTGCGCGAGGTTGCTTCAAAAAGCCCGGCTCTTCACGGCACAACCATGCGCGCGGCGCTGGGTTTCGCAGCGCGCGCGGCTCCTCCAGGTTGGCACGCGGTGCGTCGCAGGCTCGAATCGCCGAGGCGTCGAGGCGTCTTCCCCCTCGCGTCCGCGAGCACCGCGACGGTCCCCACGAGCGGCATGTCGTCGTCTCCCTCCCCGCCGGACCGACCGCCCCTGCGCGGCGTGATCTTCGACATGGACGGCACGTTGACGGTGCCCAATCACGACTTCAAGCGCATGTACGAGCGCGTGGGGTGCGTGACGAGCGACATCCTGACCGAGATCGACACCTGGGAGCCTGCGCGGCGAGAAAGGGCGGAGGCGATCATCCACGAGATGGAGACGGAGGCGCTGGTGGGCATGCGCGTGATGCCGCACGCGTCGAGCTTGGGGGCGTTTTTAGACGAACGCGACGTGCCTCGCGGGCTGGTCACGCGAAACGTGTCCGCTTCCGTGGACCACTTCCACGCCGAGCACTGGGGTCGGCCAGAGTTTGGACACGAACGCAGCTCGAAACAAGACAACGAACGTCGTTCGACGTCTGTTTCATCGTCGGGAAGCTTGGGTTTGAAACCCTTCTCCCCGGCGTTAGCGCGCGATTTCCGCCCATTCAAGCCCGCGCCGGATGCGCTTCTGCACATCTGCGCGGCGTGGGGCGTACCGCCGAGCGCGTGCGCGATGGTGGGCGACAGCGCCAAGGACGACGTCGTCGCGGGGAACCGCGCGGGGTGCGTGACCATCCTGCTGGACACGCAGGGGAAGTGGCGCGTGGAGGGCGTGACGAGCGCGGACGAACCGCGCGGAAACGACGGCGAGATTGGCGACGATAACGGCGTCGCGATTGGAAAAGAAACGGGCGACGACGTGTTGCGCGGGGAGATGGTCCCGACGCACGTCGTGCGGTGTTTGTCGGAGATCGCGCCGTTGCTGGAACGCCACTACGAAATCGTCGGGAGGTAAAAAGGAGCGATGACGTGGTGCCTGTGATGACGAGGTATACCGCCGTATAGAGTATTAATACGAAAGTAATACGAAAGTAGCTATCCCTTTGACACGTTTTGTATAAAATTTTATACAAACAGGGCTCAAAACGTCGCGCGAAACGTCGCGCGCGCGTCACGCCGCCGGGGCTTTCCTGGTTTTCCCGTACTCGGCGCAGAGCTCCGCCTGCACGTCCTGCGACACGGGCTG
>Ga0181560_10002963_pt1 | contig 15748 bp, 18 predicted proteins | sample 011ome_20_FD_133751 | JGI IMG/M metagenome (GOLD analysis project Ga0181560, IMG submission 133751) | Coastal salt marsh microbial communities from the Groves Creek Marsh, Skidaway Island, Georgia - 011509CT metaG (megahit assembly) | ecosystem: Environmental > Aquatic > Marine > Intertidal...
CGGTTCCGGCGTCTGGTCACCCGGGCGCAGCTTCAGTTCGAAGGCCCCGGCGCTTTCCTCGCCGGAGAAGAAGGCGAAGGCGGAAACGGTAATCTCGATGGATCGCGGCTCGCTGGCGAAAACCACCGCGCGGCTGGCAAGGCCTTCACCGCCATCATCATCTTCCACCAGCACCTCGCCGGTGTCGGCATCGGTGATGGTGACCATGGGATCAAGCTCGCTCTCGCCGGTGGGGATCACGTCCACGATCAGCGAGGATTCTGCCGCCATGCTGTAGCGGAAGACCACCGGCTCATCCCGCACCGAGCCTTCGAAAATGAGCACATCGCTGACTTCGGAATTGAGATCGCGAACATTCTGTGCGGATGCCGTGACAGGTGCGAGCAAAGCCGCAGCCCCCAGCAGAAGTGCGGTTTTGCCGAATGGCAGTGTCATGATGAGTCCCTTCAAATTCTTGCCCGCAGGCCATCCCCACAAGCACCACAAATGCTCTATCAGGTCAAAGATTAATCACCGCTAGAGCGGCCATTCATCTTCCAGCAGGCCCCACAGCCAGGTATCGCACCAGCCGATGTGCGTTTTCATCGCGTGGCGCAGATGCGCCTCCCTGGTGAAGCCCAGCCATTGCATCAGCCGGTTGGAGGCAGTGTTGCGCGGATCGACATCGGCGAAGATGCGATGCACGCCTTCTGCGCGAAACAGGTGGGTGACAAGCGCCGAGACACATTCACGCGCAATACCCTGCCGCTCGTTTCCCGGCACGACGATGTACCCGATTTCGGCAACCTCCTTGCCCTCTGGCGATGCAACCACCCGCAACACCGGATCGCCTCCGCCACGGGGCACGGCAACCCATGTGCGACCGTCCCACTCACGCTCGAACGGATAGGCGCGAAATTCCTCGATATCGGTGAAGGGCCCGCGGCTCCAGTAGCGCATCAGAGCCGGATCGCTCATCGCCGTGAACAACGCCTGTTCGTCTCCCCTCTGCAAGGGACGCAGGGTGAAACGCGGGGTACAAAGAGTGGGTGTTTCGGCCGTCACTCGCCAGCAAGGTGAGCGACCAGAGCCTTGACCTTCTTCTGTCGCCATTGCGGACGCGGGGCGAGCAGCCAGTAGGCGCGGCGGCAATCCTCTTCTTCGGCCAGCTTGACCAGGCGCCCGTCACCGATTGCTTCTGCCACCAGCGGCCAGGGCATGGTGGCACGGCCAAGGCCAGCGAGTGCGGAGGACAGCGCCTGTCCGGCATTGCCGACCTGCAGCAGCACTTCCTCACCTTCCGGAGCCGGAAAGGCCGGCCAGCTAATCCAGCCATCGGCCGCATCAGGTGCTGCCACTGTCACACGGCAACCGGCGGCAAGCTGCACGCCTTCGAGTTCACCCGGCCCTTCGACAAGGCGGATCGCCACGTCGAGGTTTGCCTCGGTGAAATCAGCATCGTCATCCGCAATCAGCTGGTAGCGCACATCGGGATTGGCCGTGCGGAAGGCAGCAAGCCGCGGGGCCAGCCACTGGGCATAGAATTCACGCGGTACCGCGATGGTATAGCTGGAGCTGGCCTGCCCCGCCTGCATCGCCTGCACGCTTTCCTCGAAGCGCAGGAAACCTTCGCGCAAGGGGTCGAGACCGGCCACCGCCTCGTCTGTCAGTTCCAGCCCCTTGGACGTGCGACGGAACAGCACCACGCCTAGCACATCTTCCAGTGCGCGGATCTGCTGGCCCACGGCAGCAGGCGTCACCGCCAGCTCATCCGCAGCGCGGGTAAAGGACAGGTGCCGCGCGGCGGCATCGAATACGCGCAAGGCGTTCAGGGGCAGGTGCGTGCGCTTCATGGCTGGCCCGCGCTGTAATGCGCCCCAGCGGCATGGGCAAGCGCGCGGCGACGTGCTGTTGCACTCACAAACCAAGGATGGGGCTTGACCCATTGCATGTGAAACCACATCACAGCGACTTCACCCGACTTGGGCGCCGGAGTCCCCTACATGATCCGAATTCTACTTGCCTTCAGCTTCGCCATCATGGGGCTATCTGTCCCCGCCCATGCTCAAAGCATGCTTGACGGCACGTTTGATGAAGAAATTCCGACACTTCAGCAGGTGGTGGGCCATGCAACGGGGCAACGGATTACTTCTCCCGCAGAGGCGCTGGACTATTTCGAAGCGCTGGCAGAAGCCGCGCCGGACCGGTTCCGGCTGGTCGAATATGCCACCAGCTGGGAAGGCCGCCCGCTGGTCTATGCCGTGATCACCAGTGCGGAAAACATGGCGCGGATCGATAATGTGCAGGCCGACCTGCAACGTCTGGCCGCCGGCACACCGCCTTCGCAGCTGAATGATGTGCTGCCGGTAACATGGCTTGCCTATGGCGTGCACGGGGACGAGATTTCCTCCACCGATTCGGCGCTCTCGCTCGCCTATCACCTGCTGGCGAGCGAAGGGGATGCGCTGGTCGATAACATCTTGGACCGGTCCGTGTTGGTGATCGACCCCAGCCAGAACCCCGACGGGCGCGCGCGTTTCGTCAATTCCTATCGCCAGATCCTGGGCGTGACGCCATTTGGCGATCGCAACACCGCCGGGCCGGACCAACCATGGCCGGGCGGGCGTGTGAACCACTACCTGTTTGACCTCAACCGCGACTGGTTCGCCCTCACCCAGCCCGAAACGCGCGGCAAGGTGGCGGCAGTACAGCAATGGCAGCCGGTGGTTCTGGTGGATGTCCACGAGATGGGCGGAGACGAGAGCTATTTCTTCCCGCCATCCGCAGACCCGTTCAATCCCAACATTACCCAGAGCCAGCGCCAGAAGCAGGTGCTGCTCGGTCGCAATATCGCCTCATGGCTCGACCGCGTGGGCCAGCCCTATTTCACGCGCGAAGTCTTTGACGCTTTCTATCCCGGCTATGGCGACACATGGCCCACGCTGAACGGCTCGATCGCCATGACCTTCGAGCAGGCGAGCGCACGCGGGCTGGTTTGGGAACGCAAGGACGGCACGGTGCTCACCTACGCCGATAGCGTGCGCAACCACTTCCTCTCTACACTGGCAACAGCGCAGACCGTGGCTGACAATGTCGACCTGTTCCTCAATGATTATGCCGAGCACCGCCGCAGTGCGGCTGCCGGACAGGCCGGCACCGGCACCTATGTGATCGACCTTGCCCAGCGCGGCTGGAACGCCGAACAGCTGGCGCGCCGCCTCGCCTTCCAGGGGATTGCCGTCAGCCGCGTGGCAGGCCCCGCCAGCGCTTGCGGCCGCTCTTACCCGGAAGGCTACCTCGCCGTGTCGCGCAGCCAGCCCGCCGGTCGCCTGATCCGCAGCCTGCTGGATGCCGATACGCCGCTGCCGGCAGACTTCATCGCCAAGCAGGAAGCCCGCCGCGATGCAGACCTGCCGCATGAGCTTTACGACACCACCGCATGGTCCGTGGGCATGATGTCGGGCCTCGATGTCGCACTGTGCGGCTCCGCTGCCAGCGGCACCGCCGTCACCGCCGAAGCGCCCATGCCGGACCGCGCCGATGATCCCGGCGCTTTCGGCCTTGCCGTGCGCTGGACAGACAGCGGACAGGTCCGCCTTGTGGCTGATGCGCTGCGCCTCGGCATGGTTGGCCGCGCCACCGAGAAGGCCTTTACCATCGCTTCGCAGACCTTCCCGCGCGGCACGGTGGTGTTCGCGCGCGGTGACAATCCCGAAGGGCTGGACGAGCTTGCCGCCCATGCCCGTTCGCTGGGCGCGGAGACGATCGCATTGCAGAGCGGCTGGGTCGACAGTGGCCCCAACCTTGGCAGCGACAATTTCGCCCGCCTCGCCATGCCCAGAGTGGCGATGCTGTGGGATGACGGGGTGAACCCGCTCTCAGCAGGATCGCTGCGCTATACGCTGGAACAGCGCCTCGGAATTCCGGTCGCGCCGATCCGCACCAACATGGTGGGTCAGGCAGACCTGTCGCGTTACAACGTGCTGTTGGTGCCCGACGCTTACAGCCTCTCGACACTCGGCAGCGGCGGACGCGCAGCGATTGCCGCCTATGCCCGCGGCGGCGGCGTGGTGGTGGCGATGGACGGTGCCCTGCCCACCTTCAGCCAGGGGGATGATGCGATATTTGCGCTCTCCACCGAAACCGCGCTGGGCAGCGAGCCGACCGATGACAGCGAAACCGAACGGCAGGTCCCCGGCGCGGAGATCGCCAATGCCGCCGCCTATCGCGAGACGATCAATTCCGGCCCTCGCCAGCCCGACACATTGCCCGGTGCGCTGCTCAATACCGAGATCGACGCGACCTCGTTCCTGTCTGCAGGATATGACGATGCTGCTCCGGTGGTTTTCGCCGATGGCAACACGATCTTCGCCCCGCTCAACCGCGACCAGGGGATGAACGTGGTCCGCTTTGCCGACCCCGGCGATATCCTGGCCAGCGGATATTTGTGGGACGAGAACCGCCGCCAGATGGCCTTCAAGCCCTACATGGTCGCTCAGCGTGCCGGTGGCGGCATGGCCATCGGCTTCGCGCAGGACCCGAGCGTGCGCGGCTTCATGGACGGGCTGGACCTGCTGCTGGCCAATGCCGTGATCGTGGCGCCGGCTAAAGTTCGTTAAGCCCCTCAATCGCCGGGCGGAGCGCATCCGCGCTCCTTGGCTTTCGCCCCACCGGGCGGCGCGTGGTCACGCGCTGGCTTCGCGTTCGGCTCAGCGACCATTCAAGGCCAATCAGTTTGCGCTGGAAACGGGCTGCAGGCCCGCAAGGGCGACCGCCCGCCCGCAGGTGCCCCGTAGCGGAGCAGAGGGATCAGCACCGAGGACGCGCCCGCGGATGCGGGCGCATGGGACAAACCAACGTCCCGGCGTTTGAGGCGCTGATTACTTGGAAGGCGCAGCGAGCGGGAAGTAGGGAATCGCCACTTCGAACAGCTGGCCGTCCTGCGTGGAGAAGGTGTAGTGCCCCTCCATCGCGCCGTTCGATGTGGAAAGCTCGCAGCCTGACACATAGTCATGCGTCTGGCCGGGCTTGAGCACCGGCGTTTCACCGACAACCCCCTCGCCATCGACGATGTTCACCATTCCGCGGGAATCGGTGATGCGCCAGTGGCGGGTGCACAGCTGCACCGTGTCATCACGGCCGTTTTCCAGCCGGATATGATAGACCCAGAACCAGCGGCCCGCTTCCACGCGGCTCTGTTCCGGCATGAAGTTGACCGACACGCGCACTGTCACGCCCGCCGTTATGGCGACATGCTGGAAAAGCGCGTTCATGGCATCCTGGATCATCATCGATTCGGGAGCGTAACGGGTTTCAGCCCCGCCACAAGTGCTAAGCGGTCAAATGCCAGCCTTGTCGAACGCCTGACCGAGGTCCTCGATCAGATCCGCCGGGTCTTCAAGGCCGATATTGATGCGGATCATGCCTTCTTCCACGCCCATTTCCGCGCGGCCTTCTGCGCCCATGTTGTTGTGCGTGGTGCTGGCCGGATGGCAGGCGAGCGACTTGGAATCGCCGATGTTGTTGGAGATATCGACCAGCTCCAGCCCGTCGAGCACGGCAAAGGCCTTTTCCCGCCCACCGGGGACGACGAAACTGAAGATCGGCCCGCATGCGTCCATCTGCTTCATCGCCAGCTCGTGCTGGTCGAAGCTGGGGAGCCCCGGGTGCAGCACCTTGTCCACCCGGCTGGCCACGAACTTGCCGACTTCCAGCGCGTTCTCGCTCTGCTTGAAGGCGCGCAGGTTTAGGGTTTCCAGCCCCTTCATCACCACCCATGCGTTGAAGGGCGAGCAAACAGGTCCGGTGTTGCGCTGGAAGGGCGAGAGATATTCCTCCACCCACTGCGTGCTGCCACAGATCGCACCGCACAGCACGCGACCCTGCCCGTCCATCAGCTTGGTGGCAGAATAGGTAACCACGTCCGCGCCATATTCCATCGGGCGCTGCAGCGCCGAGGTGGCAAAGGCATTGTCGACAATCGTGATAATGCCCTTCGACTTCGCCAGACCGCACATGAAGGCAAGATCCACCACGTCGAGCGTGGGATTGGCTGGTGTTTCGAAGAAGAACGCCTTGGTGTTGGGCTGCACCGCGGCTTCCCATGCGGCATTGTCACGCCCGTCCACGATGGTGTGGGTGATGCCGAAGCGATTGAGCACATTGGCAAGGATCCAGCGGCACGAACCGAAGGCCGCGCGGCCTGCGACCACGTGATCGCCAGCCGAAAGCATGCACAGCAGGGCGCTGGTCATCGCGGCCATGCCCGATGCCTGCACCTTGCACGCTTCGGCGCCTTCCATTGCCGCGATCCGTTCTTCTAGCATCGCCACCGTGGGGTTCTGGAAGCGCGAATACTGCATGCCCTTGGCTTCGCCGGCAAAACGGTCTGCCACTTCCTGCGCGCTGTCATAGGTATAGCCGCTGGTGAGGAAGAGCGCCTCGCTCGTCTCGCCAAACTGGCTGCGGTCAGTGCCTGCACGCACCGCCCGCGTCGCCGGGCGCCACTTGCTGGTGATGGAACGGTCTTGTCCGGTGCTCTTCTTCATGGGGCAAGCGCATAGAAGTGCTAACAGATGCGGGCAAGGCGGAACATCGCAGCGCCCGCGTGAATTGATCAGGTACCCAAGGGCCAGCGGAAAGCGAAACCGGAGGAAACATGTCCAGAAATGCCATCCAAACGCTCGTGCAGGATTATGGCTGGGTTCATACCGGGATCGGCCTGCTGGGCAACCTGACCTTCTTTGTCGGCAGCATCTTGTTCCTGCCTCGCTTCGAGGCGCACCAAACACAGGGTGTGTGGCTATTTATCGCAGGCTCATTCCTGATGCTGCTGGGCGCGGCGGGCGACATGGTAATGAAATGGCTTGATCGGGAGCGCGGTGCCTCCTGAACAGGGATAGCGCACGCGTGACAGGTTGCCAGCTTGGGAGAGCCTGCCTAAGCCGGAATCTCCATGCACGAAGCCCCGTCCCATCCGACAGACCCGATCCGCTGGCACCTCGCCATCGCCGCGATTTTCGCGGTGCTCTGCGCGATCCGGCTGGCGATGCCCTCGGCGCTGTTCTTTGACGAGGTGCATTACCTGCCTGCCGTTCGCACGCTGATCGACCTGTCGGTTGCACAGAACATGGAACACCCGCCGCTGGGCAAGCAGCTGATCGCGGCGGGCGTGCTGGTGTTTGGCGACAATGCGATCGGCTGGCGCGTGCCATCGATGGTATTCGGTATCCTTGCCGTGTTTGCGGGGATGCGGGACTGTGGTTCGTCTCGCGCAGCCGCGGGTCGAGCATACTCGCCGGCCTGCTTCTCGTCACAGGGTTTCCGCTGCTGGTGCAGGCGCGGATCGCCATGCTCGATATCTTCATGGCGGGTTTCATGATGCTGGCGCTGTGGATGTGCGCCGTGGCCGTGCGCCGCCCCGAACAGGCGCGAAAGCCGCTGATCATCGCGGGGATCGCGCTGGGCGCCAGCATGGCCAGCAAGTGGAACGCCATCCCGCTTGCCGCCGTGCCCGGCCTCGCTTTCCTGATCGCGCGCTGCTGGCAGGCGAAGTGGCATTTCCTCACCACCAATCGCGGCTGGCCCATCGGCGGGATGACCTTGTGGGAAGCGGGTCTGTGGCTCGGCGTGCTGCCGCTGGCGACCTATGCCCTCACCTACTGGCCGTTCCTGTTCTACGCGCAGGTGCCGCCCAATGTGACCGGCCTGTTCTGCCTTCACGCCTACATGCTCGATCTGCAACAGCAGACGCTTCAGCCGCACCTTTACCAGAGCCGCTGGTGGGAATGGCTGACCAATCTGCGCGGCATCTGGTATCTTTACGAACAGGCCGATGGTGCCCAGCGCGGGGTTTTGCTGATCGGCAATCCTTTATCCTCGCTCGCCGCCCTGCCCGCTCTTGGCTGGTGCGCCTGGCAAGGCTGGAGCCAGAAGCGCCGCGATTGTGCGGCGGTGTTCATCCTGTTTGCTGTCAGCCTTGGGCTGTGGATCGTCGCCCCCAAGCCGGTGCAGTTCTATTATCACTATTTGCTGCCGCATTGCTTTGCGATGGGCGCGCTGGCGCTGGCCTGCGGGGACATGTGGCGACCGGGCGAAGGTTTGTTGTGGCACAGCAAAAGGCGACTGCTCACCCTTGGCATAATCGGGGGAACAGCCGCCTTGTTCGTGTGGTATTACCCTATCCTCACCGCCGCCCGGCTGGCCGGGGAAATGTCCTTCCTCGACTATGCCTGGATCAAGGGCTGGCAATAGGGCCTGTCAGTATCAGGCGATGGCCTTGCCACCACCGCGCGGGCCAGCCAGCAGCTATACGATGAAGCCGATCACCGGCAGGATGATGATGCCCAGCGTCCACAGCGCCTTGGCGCCAAGGCTGCTGCCGCTCGTCAGCACGTTGTAAACAGCGTAAATGTCCAGGATGAGGACGAGAAGTACAAGAATTTCCATGATTTGCTCCTATTGCCGCAAAGCGCCAGCGGGCGCCCTTCATGGCCATAGGAACGGGCGGGAATTGCCCGATGTTCCGATAAATATTTTGGAACCGGTCGCCCGCTTGTCCGTAGCTCCGGCCCTTGATGCCTAGCGGAAACGGCCCCAGACGAACTTGCTCGACAGCGCGTAGTTCCACACCGATGCCAGCACCACGCCTGCCAGCGCGGCGATCCACCAGCGCCAGCCATTAGCCTGCAGCATCGAAGATACCGCGACATTGGCGAAGGCGCCCACTGCGCAAGCAGCGCAGAACTTGATCCAGCCGAAGAACATCTCGCTAGCGCCCGACAGCTTGTTGTCGCGATAGGTGAGGAGGTTGTTGAGCCAGAAGTTGAAGGTCATCGCTGAAACGGTGGCAATTGCCGTGCCCACGGGAAAACTGGTGAGGCCGGTGCGGAACATCAGCGCCAGCACAGCCATGTGCACGAACACGCCCAGGCCCCCGACCGTGCCGAACAGGGCAAAGCGCGTAGGGATGATCCGGCCAAGATAGCGTTCGTACAGCCCGGCGAGGAAATCCAGCACCACGCCGTGATCGAGCTTGCTCTCGCCTTCGAGGCGTTCTGCGAATTTCAGAGGGAATTCCTTTACCCGAAGCTGCGGTTTGGCGGTGGCGAGAATATCGAGCATGATCTTGAAGCCGATGCCGGATAGGTCTGCCGCCTGCTTGCGCAACTGATCGGTGCGTAGCATGAAATAGCCGCTCATGGCGTCGGAAAGCTCGGTGCCGGTCAGCTTGCGCGCCAGCATGTTGGCGATGCGCGAGCCTTTTTCTCGGCTCTTGCTGGAAAGCCCGGCGCTGCTGCCGCCCTCGGCAAAGCGGCTGGCATAGGCAAGGTCCGCCTCGCCCGATTTCACCGCTTGGAGCATGTCCAGCAGCAGTGCCGGGTCATGCTGGTGGTCTGCATCCATCACCGCCACAAACGGCGCGGAGGTGGCGCACATGCCCTCGATCGCGGCGCTGGCAAGGCCCCTGCGGCCGATGCGCTGGATCACGCGGATGCGGGCATCGGTGCGGGCAAAGCGGCGCGCTTCCTCTGCCGTTCCATCGTGCGAATTGTCATCGACGAACACGGCTTCCCAGCCCGTTGGGCCAAGCACTTTCTCCAGCCACGCCACCATGGGCGCGATATTGCCCCTTTCATTCAATGTGGGCAGCACCACGGCCAGCTCCAGCTCTGCCGGGGCAGAAGTGGGCACGGCCTTGGTGGCAGGGCTGAAATCGGCGGGCGTCATATCCATTGCCTAGCGCGATAGTGCGCAATGTTAACCATAAGGTTTATGGAGATTGCTATTTCGCTCGCCCATCGGGGCGCGCATCCTCTCTACGCAGGCAGGCAAGCTGCCCCCGCTGCGGGCGGGCAGTCGCCCTTGCGGACGATGGCGCGTCCGTTTCTGGTGCATCAATCGAGCTTACAGCCGCGCCAGAACCGCTTCGCCCACTTCAGCGGTGCCTGCCCTGCCGCCAAGGTCTGCGCCCTTGATCCCGTCTTCCAGCGCCTTCGCCACAGCTGCTTCGATGCGCGCCGCTTCGGCTTCGAGGCCGAGCGAATGGCGCAGCAGCATGGCAAGCGACAGGATCATGGCCATCGGGTTTGCCTTGCCCTGACCGGCGATATCGGGAGCGGAACCGTGGATCGGCTCATACAGGCCCTTGGTGCCGTAAGCCCTCTGGTCCTCGCCCAGCGAGGCGCTGGCGAGCAGGCCGATCGAGCCGACGCACATGCTCGCCTGATCGGACAGGATGTCGCCGAACAGATTGCCGGTCACCACCACGTCAAACTGGCCGGGGTTGCGCACCAGCTGCATGGCGGCGTTGTCGACATACATGTGGCTCAGTTCAACGTCGGGATATTCGGCAGCGGTTTCCACCACCACATCGCGCCACAGCTGGCTGGTTTCCAGCACATTGGCCTTGTCCACGCTGCACAGCTTGCCGCCACGGCCCTGCGCTGCCCGGAAGGCAACATGGGCGCTGCGGCGTACTTCGTCTTCGGCATAGGCCATCAGGTCAAACCCCTGGCGGCGGCCATCATCCAGCTGGCGGATGGCCTTTTCGCCGAAATAGACGTCGCCATTCAGCTCGCGGACGATAAGCAGGTCAATCTCGCGGGCCACTTCGGGGCGCAGGGCTGACAGGTCTTCAAGTCCGGGGAACATCGTGGCGGGGCGCAGGTTCGCAAACAGCGTCAGCGCCTGCCGCAAGCCCAGGATCGCCTGTTCCGGGCGCAAGTGGCGTTCAAGATTGTCGCAGTCGGGATCACCCACCGCGCCGAACAGCACGGCATCAGAAGCCTTGCACAGCTCCAGCGTTTCGGGGGGCAGCGGGTGGCCGTGCTTCTTGTAGGCAGCGCCGCCAACATCAGCATGGGCCACTTCGATATCCAGCCCCAGCGCATCAAGCACCTTGAGGGCTTCCGCCATGATTTCCGGGCCAATGCCGTCACCGGCGAGACATGCGATCTTCATTGTTCAATAGGTCCCAATTATTTTCGCGAGCAAGTCGCGCAGTCTTGAGCGCGCCGCCATAACGTCTCCACGCTGGTCGGCAAGCAGGTAGTGGTCCAGCGGCCCTGCCAATGCATCCATCTGGCGCAGCAGGTCCGGCAGATCGCCTTCCGGGCGCACCCCTTCCCCGCCATAGCCGAGTTCGCGCAGCAGCAGCGTTTCGTAAGCGATCATGGCCCCCACCCAGCCGCGCGCAGAAGGGGCATGACATACCGCATCCAGCAACGCGCCCAGGGCATCGTGGAGCGAGGGATAGGGCTGGCGTTCGGGCAAGGCCGTGGCGGAAAGCGCAACTGCCCAGCCAATGGCAGCGGCAGGCAGCGGCTCTGTCAGGAAAGGGCCGCGGCTCTGCAGCAATTCCGGTTTGGCGAAGGGCAGCTGGCTGTCAGAACGCGCCGAGAACTGCACCTCCACCACATTGCCGGGGATCATCACCGGGCGCAGCTGCCGCCCTCGCCCGCCCGCGACATAGGCCGCGATCACGCCGTATTCTGCTGTCAGGAAACGGCCGATCACAGCGGTCTCCCCGTGCTGGCGGGCAGCAATCAAGATGGCGGGGGCGCGGATCTGCATGGCTTACTAAGCTGTGGCGTGCAGCCGCGCGCGGCGCAAGGGTGGACTATTTGGCAGCCCGCAGACATTGTAGTAGCTTGTCCAGCAGATTGAGGGACTTGGGAGAGTTGGCATGAAAAAGTCTGGTCTGGTCGCGGCCGCGGCGGTGCTCGCAGTGTGCGGCAGCGTTCCTGCCCCGGTATTGGCCGAGGGCGGCCTGAGCGACAGGCAGGTTGATCTCTATTCCGAAATGCTCGCCATGAGCATCGCCTGCCGGGAAATCTCCGGGATCCGCATCAGGCAGGACGAGATGCACGACTGGATGACCGCTGAACTGGCCGGTGGCCCGGAAAGCGATGTCGATCGCGTGCTGGAAATGCGCGATACCAAGCTGACCGACATGCACGCGCGCACCGCCGAGGTGAACGCGCTGCCCCATGGTAACAGGCGCGATGATGCGGTGAACGAGCATTACGCAAGCTCTCTGCAACGCTGCATGCGCATGAGCAGGCATTCGGTGGCAGGAGAATTCTTCACGAGGCCATAGGCCGGCCCCGCTTCCTTGCGGGCTTACTTGCCCAGCTTTGCTTCCAGCTCGGCCAGGCGGGCTTCCAGCGCGTCCACCTTCTCGCGGGCGTTGGCCGCCATGGTCTTTACCGCGGCAAATTCCTCGCGGCTGACGAAATCTAGGCCGCCCATGGCTTCCTTCATCCGCTCGCGCGCATTATCCCGCGCTTCACGGGTCATGCCGGCCAAAGTGCCGGCGGCGGAATTGGCGACCTTCACGAAGTCGGCGATGATGGGGTTTTCACTCTGCATGGTGACTATTTGGTCCCTGGCGCTAAATTTTACAACTCAATCCGCTGCACCGCGTTGTTCGCATTGATCTCGCCCGCATCGGGATTCAACTGCAGGAACTGCAAGTTGAGCACGGTGGCGAACAGGATCCACGCGAGATAGGGCAGCAGCATGTAAGCCGCCGCGCGGCGCACTTTCCAGAAAAGCCAGATGGTCGGCACCACTGCCACGTCCAGCGCGATGATGATGGACAGCGCCAGCGCGATATCGTGCTGCGCGAAGAACACCGGCGACCATGCCAGGTTGAGGATGAACTGGAGGATGAAGGCCAACACCGCAAACGGGCGCCAGCGGGCACCCCATGCGGAACAGACCATCGCCATCGCAATGCCCATCATGATGTAGAGGATGGTCCAGACGATGCCGAAGGCGGCTGGCGGCGGGTAGATCGCCGGTTTTTCCAGCGCAGCGAACCACGGGTTCGTCGCTCCGCTGCCTGCCATCTGGCCGGATACGAAACCCAGCAAAACCACCACTGGCACGATAAACAGGGACCAGCGCAACAGGCTAGCGTGCAACTGCGCGGGGCTGGCAAGGCGGTTCATCCGGGCTCCTGCATCACTGCGGCGCGGATCAATCGATACCCGGCCGCGAGAGAATCACTATTCAGCTACGGATACTGACGAGGGGATTCGCAAGGCGCAAGCCGGGCGCAAGGCCTATCCCGTTCAATCGTTCGACTTTCGCGTCAGGACCTTAGCGCCGAAACGAGGAATTCCACATTGCCTTCAGTCCCCTTGATCGGGCTGGTGGTAATGCCCTGGATCGCCCAGCCATCGCCTTCCAGCCATTCGCGCACCTCGTTGCAAACGCGGGCATGCAGTGCCTCGTCGCGGACGATGCCACCCTTGCCTACCTCGTGCCGCTCCACCTCGAACTGTGGCTTGATCAGCGCCACAAGGCGGCATTCCCGTGCAGCAAGTTCCAGCGGCCTTTCCAATACCTTGCGCAGGGAAATGAAGGACGCATCGCAAACAACCCAATTGCACGCACGGTCGATCTGGGCAGGTGTGAGCTCGCGGGCGTTGGTCTGTTCCAGCAGGGTGATGCGCGGGTCATTGCGCAGCTTCCAGTCCAGCTGGTTCGTGCCCACGTCCACCGCGAAGACGTGCTCTGCCCCGTGGTGCAGCAGCACCTGCGTGAACCCGCCGGTGGAGGACCCGATATCCATCGCCACCGCGCCCGTGGGGTCGAGCCCGAAATGCCTGATCGCCCCGTCCAGCTTCACGCCGCCGCGCCCTACCCAGGGGTGATCCTTGCCCTTCAGCTCGATCTCGGCATCGACAGGCACTTTCTGCCCGGCCTTTTCGACCCGGTGGCCCTTCAGAAATACCAGCCCCGCCATGATCAGCGCCTGCGCCCGCGCACGGCTCTCCGCCCCGCCGCGCTCGACGAGCAGCTGGTCTATCCGCTGCTTGGCAATCTTGCCTTCACTCATGGCTTTCACTCATACCGGCGCGATAGGAAATCGTAAGCAGTCAGGCCAGAGCTAAGTTGTCACATTTGTGCTGCAAATGAGCGGGCCTTGATTCGCAATCCAAAGCAAAGGATTATCCTGCAATGTCATTTCGTTCACTTCTCTCTTTGTCCTGCGCCGCTGCGATGCTGGCTGCATGCAGCAGCAGCGATGAACCCGCCGCCGAAGAGGAAGCCGCAGCCGCGCCCACACCGCAGCTCACCTCCACCCCCACGCCCATTGTTGCGGACGACGGTTCGCCGCTGACGCCAGGCAGCTGGACCGTTAACGAAAGCGCCAGCGGCGCCAGCGCCAGCTTCGGCGAACAGGGGAAGGACGCGCAGATCGTGATCACCTGCGCGCGCGATACCAAGGTGATGGCGATGACGCTGGCCGGAAATGGCGAAGGCACGCAGGCCTATGTGCTGGAAGCAGGGGGCACTGCCGCGCGGCTCGACATGATACCCGCTGGCGACCTCAACCTGCCTTCGATGACGGCGGAGATCGCGCTGGATGCGCCGATGTTCGGCGGCTTCGTGCAGCCCGGCGGCGTGATCGAAATCACCAGCCCGCAAGGCGCGACCATGCGCCTGCCCACCTCGACCGCCATCCGCCGCGTGTTCGAGGCTTGATCATGATGGACCGCGTGGCGGCGATAACCCTTGCGGGCGTGCTCGGCCTCTCAGGCCTGGCGCTCGCCGCCACGCTGGACATGCAGGACAATGCAGATGCCCCCGCAGCTGCGCCCTCCCCAGTACCCACGAGCCTGCCCGCGATATCGGCTGCGCAATGGGATGGCCTGCCGCTCACGGCTGGCGACTGGTCGTGGCGGTCGTTTGATGGCGGGCCCGGGGAAACCTTGGCGAACTTCCATACAGAGGACGGCGAGCACCTCGTCTCGCTCGGTTGCGAGCCGGACAATCGCCAGCTGGCGCTGGCGGTAGCGAACAGCAGCCTCGATTCCGATGCGATAACCGTCCACACCGAAACCCAATCGCGCGAACTCGCCGCTGATGCCAGAGAAGGCTGGATCGCAACGGTGATCTATCCCGAAGACGAGCTGCTGGATGCGATGGCCTTTTCACGCGGGCGCATTGGCCTGGTGATAGAAGGCGAACTCGCGCTTTCAGTGCCAGCCTATCCGGAGATCACCCGGGTGATCGAAGATTGCAGATAGGTTTTGTGACGCACCCGCAGCCGCGGATGCATCCTCAGCGCTGATCCCTTCGCTCCGCTTCGGGGCACTTGCGGACGGCCAGTCGGCCTTGCGGGCCTGCTGCCCGTTTCTAGTGCGACTAGCATGACCTGGAATGATCGCGGCGCGGAACGCGATGCCAGCGCGCGACCGCGCACCGCCCGGTAGGGCGGAAGCCAAGGCCCCGGATGGGGCCGCCGGCGCTTGAGGCTAAACTAAAAAAAGGGCTCCCGCAGGGGAGCCCGACCCGAAGCTCTCATTCTGACTGTGAAAAAGATTATTTCAAGTCTTGTGTTGCGGCGCACACCGATTCACAAATGCACTCAAGGCCAGCGGTACTCGCGGTCTTCGCCAGCCGACAAAAAACGGCACTGGTGTTGGCTTCAAAAGCGCGAAAGGAGGTGATCCGATGTCTCATGGTTCAGCAAGGGGGTCGGTAAGTTTCCGCACGGGGCACTATCGGGTTTAAACACCTGGTAGAGGCTTACCGTGGGCGGCACTTCCGGCCGCTGACCATGCGAAAGGCGATCCTGCTGACGGGCGGGGTCGCCTTTCTCATTTGCGCTGCAAATCGCAAGACGAACCATCTGGCCCCAAACACCGCCTTTGACTCTGTCCGCAACCTCGCTAGCAGAAGGTTTCGAGATTTACTGGTTTTCCGATAATTTCAAATTTACATTTCTGTTTGAAATTATATCTCGCGCCGC
>Ga0181560_10002969_pt1 | contig 15739 bp, 8 predicted proteins | sample 011ome_20_FD_133751 | JGI IMG/M metagenome (GOLD analysis project Ga0181560, IMG submission 133751) | Coastal salt marsh microbial communities from the Groves Creek Marsh, Skidaway Island, Georgia - 011509CT metaG (megahit assembly) | ecosystem: Environmental > Aquatic > Marine > Intertidal zone...
GGGAGAACCTTCCCGGTTAAAATTTCGCACGCTTTGGAGAGACCGCCGACAGTTTCGAATAACGGGAAGAATAGTATTGCTTATTTTGATGCCGCCATCGACACCGTCTTACAAATACACGAAACTGCCAAAATTCCCGGGGACATTTTGTGTTTCTTAACGGGTAAAGGTGAAATTGACCGGGCATGCAAGATTCTAGACGAACGCGTCAAGGAGATGGATTCTGAAAGTATGGGAGGTAAATTGGCGCAAATCATACCTTTATATGCTGCGCTAACTCCAGAAATGCAAGCGAGAGTCTTTTCAAAAAAACCGGAGGGGTTAGAGTCTACGTGCAGAAGAATAGTCATCGCCACAAACATTGCCGAAACGTCGTTGACGGTACCTGGAATCGTATACGTCGTCGATCCTGGAGTGGTCAAATTGAAGCGATACGACGCAGCAACCGGCATCGAAACTTTAGACGTCGAGCAAATCTCTAAAGTTCAGGCGACGCAGAGAGCCGGAAGAGCAGGACGAACGCAAGCGGGGAAGTGCTATCGTTTATACACGAAAGAAAATTTCCAGCTCGATTTCGCCGACGCCACAGAGCCGGAAATCCAAAGAACCTCTCTCGTGAACGTCGTTTTGTATCTGAAATCTTTAGAGATGGAAGACATGGACGTTTTAAGGTTTGACTTTCTCGATCGCCCGAAAGAGTCTGCGCTAAAAGATGCTTTGAAGCAGTTGTACGTGTTAGATGCGATTGATGAAAATGGAAAAATAACAAAGATTGGTAAAGAAATGGCCCCTTTACCACTGGAACCAAACTTAGCGCGGGCGATGCTCGAGGCGAAGAAACTGGGGTGCGTCGAAGAGTGCGCTACAATCGCGGCGATGTTATCGGTAGACAGACTGGAAGTTGCAGATTCCTCGTCTCTAAATGATAAGAACAGAGAATACCGCGGGAATCCGTTACAGAAGATTGTTTCAGAGGATGCTTTCACGCTCGGAGATCACATCGTGTTTCTACGGACATTCGAGCGTTGGCAGAGAGAACGGTATCGAAGAGATTTTGCGAGAGAGTATTCGTTATCTGAACGGGGCTTGGAGTTTGCAAAAGATGTGAGAAGACAGTTGCTAGACTGCATGCGGTCTCTATCGGATGATAACGACGGTGCCTGGTCGTCCAAGAGGTCTCGAGAAGAAGAAGAAGAACAAAGACATAACAAAAATAAAAGCGAACGTTTGAGAACGAAGAATGTCCGCAAAGCGCTCGCGAAAGGATTCATCTCAAAAATTGCCAGAAGAGGTACAGCAAGCAATTGCTTCAAAACGTTTGCGTTTGAAGCGAAAACGTTGGCGGAGGTGCACCCGTCTTCTGCGCGAGCGTTAGCGGACGAAGACGGATTATTGCCAGATTGGATTGTCTATCACGAGATGATCATGACGTCTCGTCCGTTTCTGAGACACGTGTGCAAAGTGGAATACGAATGGATCGAAGATGCGTTGCCAAGATTGGAAAATCCCATCGACGTGAAGAAGCTTAGCGGTGGATTTTACGCGAACGATGAAGACTTGCCCTCTGGTCGCGGTCCTGAAAATGGGAGCGATATAGCCACGAAGACGGGGAGCGTGCAAGAAGACAAAACGCAACAGAAAGCTAAACAAGAAGAGAAGATGAACGAAGCGAGAGCTCGTTTTCTAGCTCGAAAGAAAATGAAAGCGACTAAGTGAAGCGGTAGGAGCAATAGCAGTAGTTGTAGTGATAGTAGTCATGATAGCGCTAGAAACGTTTGAGCAAACATATACTAAAATATACTATACTGAGCATACTGGTATACTACTTATAAACATATAAGCATAAACAAAAAATCTAATAAAAGTTTTCACTTCACCTAACAGCCTAACGCCGTGTTCATACAGAACTTATTTACTTACCGGCAGCCAACATAACGCTCTTAATCGTCGAGTAAACTTTAACCCACGCATTCGTTTGTGCTTCCGAAAGTCCGTTCAACGCCGAGGCGATGACATTCACAACAGCTTGCCCGACGACATCGTAATGCTCGGAAACGATATTTCTTTTGTTGTGGAATTGGCCGAGTTCTTCCAAAATAGGCACCAATTTTGAAACATCATCGAGTAAATGCACAGCCGCGTCTACGGCACCAATGACCGCTTTCCCGTGCGCTTTCAACATGGGCGATTCGTACAGATCCTCGACATTTCTAAACGAAAACAATTCCAACGCTCCCGGCGCTAACGAGAAAATCTCTCTGAAGAGCAAAACTCCCACCGCGGTCTTCTTCGCCTCTAAATCTTCCGATGACAGTTTGTTTGGTCCCGTCATGGGAAAGATCTGTTGCCACGTTCCTTGGACGTAGGCGATTTCATCCGGAGACGCGGCGGGTTGTTTCGCCGGTTGCGCCGAGGCGAGCGCAGGCTCCGTCGCTTTTGCAGGCGCCGCTGCTTTAACATCGCCCTCTTTCTTCTTAAACTTCGAAAAGAATCCCATCGCGACTGATGAGTGACGAAAACGAAAACAAGTATACACGCTTGTTTAAATTTATGTACTTTCGTGTCCTTTGACGCGCTTTTTTGCTCGTTTTCCCTTTCCTTTTTCCCCATTCGACGACAGACTTTTGCGCAACAACAGAAAATTAACAGAAATCTGAGTGAAATCACACGCTTGCAAAAAGATATTTATTACGTTTCCCACCGCGCAGCGCTTTCGCGTCTTTCTCTGTCTGTCTGTCTGTCTCTCTCTCTCTGTGTGTGTGTTTCTCTCTCTCTCTCTCTCTCTCTCTCTCTCTCTCTCTCTCGAATCGAATCGAATCGAAAAAAAAAGTACGGAGAGCAGACCTGCATTCGTTCGTTCGGCTCGCTCGCAACCGGATTTGAAAAGAAAAAAATTTGTATATATATTTGTGTTTTATGATTAGAAAATAGAAAACAAGGAGAGAGAATGTGTCGACGAATAACGTGCCCGACGTGCTCTAAACCGTCCTGGGTCGGGTGCGGCTTACACGTGGAGTCGAACGACGTCTTGGGGTTAGTTCCTCTCCTGGAAAGATGTCAGTGCAAGAAGGAGTATTCGACGAGAGATTCTGTGTTTCAGACTGGGAAACTACAAAACGTCTTGCGAGTTTCGAAAGGAGGAGGGAAAAAGAAAATATCGTCGAAGAAGAAAAGCGGTGACGATGAAAACGACAATGGCAACAACGACGACAATAATAATTCGAGCAGCGGCGACGAGAACGCGGATTCGGAAAGCAACACGGACGGAGATGGAGAATCGACGACTTCTGGAGAAACCGGAACGACTTCGTCGAGTGCACCAACCGCGGCGACAACTGCAACCGGCGAAAACGGCGAAAAGATAATTGTGAAGAAAAAGCCAAAGAGATCGAACTCGAGAACGGATAAATTCAGAAAGGTGAAGTACAAGTTTCTAAAGTTTAAAACGATGGATCTGTCGCAGTCAAGATTAGATCATTCGCAGAGTGAGATAAAATTTAAGGAACGTTTGAAGCTAATGGGCTACGGGTCGAGCCATAAGATCAAGAAAATTATTCTCAGGCAATTTACGTTAATCGCGTTTGGCTTAGCGGTGGCCTTCGCGTTGAAAGAAATAGAAAACAACGAAAGAGAAGAAGAGGAGGAATTATCTGCCACGGACGTGGTGTATTTCGTGGGGACCGTGATGACGACGATTGGATACGGGAACATCACACCGATTACAGACGGTGGCAAACTCTTAGTCACGTTCACGTGCTTGCCGCTGATTGCCAAATTTGCTTATTCTCTATCCGCCCTCACCGAGCCAATATTGGAAGTGGCGAGATTGTTCAGTTCTTACGCTCTGAAGGTGTTGAAAATGAAGGAACCGTTGGATTTAGAGGTCGACGTGCAGCAGATGATGAAAACTTTGGCGATTCAAACCACCGCGAATTACGGAACGATAGATTTGTCCGTAAATATTCCAGTGAAAGATTTGTCGACATTCTTGAATGTCCTCGGTTCTGGGTGGGAAAAAGTATCTACCAAAGACGTGAATCAATACATTGACGACCTCGCCGGCGATGGTTTCGCGGAAAGTTTCGGGACGAGCATTTCTGTGTCTGAAATTGTCACGCTTTTGAACCTCATCAAAGCCAATCACGCGGTCAGGAAGGAAAAGTTGAACATGCTCGCGTCCTTTTTCATCTCTTCCGCCGTTTTTCTGCTCGGTTTTGCCTACTTTACCTCGGTCAACAGAAACGGCGGTTGGTCGCACATAGACTCGCTCTACTTTTCAACCATCTCCTTGAGTACGGTTGGATTCGGCGATTTTGTTCCCGAAAGCACGCGCCAAATCGCGTTTTGGTACGTTTGGGTCACCTTAGGCTGTGGTATTTTCGCCACCTTGATTGGCTCCTTCACAAACATCCTCGGTGCGAGACAAGATGAACACTCTGCCAAGAAACAGTTAACGAAAACGTTTCGTAAAAAGGACGTCGTGCGCAAAGCGAGAATGTCCCTGGACGATGGGAGCGTAAGGGGCGAGAAAAAGCAGAGATTCGCAAGATTCACCGAGATGATTAGCGGTTTGTAATGACGCAGAAATGTGACGTAGTAATTTTTATTCATGCTGTCAGTGGTAGCGGGGGTATCTTTGTGATAACTAAAATGTGACCTTTTCCAATCTCGAAAAAAGCTCCTCCAGAAAATAATTACTCGTGTCCTCTTTTGGCCGACCGGGAAATATTTAGGTTTTAGAAGAGAGAGCTCGCGATCGACCGAAAACGCTTTGTTTTTTTTTTCTAGTCAACACACACATGCTCGCTTTCTCACGCGTCACAAACCTCGACGACGAGAACGCGCGTTACATTTTCATTCAAACAACCTATACATAAGAAACGCATTTAAAACATGAGTAGCGGTGAATACGACCAAACGTGTTATAATCCATCGCTGGATCGGATTTCGGACGGCGCGCAGCACTCGAGAGCGTGGGAGGAATATAAAACGTACGGGACTGCCGGAAGAAACGAGGAAGAGATCGAGGAAAAGAATTCCTCAGATCGTCGATTCGCGCAAGAAGAAGAGGAGGAGGAGGAAGAGGAAGACGCAGGGGACGGTAGAACAAAAAAGAATAAAATAGTTCCAAAAGAAGAACTCATCAAGCAGAAATCGTACGGTAAAATCGGTAAGACCGTGTGGGATAAGAAAGCGCACGGCGGGAAGTATTACATCTCCACAGGAGAGAAAAAGAAAGGTTACGACGCCTTAGAGCAAACACCCGACGGCACAATTATTAGGCGAGAACCCGGGTACGAGAAACCGCAGAGCGGGTACACGACGAACTTTGTTGGAAATCACATGACTCAGGGTGCGATTGACCTAGTGCAGCACGAATTGACGAGAGTTGATCCAAAGATGAAGGAAGAGCGGATGCGTCGGTTGGAGGAGGCGAAAGGTATCAAACGTGAACCGCCAAAGTTGTTGAAGGTGGAAAAGAGCAAGAAAGTTTTGATGATCGGAGATAGAGAAAAGAGTGGTAATCTCAATGACGACAGAGAAAATCATCAAGAATCCTTCAAAACTCGCGTCATAAATTTCGATCCGTACACGTGGGAAGATAGAGACGGCGAAATCATCGTGCGCGTGCAACACGACGAAAAATTAATGGATCTGAAATCTGCGCAGTTGGAAGTACAAAACGAACGAAGTTTTACCGTTTCGATTAAATCCAAAGAGAAAGAGGGTAACGTATACGCACTTTCTGTTCCGCGTTTGTTTGATGCAATCGTGAGAGAGAAGAGCTGTATGCTCACGACGGCAAAGTCCCTTCGCGTAACGCTTGTGAAAGCAGAAATAGGTAAACCGTGGACGCGTTTGTCGTCTTCAGAGTCTTCCGAGAAACCTGTGTTGCGCCTGAATAACGCTCCAGATGACGGAACAAAAGAAGAAAATCAAGAGCGAGGACTCGTTATTAACAATATAAATTTGCGCGATTTGCGCGCTGAAGTGATTAAATTCCGCGACGGAAACTTAGCGCCAAAATTTACTCCTTCAAAGACGCCGGAGGAGATTGAGAGCGAGCTCGATTCTCAGATTGATGATGTGTCGACTCCAATGGAGTTTGCGTCTTTAAAGGAAGCGATGCAGTCGTGCGATTTATTTGAGTCCACTGGTGATCACGCAAATGCGATTAAAGCGTTCTCGTCGGCGCTCTTTTTCCTCCGCTTTTTCACGTCTTCTTCTTCCCCGCCGGCTTCAGAGGACGGCAGCGAAGATACCACGATACTTGAAGGAGATGGGAAATCTACTACCACTACTATCACTACTGCGACAACGATGGAGGTAAAAATTATAGATTGTTTACGGCGACGCGCGAAAATAAACATTTTACTCGGTAAAATAAAAAATGGGACGAATGATTACGCCGAAGCCATTCAAGAAGGTAAAAAGTTAATCTCTTCGTTATCGTTGGCATCGAATGCAACATCCTCTGCGAACTACGAAGGAAAAGCAGACACGACGAAAAAATTACTGTCCGAATTACACTTGGAACGAGGCAATGCCTACGAACAGGTTGAAAAATACGCCAATGCCATAGATGATTACAAAAGAGCGCTGAAAATCGGCGGAAACGATACAAAAGTTTCCATGGCATTGACTCGTGCGTCAAAGTTACACTTTCAAAGAGACATTGAACGCAGAGAAATCGAAAAGAAGAGATCGAAAAATAACGACGAAAACTCGTTACCGTCTCTACCCCGCCCAGGAATGAAACAATTCGAAAACAGAGGCAAGGCTGGAGCGTGCTTTTAATGCTTGTTTTTATGTATACATATACTACTTTCGTCGTGATCAATTTACTAAATCTACTACTTCTAAATACCAGTTTTTCTCAACGCTTCTTCAAATGCAAATGAATCGATGCACCTGATTTGATGTTGTAATATGCCAACGAGTTTGCATCTTTCAAGAAACCCATCTTCTTGACTTCCAATTTCATTTTCCCTTGCGCTAAGTTCCCCAGTAAAGGTTTCAACTCTTGCTTGATTTTTAACACCGTTTCTTTCCCGCTTTCAATTTCGAGATCAATCGTTTGGCCGTTCAAATTTTTGTCCTTCGCTTCATCAGGGCATAAGATTTTGATTTTGATTGTACCTGGATTCGCGGCGAGCCACTCGTCTTCGTCCTCCAACTCCATCTCTCCTATGCGCAACTTTTGCTTAACTGGTTCTGCATCTAATTCATCTCCTCCATCTTCCCGTCCTCGTTTCTGTCCGACTTCCGCATTCGTCGTGGGAGCCGCCGGCGGTGGCGGTGGGGGCATCGGCTGCTGCGCCATCATCGGTGGTGGCGGCAGTGGTTGAATCATAGCAGGAATCGCAGGCGGTGGCGGCTGCGGTGTAGGAGCTGCTATTGACGCAGAGGGAGGCTGTTGTTGTTGCTGCTGCTGCTTCTTCATTTGCTCATTCAAAGCGGTCGTGACGTCTTTATCATTCCCGCTGGAGAAAATGTCTGGTCTCGATTTAGCTAAACTTAAAATATTCTTCGCAAACTGGTCGTCGTCGACTTTGTTACTTCCTTGCAACTTTCTTAACATCGCATCTTTCTGTTCTTTCCATTTCGGGTCGATTAAAGAAACGCGCATGTGCTCGGCCATTTCCTCAACCGGAACAAGTTCGCCGGTGATAGGTGAGACGGCAAACTTGGTTGCCTTATCCCCTTTGGAAGCTGCCGCTCTTTCTTCTGGTTTTTTATAGTTTCGAACGATTTTCATACCAGGTTCCGGTAAGTTTTCGTTAATACCCGACGCGTGCTTCTCATCGGACGCATTCGGTGCTAAAGGTCTTGATGCTGCTTTCACTCTGTTCTCCGCCTCTAGCGCTTGCCGCACAATTTGTCGCTCTTCATCGTCCATGGTTGCCACGGCAGCGGCTCCTCCTGGTCCTCCTACGTCTATTTCTTCTTTTACTGCATTCGTCGCAGGTTGGGTATCAACCTTGGACGCATCCTCCAACGCTTGTCTTTTCAAGTATCCAACAATTTCTCTCATCGGAATGGGCTCCGGCAACGTTTCATCTTCGCCGTCGTCGAAATCAATCGTCTCCACCACCACAAAATCGTGCCAGTCGATAGCCTCCATTGCTTCTCGCTCCATGCGTTTCTTCTCCTCAATATCTTTTCTATTCTTCGTTTGTGTGGCATCCCATTCGGACCTTTTTAACGATCGCTCTAACGCCTTCTTATAATCTTCCTCCACGTCTAAAATTCCCTCCACTTCTTGCTTATTCTCCGGCATTAAAACCTCCGAGTACGAATCCGCTAAACTGGTGAAATAAGTGAACAAAGGATGCGCCGGTTTCAGAAACGCAAACTCCGGGTTTCGATATTCCCTAGACGCTAACCCGGAGAGAAACTTTGCGCCGTTTCGCGCCACGAACTGCGCGGAGAGCTTAATCACTTCAATCTCGCTCTTCTTCAAGCCTTGCGGCGGTTGCGTCCCGCTCGAATGTTTAAACTCTCTCGGACGTTCTAAAACTTCCGGTTTCGACGACGACGCCACTCCTCCGGCACCGCTAGTTTTCGCCATAAACTTGCTCTGACTCTGCACTCGCTCTGCCACTTCCATGCCTTTCTTGTTCTGATCTTCAATCGTCTTCCCTTCCAATTCTAATTTATTCGCTTCAATCTTCCCTCGATAGTACGAGTAAAACGGCGAATTCTCTCTCAAAAACGAAAACTTTTGATTGTTCTTCTCCGAAGATAAAATTCTGTTTTCAAACTCTGGCCCATTTTTCGCGACAAACTGCGCGGTTTTATCCACGATCGCTCGGACGTCCGGCGGAGGGATGATCACGCCGACCGAGTGCGTTTGCGTGTCAATCAACGAAATCGGTTTCATGCCATCTTTTTGGGAGATTTTTACCATGTTGTTCTGCAAACGTTCGTCGATGACGGCGACTTCTTTGTTGTTATTGTCATTATTCTTGGTTTCACCCATGACGACGACGACGACGACGTCGACGACGACGACCTGTGTTGGTGACTTTGAAGGTGGCGCGCGCGCGGGGATGCTTTTCTTCTAAAGTAAGTTTTGTCGGCGGAATTCGATTTGAAGAGGGCGAACTTTCTCTCTAAAAAAAATTTTTTGTGACGCGAAGAAGAACTTGAAGAAGAAGAAGAAGAGTCTGTTCTGTGTGCGTGTACCACAGAGAGTGCGGTTTTTGTAATTTATGCAAACTTTCAAATCAGATTGTGTGCATGCATTAAACTCATCTACGAAACGCTATTTCTGCGCGCGCGTGTTTATTATAAGACCATCTTTAACAAGACGTCGCTCTCGGACCAGTATTGCGTGGCGAGGCAGAACTTGACTCTCACCACCGTTTCTTCTTTATCGTTTTTAACCACCTCGAGTTTCGTCTCGAGCGAAACGAATGAACTCATCGACAGAGGCGCCTGTTTCACGTCAAAGACGACGTGGTATCGATGGTACTTTTGGCACGGCGATTCTTCGAGTTTAGAGACGATGCCGAAGAGTTCTTCTTCTTTATCCTCTTTCCCGGTGACCAAACGGACGTGTCGTTGGACTATGGTCTCGCCGCCAGGAAGTTTCAAACGCTGCGCATCTTCATCCTCGTACTTTACGACGCGGTCGTCTTTGAACTCGGTTTCGGAGGAGAAATAAGGGTGTTGTAACGCTTCGTGCGCGGTGATTCTTCTGGAAGGATCGAGCGTTAACATTCTTCGCAACAAATCCGCTTGGAAGACGGTGATTTCCTTCGCGCCAGTCAGTTTCAAGAAGGAGACTCTCGGCAACCACATCGGGAACATATCCTCGTGCCAACCGGGAATATTTTTAACATCCGGCCACAACGTTTCGTTTGGCGTTCCTAGAAGTTTAAAAATGCACAAAATTTGGTCCAACTGTTCGGCACCTTCGTAATATGCGAATTTGTTGAAGAGCGAGGAACCGAGGAGAAATTCGGCAAAGACACAACCGCACGCCCACACGTCCACGGCGTTTGTGTACTGTTTCGGAAGCACCGGTTTCTTTTTCTCCTTCTTCAATATTTTTGTCTTACCATCACCTTCTTCGTCGTCTACCTCTTTCTTTTTCTCTCCTTCGTCGTCGTTGTCGTCATCGTCGCCGTCATTTTCTCCGTCGAATGTTTCAATATCATCGTATGCCGTTTCATCCATGGAATCCAGATCGATTTCGTGGACAGGTGGTATGATGAGTCCTTCGGGCGCGATGTAATACGGCACGGTGCACGAACGCAAAGGGGAGCGTTTCCCGATGTCACGACATCCTCTCGATGCCGCCCATGAAGCAATTACCAGCTGCCCATTGCCATCGTTCTTCTGAGCGTCGACTAAGAGATGTCCGCAATGCAAATTTCTATGCGCAATCCCGCGCGAATGCGCAAACCGAACGCCTTCAATCAATTGCTGCGTGAGCATGCGGACTTTCGATCTTTTCAATCGAAAGGTGCCGTCGTCGTCGTAGCACCACTCTTTCGGCGGTTGCTTATCCGCGACGACTGGATTATCGCACACTCTCGACCGCTGTGCTCGTAAACTAATCGGAAAATGCTCGTGAATCATGAGCATTTTACCGCTGAGTCTAGGAAGAATTCGCCTCTTGCCAACTGAATTTGCCAATTGCTCGTCCTCTTCTTCCGCAGCTTGCAGTTCCGGCGGAAGTTCTCCGACTAACCACGGAACTTCAAAAGGCATTTCTTCGTCTATCGTAACTAAGCGTTCTAATCGTGCGATAGAATTCGCTCCGTTCACGTATTCTCTCTCTCCGAAGGGGTCTTCTGCCCCCGTTGTCGTCGTCGTCTCTCGAACAGCTATCTCCGTCGATAGCGCCTTCATATTTGCCGCTTCGCGTAATTTTCTACTCCTCAAACCTTCTTCAGGTTTTTCTAGGAATCCTACTAGTTTTACTGCTTTTAAAGTCCCCGAGCACACGTCCAAACATTCCCACATGCGCTGTCGATGACTGTCCCTCACCTCCACTCTTTCTCGCACGTTGAAACTCGCATAGTCTGAGATGGGTTTCTTCTTTTTCTTCCTTTTCCTAGTCTTCCTTATATTTGGATCTATGACGTCTTCTTCTGCGTTTCGTTCTCGACTCAATTGCATATTTTTCAACGCGCCATCTGAGGTTCGTTTCTTGTTCTCGATGCTACAATTTTTTGATACGTTTTCCTTCCCGTCGTCGTCGGCGACGTCTTCCATCGTTGCATCTTTCATTTCTTCTTCTTCTTCTTCTTCCTCGCTCTCGCTCTCGTCGTCGTCATCGTATTCTTCCTCGTCTCGCTCGACGGCGTTGAAGCTAAACCCACCAAAAACCATCTTCTTTCTCCTATCGCTATTACTCTTCAACTCTTGCACGTTCAAACCGAGCGTCGGTATCGTCTTCAAAAATCGATATCGCATCAGCGGGTTCTTTTGCATCTCGATGAAAACTTTCCGGTAATACTGCCCCAAATTCTTCGCGTTCTTCTCCACTTTCTCGGAATTCATGAACACGTCTCGTCTCGCTCTCTTTCGTAACTCATCTAAATTCTTCACGTTGGCGAGTTTTTTGCACTGTCGTTTCCAACACGTGCCGTCGGACAAGGCTGCTCGATTAAACTGTTTGGAAGTGAGCATGCAATGAACCACGGATATCGCCGGTAAGAGTGAAAAAATGTGCGCGAGGGCGCCTTCCGGCAGACTTTGTATCGTTGTTGTTTTGTTGTTGTTATTGTTGTTCTCGTAATCGTTACGTTCCATGTCTTCTTCTTCTTCTTCTTCTTCTTCTTCGTGCTTACATTTTTGAAAATGAGGAAACGACTCCCCTACCACGCGCGTTTCTTCTTCTTCTTCTTCTTCCTCCTCATCAACCATCTCTCTCTCTCTTTGTACTCCGAAAGAAAGAAAGAAAGAGTTTCTCTCTCTCGCGTCCCAATATATATATATATATATATAACCGATGCTACTATCGCGAGAACATAAAAATATCAGAGAGAAGAAAGGAGAGAACAGATAAACGCGCGGTGAGTACACAAAGAAGAGAAAGACGAGCGCGTTGAAGTTGCGAGTTGAAAAAAATTGATGAAACCCTAAAACAGAAACTTTTTGTTTTACGTAAACAACACACTTACACGTCCAACGAAGAAGAAAGTCGCGAGAAAAGATGCCGCCGCCGCCGCCGCCGTCGTCGTCGTCGTCGTCGTCGTACGCGCCCTCGCAACAGGCGGAAAACTCGAAACAGCAAGGGAACGTTCTTTTCCAGAAGCAGAAGTACGCCGCCGCGTGCGAGTATTACACGGAAGCGATTTTACACTCGCAACAGAAATGGCACGTTCCGTATCTTAATCGAGCGATGGCTAACGAAAAGAGATTGAAGTGGCGAGAAGCGAAGGAAGATTTAGAAACGTGTTTGAGATTGAATCACGATAACGTGAAAGCGACGTATCATTTAGGCGTGTGCGTGTGCATGTTGCCAGAGGAAATAGAAGATAATTACAGAAAAGGGAGCGAGATTTTAGAGAAATCACTCTTTCTTGCGAGAGAATACGACGAGTCACAAGTGGATTTGATCTGGAGGTCGTTGGCGAAATCGAAATACATGGAACACTGCGAAAAAGCGAAAGAGAGGAGAAAAACGTACGAGAATTTAGAGGAAAAGCTGAAAAATCCGGGGTTTGTGCCTTTAAGCGAGGAGGACGCGAGAGTGTTGAGAGAGCAAATTCGCGAGGCGAAGGAAAAAGACAAGCGGAGGCAAGCGCCGGATGCTTTTTGTTGTCCTTTGTCTTTGGAGATGTATCGAGAACCAGTGGTCTCTCCGAGCGGGAACTCTTACGAGCGATCTGCGATAGAGCAATACATCAAACAACAGCACGAAAAATATGGGAGAGAGAAGAAAGTGGCGGATCCGTTGCAGCCTGATTGTTCAATCACGTTGGAATCTTTGCATCCGAACATCGCGCTGAGGAACATTGTCCGAGAGTATTTGAGGGAACATCCCTCGAGTTGGGGAGAGATTTTGAGCGAATTTGAGGCTGAAGAGCTTGAAAGAGAAGCGAAGAGATTGAAAACCGAGGATGCAGACATGACGTGAATGCTATGTGCAATACTCATGCCGCTCATATTTAAACGATGACGACGATGATCATTTTCAGAAAGAGAAAATTAGGTATCTTGTGCTCGCGGTGCTTCTAGTTTTAAATAGAAGTTTCAAAAATAGCACTAGCGTAGTAAAAAATAGTCGTGTAATATATTAGTTAGTTTTACTGTACCATGGTACATCTATGATGCTATTCATAGCTCTAGCGAAGATTGCGTATTTGCTCTCGAATCACGAAGAAAAGAGCCGAGGCGTGCACTGATTTTTTGACGTGTCGAAAGACGCCGTCGTAAAATCCGCAAACGCCCTGGCTTTCTAAAACGAGCTGCACGACGTCTATCGCGTTCGAGCCTTGAAAACCGTGATCGCCATCGCTTTTGTTCTTACTTTTGTATTTTTCTCCATCGACCATGTTCTTTCTCACGGAATTCTCCTCTTCCTCGCGATGGTATGCCTTGGACGCTTCAACCAACGCTCTCGTTCGTTCTAAAGGAAAAGTAATACCAGTCGCTATAGCTTTCGCTAAGCACCCAATCACGAACGATTCTATCATCGTCAACTTTTTCTTCCCGTATTTCATCTTCATCGCATCGAATGCGGCAAAATTTATCGTGTGCGAAATAATCAAAGGCACGTTTTGCGAGAAACCTTTGTGAAAGGCAAACGCGCGGTCTCGTTTAATCAGCTGTTTCATCGCCGATACGTACAACTTTACGCGATTACTCCTACTCCTACTCCTCTTACCGTTGCTCCTATCGTTATCATCGTTCTTCTTCATCTTTGCTTCTATCCTTTTCACTCTGAAAGATATGATATCCAATGGGACCATCAAAGCCGTCGATATCGTCCCCGCGATGGCGTATCTTCTCAAAGCCTCTTTGACGAAGATATTCACATCATCATCACCACGATTTTGACTGCTGTTCTTACTTTTTTTTACATCATCCACTACACTCACCAGAGAGAAATAGAGAAAATCTTCCGCGAATAACCGCAAAATCCTCTGCCTTTTCTGTTTCTTTTTCGTTTCGTTGTCGTCGTCTTTTTTGTCATCACCCTCTTCATCCCCTTCTTTATCTTTACCGTCGTCGTCGTCGTCATTCGTTCCAACCGTCGCTTTTATTTTTGAAAACAAATCAACAATCGCTCGCGCAAAAGCTGCCGCACTCGCCCCTTCAAATCCTTCTTTTAAAAAAAGGAAGAGCGATGTTTCCAGCGACGACGACGACGACGACGACGACGACGACGATAGTAATGACTCCTCTGCCATCATCATTTTTGTTTGTCTCTCTCTCTTTCTGGTGAATAAATAAATGAAAGAATGAAAATGAAGTGTGCGCGTGACTTTTTTTCCATTTTTTTTTCGATGTTGGTGTTTTCAAAAAACCCACACACAGCACGAGACACTTCTCATCAAACTTTTCATCGAAACGCCATAGTGTTTCTACGCGCATACTAATAAAAAGAGAGAGAGAGAGAGAGAGAGAGTTGTCATCCTCATCATCGTGATCAAAAGAAGGAAACAGCGCAAAAAGCATCGTCATGGTGCTCGTGAAAGGCATAACCTCGGGTTTCTTAACTCGACAAACCTATCTCATAATCGCATCGATTTTCGTCCTTTCCAATCTCTTGCTCGTGTTGAGTTTCTCGAAATCGACGAACAAGGATAAACTCATCGATTGGGAATATTTGGGGTTAATATTTAGACGGATAAATCCGTACTTGTGGTCTGCGATCGGGATATCGTGCGCGATCGGTTTATCCGTGATTGGCGCCGCGTGGGGGATTTTTATCACCGGGAGCTCGTTAGCCGGAGCGGCGATAAAAGCGCCGCGAATCACGAGCAAGAATCTCATCTCGATTATTTTCTGCGAAGCGGTGGCTATTTACGGAGTGATTGTGGCGATTATTTTGCAAACCAAAGTGGAGTTTGCGCCGAGAATGCCGGATGGGTCGTATTCGGATCGATCGATGTTTTCAGGGTACGCGATATTAGCGTCTGGTTTAACCGTTGGATTGGCAAATCTGGTGTGCGGTATTTGCGTCGGGACGGTTGGGAGTAGCTGCGCGTTGAGCGACGCGCAAAATCCAACTTTGTTTGTGAAGATTTTAGTGATTGAGATTTTTGGAAGCGCGCTGGGATTGTTTGGGGTGATTGTTGGGATTATCATAACCGCGAACGTGGCGTTTAAGAATCCAGCGGAAGCATAGAAAGAAGAAGAAACATCTACACACAATATAATTAAACTGAGAACTGAGAAGAAAAACACCAAGTCGTTTGCTGATTACAATACAGTAGAGTTGTATAACATATTATTATAACTATTATCATCACATAAAATACATTTTTAAATGCATCGATGATGCGTGGCTACGGTTGTTCACTTTGTATTTATTCGTCGTCGTTTTTTCTTACGTCAATATCAATCTATTACTTTCTCTTCTTCGACTCTCCCTTTTTCTTCGCGTCGTGGGTTTTCTTCAATCCAAACCTTTCGCACACGTTCGCTTTGCTAAACACGACTCTGTTCTCAATCACTCCTTGCTTCGTGCACCTAGGCATCCTCTCAATTTCGCCGCCGTTATCGAACAAAATCAACGTCGGTAACTGTTTCGAGTTCCCGGTCAAATCGA
>Ga0181560_10002970_pt1 | contig 15739 bp, 10 predicted proteins | sample 011ome_20_FD_133751 | JGI IMG/M metagenome (GOLD analysis project Ga0181560, IMG submission 133751) | Coastal salt marsh microbial communities from the Groves Creek Marsh, Skidaway Island, Georgia - 011509CT metaG (megahit assembly) | ecosystem: Environmental > Aquatic > Marine > Intertidal...
AGACGACGACATCGCTCTTCTCATCATCGTCGTCATCATCATCGCGCGATCTTCTTCTTCCTCCTCAAAGAAGCTCTCTTTGATTAAACAGAGAGTACTTAATAGTCGTTGTTGTTAGTGTTTGTTAAAGTGCATGTTGTGTGCGACGAACGGTTCCGGGAAAAGAGTAAGTAAAGGTGCGTGTATTCGTCTTTTTTCTTTTTTTTTCCGCATGTTCGAGATGTTTCGTTGTCTTCTTCTGCGGTGCGCGTTCGTTTTCGAGAGCGTTTGTTTATAAATTTCATTTCTCGGTCCACGATTCCAACGATTCGTGCGTGTAAGTGTGCATCGTCATCCGTATCTCTTCTCTCTTCGATGAGCTCGGAAACACACCACAGAAAAAAAAGAACTTTTGAAAGAGAGAAAAGAGAGAGCGCTCTTCGCGTTTAAAAGCCATCTCTGAAAAGAACTTTACGTATTCTTGCGCGCGGACGAGAGAGTGATTTTGTGTGTTTATCGCGAGAAGGAGAGGTTGATATAAACGCGCGAGTCATCATGTTTGCGACGAGTTTGTGTTCAACGTCGGCGTCGTCATCGATTACATCATCATCATCATCATCATCATCATCGCGTTCGAGATGGCGACGATGCTCGCGCTTCTCGTCGTCGTCTTTTGCGGCGACGAGGAGTGGAAGGAGCAACGCGATGTCCTCTTCCTCATCCAGAGTTTCCGCGAGGAGCAGCGCTTCTTTTAAAGAAGACGAAGAAGAAGAACAAGAAGAAGAAGATTATAACAACGACAACAACAGATATGGGAGTATTACGAATAGCGACGGCGGCGACGACGATAGAAAGATGAGTAGAAGAGACGCCATGGTCGGGGCCGCGACGAGATCCTTTTCGGCGTGGATGCTGATGGATAACGTGTTTAATAATAGACTCGCGCTTGCCGGGGGCGAGGAAGGAGGCGCGGCGGCGGCGACGATGAGCGCTCGAGAACTCCAAGACCAATACTGGGCGAAACTCGCGTCGAGAGAGTCTGCGTATTACACGTACTGGTGGGCATTACCGTTAGCGCCGTACAAGACGAAAACGACGTTTATTACCAACCCGACGTTTAACGAAGAGCAAGTGATCGTCGACGCGGAAGGGAATCGAACGGTTTTAAAAGAGAACGTCTTATCGGATAAAGTGTGGACCTTCGATCAGTTGCAAGGGTTGTTGGACGTGTACGTGAACGTGAGAATGACGGTGGTGAAATTGAAAAACGGCGGGTTGTGGGTGCACAACCCGGTCGCGCCGACCATGGAAGTCATCGATGCCGTCAAAAAGTTAGAAGAGAAACACGGTAAGGTGAAACACATCGTCGTGGGAAGCGTAGCTATTGAGCACAAGATATATAGCGGGCCATTTGCGCAGTACTTCCCGGATGCAGACGTGTGGTTGCCGAAAGACGATTGGACGTTCCCGGTGAACGTGAAGCTCGCGGATTTCGTTCCAATCTTTCCGAATAAGCCGAAATATTTACCCCTAAGCTCTAAAGAGCGAAGCGAAGAGACGAACGATTACGTCCCGTGGAAGGACGAAATCGAACACGAAACCTTGAAAGTCGGCGGTTCGTCGTTGCGAAACTTTAAAGATCCGTGGTTCGTGGATACCGCGTTTTACGTCAAAGAGACGAAATCGTTGGTATTGACCGACGTCCTCGAAAAAGTATCCAACAAACCCGTCCCGGTAGCGACCATTGATCCGGAACCGTTGTACGTGCGCGCGATGGATAAACAAGGCGAATCGAAGCCGATGACTTCGGAAACTCGATCCGAGGGGTGGGGCAAAACCGTTTTGTTCGGTTTGTTGTTCAATCCGGACTCGGTCGACGTTAAAATTTCCTTACCGAACGCCGCGGACGATTTATTAGACGCGTTCACCTGGGACTCGAGCTGGAAACCAGCGTTCGAAAACCTCACCAACCGCAAACACGGGTTCGTCCCACCCGTCTTAGCTTTGCTCGCCTTCCCGAGACGCAAAAAGGAGGTCCGAGAGTGGACCAAAAAAGTCTGCGAAGACAACAAGTGGGAGTTCTCGCACGTCATTCCGGCGCACTTAGACGGCCCGTTCGAGTGCTCCCCGGCTGAGTTTCAATCCGCCATCGAATACTCCTTAGTCACTCCCCCGAAAGAAAACTTTGGCAAAGACGCGTTCACGCTGATGGAAGTCTCTCGATTGAGCGAGGAGATTGGTTCCTTGGAGAAACCGAGCGAGGATTGATGAACATCGAAACGAGAATAATGAAATCATTTGTTTTGATATATGCGTATATGTGATGCAGTGCGTGTGCTTCTTGTTCGCTCTCGTCCTAAAGTCGTCATCGCGTATTTAGCGCTCGTATATTTTGCTTTTTGAAGTTCTTTGTGATGGAGGTGGGAAAAAATCTTTTTCATCCACGCTCCGCACTTTTCTTTTTTGGATAACACGCGCATTACGCACAATAATAGAAAGAAAGATGAGTTTAGCATTTGCGGCGATGACGCCGCGCTCGACGTTCAAGCCGATGCAGCAGCAGCAGCGTAATCAACATCGGCGGGGACAACACCACCAATCGACGACGACATCCATTTTTTTCAATCGTCGTCAACGACAAAATCGATTTCACTCATCTACTTTTTCGAACCATCGCGCGACGATTGCGACGATGGCTTCTTCTTCTTCTTCCAAAATGCAAAAGAACCCGGACGGTTTCGAGCAAATCGATTTATTCTCGCCGTCTAAAATCAACTTGTTCCTCCGCATCGTTCGACGCAGAGAAGATGGGTACCACGATTTAGCCTCGTTATTCCACGTTATCGATTTAGGGGACGAAATGTCCTTCGCGAAGAGTTCCTCGGAGACGAAAGATACTCTGGTGTGCGAAGATACGTCGATTCCGTTGGACGAGTCAAACTTAGTGATTAAAGCGTTAAACTTGTTCCGGGAGAAGACTGGAGTGAAGCAATACTTTTGGGTGGAATTGAAGAAGACGGTACCGTCCGGGGCGGGGTTAGGCGGCGGGTCCGGGAACGCGGCGACGGCGCTGTACGCGGCAAACAAACTGTGCGGCGACATCGCGACGGAGGAGGAGTTGTTGGAGTGGTCCGGGGATATTGGGAGCGATATTTCGGTATTTTTTAGCACTGGGGCGGCGTACTGCACCGGAAGAGGCGAGATTGTGGAAAACGTGGAACCTCCGCTGCCGCTGACGACGAAGATGTGTTTGGTGAAGCCGTCGATTGGGTTGAGCACGCCGACGATTTTCAAGGCGTTGGATTTAGACAAGAGGTCGACGGCGGATCCGCTAGCTTTGCTGAAATCGCTAAACGAGGACGGATGCACGTACGAGAACGCGATCAATGATTTAGAGAGGCCTGCGTTTTCCAAGTTACCAGAGTTGGGCGAGTTGAAGGATAAGTTAATCGACGCGACGAAAGAGGACGGGGCAGTCGTGTTCATGTCCGGAAGCGGATCGACGATTGTTTTATTAGGAACCGATAACGTGCCGCAATTCGCGATGGAGGACGACGATTTGTTTAAATCGAAAGCGAGATTGATATCTAGAAAGAAAGGAGAGTGGTTCGTGCCGAGCAAAGTATAATAGAAGAACGCGCGCGAGAAGAGAGAGAGAGAGAAGAGACTGCTAATATTTATTTGTATCAATAATTTTAAAACACAACATCAGATAAAGTTCAACCCGAGCTGTTTCCCTACGCTCGGCGGCGGCGTATCCACCTCGAACGGCCGAAAACTCTTACCCATCCCCGCTAAATATTGCTCCTTGCTCTGCTCGAACTCGTCCGAAGGCGATTGCATCCTCAACTCGTACAGCCTCCCGTTCTCCGTCCCTAATCGAGAATAAAAGGTCCGATCCCACTCTAACGTCTGCGGCCTATCCTCCGGCGTCAACCCGTACTGATTCTTCGCCGCGTACGATTTAATTCTCAGCGTTATGTCGTAAAACGGCGTCCCATCTTTATCCAAATCTTCCTTCGCGCTCACCACTTCGCTCTCTCTCACGATGCCCAGCCGCGTGCTCGTCAACTCGATGAGCGTCTGTTTCAATATCTTCCCCGCGGCATCTTCCGGCGTCCCGACGTCTCTCACCGATTTATAAAAGTTCGAAGACGGCGACGATATCGCCACGAAGCAGTTCTCCTCCACGTTCCTCGGGTTTCGGTAAAAAATGTCGTTCCCGGAACCCTTCACTTCCACCCAAGACGACGGGCGTAAAAACTCGTACCCATCGATGGTGTCGATGTACAGATCGAATCCAGGCGGAGGTCTCGTGAATGCCATCGCTTCTTTCGGAAAAGTTAAGGAGGAGGAGGTGGTGAAAACGCAACTCGCAGCAAAGGTCGTCGTCAGAGACGCGAGCATCATCTCCCGCCGGCTCGTCGTAGCAGACGAAGACGAAGAAGAAGCGCAATCGTCGTCATCAATCGTATCTAACGCCTTCTTCGCTTCCGCTGATGATGAAAGTGACATTCTATTATTCCTCGCGATGGTGGTCTTGCGATGATGATTTTGAAACCGCTGAAACTGCCCCCGATGATTATTGAATCTAACGCCGCATTCGACGCTCCCGACGGTGCATTTACTGCTGGCGACGCCGCCGCATCGCATCGTCGTCGTCGACATTCTTTTTTATCCTATATGTATCTAAAAGTGGAGCAAGACCGGAGAAGAAAATCAGGGCATTTTGCTCTTTAGACCATTTAGGGTGTCAAACCCTAAGTATAAAAAGTGACAAAAATGCCGTTACGAGTAAAACGTATCTTCTAAAGTACGCTCTTAAGAGGTCCGAGAAGAAGAAGAAGAAGAAGAAGAAAGGCATGCGGCAAGAACCAGAAAAAGGACCCCTACCGACGACGACGATACGGAGGAGGAAAAAGCTCTTCGTCTGGGGATGCGGCGAGGACTACCAGCTCGGGTTAGAACGCGCCAAGAAAGAGTTGGATTTTTGCATCGAACAACCGACGGAGATCCCTTGGAAGAGCTTTTGTTCTTCTTCTTCTTCTTCTTCTTTTGGAGGTGATGGTGATGGTGGTGGTAAAACGCGAGCTCTAGATGAAGAGGGGGAGAACGATGACGGCGCGAGACAGATCGAACGGCTGATCGCCGGGTCGAGGAATTCGTGCGTTTTGACGAGCGAGAAAGAGTTGTACAGTTGGGGGTGGAATTCGCACGATACGCTCGGGTTGAGCGAGAGCTTGAACAACAACAAGAACAAGGACAACAACGGAAAAGATAACGATAAAGAGTTTATTAAAACGCCGATGAAAGCGACGTATTTTACGCACGATACCACCGATGAGTTGCAGCAGCTGCACATTAAAGATGAATTCGTGGAATCGGAAATCGTCAGACTCGCGCTCGGCGGGTGGCACGCGTTGGCCGTCGATCAGTTTGGGAGAGTACACGCATGGGGAGGAAACGAATACGGCCAGTGCGCCACGGAGAAGAAGAAAATAGAAGAAGGTAATAAGGAGAACGATACCGCGGCGACGACGTGGGGAAGCACTAGCAGAGCGGACGAGCAGAGGAAAAAAGGCGTGGTGATTGACGACAGAGGTTACGCGAACACGTCTATTTCGACGCCGATTACGATTCCATTGGATTGGAAGAGTCCGAAGACGTTGATTAAAGCGAAACGGGTCGCATGCGGTGGGATGTCTTCGTTTGCGGTGACTGTTGATGGCGACGTGTATTCGTGGGGATGTCCCGTCGGTGGCGTCGGTCCAAACACGTATCATCCGAAGAAGGTGGAGAATTTACGAGACTGTTGCGAAATCGCGGCGGGGAGTTTTCACGTGTTGGCTTTAACCAAAGACGGGACGGTGTATTCGTGGGGACATGGAGAATACGGACAGTTAGGGCACCAGAAAACCGGGAACGAGGCTACGCCGAGAGCGATCGAGACTTTGAACAGAAAAGGCGTGGTGAAAATACGAGCCGGCGGATGGCACTCGGCGTGTATAACCGCGGGCGGGCAGTTACTCACGTGGGGAAGAGGTGAGTACGCTCGACTCGGCATGGGCGACGACGACTGCGCGGATAAGATCACGCCGACCGAGGTAAATTTTTCATCGTCTTTGTCAACCTCCTCTTCTTCTCCACGCAACGACAACGACGGCAGAAACCACACCTCAAATAATAGCGACCAACACAACAACGAACACAACGATCACAACAACGACAACAACAGAAACGACGACGATGAAAGCAAACACCATGTAAATTACAAAATCGTCGATGCCTCTCTCGGAGGTTCGCACACCATAGCCTTGACCTCCCGAGGCCAACTCCTCTCCTGGGGCCGCAACTCCTTGGGCCGTCTCGGCCGCGTCGTCAACGGTCCTTACTCCGGTCGACCCGGGGAGGTCAAATTCCCGCCGCTACCGAACGGAGGTAAATGGGTATGCGTCAAACTCAGCTGCGGCGGGCGACACAACATGGCCTTGTGCGTCGAGACAACCTCGAAAGAAGAGCGAGAGCAAGTTCTCAGAGACGCCTTCGACGACGACAACAACACGTTGATCAGAGAGTAGTTTTAATACTATCAGAGAAGTTTAAAAATGTAATAATAACAATATTAATAGAGAGAGATTTGTAGTCAAAAGAGTTTAGTCGGTCGAAGCAAGAGAAGAAGAAGAATATACTTTTGCCAAAAAGCGGTCGAAAAAATACGGAAAAGTGGATAAATAAAAGCCAACGTCACTCTTTTTTCTTGTATCGCGCGCTTTTTGTGCGTCTCTGTCAGAGCGAAATCAACACTCCGATAACGCAAGAGAGAGAGAGAAAGAGTACGTAAAGAAAAAATGAATCCACCGCGTTCGCAAACGCCCATGTCTGCGCAGTCTCTGGAAAGTTACGGCGAGCAGCAATCCGTAGATTCCAAGAGCGTCCAAGTCTCATCGTCCGTGATGAGTGGCGACTTTGAGAAGAAGAGCGTCAACAACGTCGTCTCAAACGAGCAACGATCGATGTTTAGCAAACTGGCGAACGCGTCGAACCGGTTTCTCTCGAAAAAGTTTCGCGCGTTTGGCGTAAAAGTTGGCTCGCACCCGTTTCGGGTGATTGTTTTCAGCGTGATTCTCGCCGCTCTTTGCGCCTCGGGCGTGATGCGATTGACGAACGAAAACAGGTCGGAAAAATTGTGGGTGCCTGGGAACACACGCGCGCAAGACGATCGGGTTTTCGTGGACGACAACTACGGAGGCGAGGCGCGGTTTGGGAGCGTCGTTTTGAAACCAAAGACGGGGACGAACGCGTACACGAAGGAGACGTTGGACGCGTTGCACGCGTTTCGATCGAAGATTGAAGAGGAGGCGTTTGTGGAGTACGACGGGAAGAACATCACGTGGGGCGGCGCGTACTGGGTCGTGGATAAAGACGTGCCTAACGCGGATACCCCGGATGCGGCTGGGATGAAGTATTCGAAGACCGATAAGGAGGAGTGGCAGTGTTATCGATACTCGAAGAGTTGCGCCATGAGTTCTATTTTGGGGGTGTTTGAGAATAATCCTACGAATTGGGATACGCAAGCGAAAATCAACGCAAAGTTGACCGCGGATGTTCTCAAGGACGAGGAAAATTGTGCCACCAGCAACGGGTTAAAGCACAGCGATTCGAACGCGTGCACCGTAACAGCCGGAGTTATTAACGGGCCAGACATTTATTTGAACCAAACGAGCGGTCATCCGACTTTGACGAGCGAAGGACATTACACCGCGACGTCGGTTACTTTGCAATTTCTCATGAAGAATTTCGAAGTCGTCAAAGACGGCAATAAGGTGGACGATAGAGGCGACGCGTTCGAGGATAAAGTGTTGGAGATTATTCGCAAGGTGGAAGAAGAATACAGCGCAACGGTATCTGTCGAATACGCGGTTTCGCGCTCGTTCGGGGATGAGTTTGGCTCCGCGATCAACGGAGATATCTTGAAGTTACAGATTGCGTTCATTTTGATTTTAAGCTACGCCACGTTCATGTTGAGTAAAGGCGGAGAAGGGTGCGTCGGATCTCGAGTATTCATTTCTGGGATGGGGGTCTTATCCATTGGTTTGGCCATCGCTTCCAGTTACGGCTTGTGTTCTTACTTTGGCCTCTTCTATTCGCCGTTGATGAACGTGTTGCCGTTTTTGTTATTGGGCATTGGGGTGGACGACATGTTCGTTTTGGTCAACGCGTACGATAACACGAACCCGTACTTATCCGTCGCGGAGAGATTAGGAAACGCCTTGTCAACGGCGGGGATGAGTATTACCGTCACCTCATTCACGGATATTTTCGCCTTTTTAATCGGCTCATCGACGAGTTTACCGGCGTTGAGAAACTTTTGTTTCTATGCGGCGTGTGGTATTCTCTTCGATTATTTGTACCAGTTGACGTTTTTCGCGGCATTTTTAGCCATCGACGAACGACGACGAATGCAAAAAAGAGGGGACTGTTTTTGCTGCCCAACTTGCGACGAAGGTGCGACGTGTTGCATTCCGTGCTGCAAGCCAGCGGCGGGGGCACCTGTTGTTGTTGTCGTCGACGGCGTTGAGCAAGAGCAAGTCGGTCGCGAACGCATGACGAAAAGAGTCATGGGCGCTCTCGCAGACTTTCTCACGAACAAGATCGTCAAAGTAGTCGTTCTCGTCGTCTTTGCCGGCATTGCTGCTGGTGGTATTGCCGGCGTATCTAAAATCAAAGTAGAAGCCGACGTGATGGATTTCTTGCCTCCGGGCTATCTGAGAGATTGGGTATCCACCTTGGACGACGAGTTCTCTAGAGGTACAGGTATCGAGGTATACACGACGAGTGAGTTTGATGTCGCCGCCGATTATGCCTTAGGCAGTGATTCGGTGTTGAAAAAAGCTGCCGCGGCATTTAAAACGAACCAGTACGTCCAAGATGAATCCGTCGATGCTTGGACGGATACGTTTGATACTTACCTTTCCATGTGCGAAACTCCCGGTTCTATGCCTGATGCTTGGATAACAATAAACTGCGTCGACGCTTCTGCAGCCAGTGGAAACACGTTCAACGATAAAGTGTACAAGTTTGTCACGACTCCAACCAGTCCAGGTGGATACGTGTACGCCTCTGACATAAAATTTGATACCAACACCACCCCGCCTACGATTATTGCCACGCGCATCCGCGCCACGCAAGCCGAAGGCCAAAACACCGCGGCGACCATCGAGGCCATGGACTCTATCCGCGCTACCATCGACTCCATCCCCGGCAACGAGCAAGGTTATATTTTTGCGTACAACGAAGACTTCTTGAACGTTGAACAATACAAATCTATCGACAAAGAAGCCATTCGAAACGTCTCTTTGACCTTACTCGTCTGTTTCGTCGTCATCGCGTTGCTCATCGTCGACCCGCTCACGGTGTTGTGCGTCTTCATCAACCTCCTCTTGATCGTTATTAACATCTTAGGATATATGCAAGTCTGGGGACTGAACATCGATTCCGTCACCGTCATCATGCTCGTCATCGCGCTAGGTTTAGCCGTCGATTACAGCGCTCACATCGGTAGAAACTTCTTGGAAAAACACGGCGATCCGAACGACCGCATGCGAATGACTCTGCGAGACATGGGCGTCGCCGTCTTCCACGGCGCCATGAGCACCATGGTTGCCGTCTTAGTCTTGGGTTCCTCGGACTCGTACGTCTTTATGACCTTCTTCAAGCAACTGTTCTTGTGCATTTCCTTGGGTTTAGCGCACGGCTTGATCTTATTGCCGGTCTGTTTGACTTTGTGCAATCCGAATCCGTACGACGAGTTGGAGGATGACTTTTGAAAATCACAAAAACATTTTTTATCTTAGACGCACGATGCGCGCGCTTTAAGTGCGCGTTGTGTAAGAGAGAGAGAAAGAGAGAGATTGATAGTTTTGTATTAATCACACGTATTCTTTTGTACATCGTATATTAATCCCCCATATACCTTTCGGACGCGCGTTCTTCGCGCGTCTTTCCTTCTCCAAAAATCCACATTTTTCTCTCTTCGCCCTCCTCGCGCAACAAAAAAGAACAACAACAATAACAACAACAACATAGACACACTCACACATGAAGGAGTCGTCGTCGGTCGACGTCGTCTGTTGTTGCCTCGGCGACGCGGTGACTGACTTCATCGCCTCCGTGGAAAGCGACGAGCTGTTGCGAAGCGCTCTGTTTTCTCGCGAGAAAGACGACGATAAAGATGAAGAGGAAAACATCAACTTTTTTCCATTGGGCGGATGCGAACTCGTCGATTCGAGAGCGGACTTTGATTCGATTTTACGACGAACAACATCGAAACAAAAAGGCGCATCATTGGAGAGAAAGTTTGGTGGGAGCGCGGCGAACGTGGCCAGAGGCATCGGGAATTTAGCGAGGCATAACAGGCGAAATCGAGATAAAAAAGGAGAAGAAGAAGAAGATGTTATTCGGGTGTACTTTTCGGGAACCATCGCGGACGACGAGGACGGGAATCTCTTTCTGAGAGATTTAGAAAAGAACAGAGTGAGAGCGAAAAAAGGCGAAACTATCCGCGTGATTGAAAACTCCTCCTCGACAGGAACGACGACGACGAGAGAGAGTTCAGCGAAGTGCGTGAGTTTTGTGAACACGAAAACTGGGCAACGAACGATGCGAACGCACTTAGGCGCGAGCAAGCATAAACCGGAAGTGGAGAAAGTTTTGGAGGTTTTTAGAGACGAAGAAGACGACGACGGAGACGGCGAAGAGGATGCCGCTGGGAGACGCGCCGGAAAGAGGAGGATGAGGAGAAGGAGAACGAGACTGTTGCACTGCGAAGGATACGCGTTGTACGATCCAAAATTTTTGACGCGTTTGATCACTAAAGCAAAGGAGATGAAAGAAATAGACGGAGAGAAGGTGTTGGTATCGATCGATTTAGCTTCGTTCGAGGTGGTTCGGAACAGCCGAGAAACGTTGATGTCGTTGTTGGAACAAAATCCAGGCGTCGTCGACGTCCTTTTTTGTAACGAGGACGAGGCGAAAGCGCTTGTAGAAGTCATTCCAGAGCTGTTTCCAAAGCAACGCACCGACGAGAAAGTAGTAGTAGAAGAAGAAGAAGAAGAGATCGAATCCATGGTCGCTCGAACCATCGCGAACAAAATTAACGGCACGTGCGTCGTCACGCAAGGCAAACGAGGCTGTCGCTGCTACTCCGCCGCTTCTCCCTCGTCGTCGTCGTCGTCGACGACGACAAACAGCGACCGGACAAAAGCCAAAGAAGAAGCTTACCACATCCCAGCACCGACGCTCAAAACCGTCGTCGATACCACCGGTGCCGGCGATACCTTCACCGCCGGCTTCTTATTCTCCTACCTGCTCTCCTCGAACAAAGACGAAGACGACGATACCAACGACGACAATAATAGCAGTAAAAAAGAACAAAACATCCGACGAGCCGCTCGACTCGGATGCGAAGCCGCCGCTAAAATGTGCACGGTGGTTGGATGCGAACTCAACGACGCCCAATGGGAGGAGATCATTTCCTCTCGCGATCAATAAATTCCACGACAAGCGAAGTTTATAGCTCTCGATGATGATGATACTTCGTAATAGCCTTTAGCAAGTTTGAATAGAAAAGAAGTTCGTCGTCAGAGAAGATCCACAAAATCACAAGACACACAAAAAAAAACACAAAAATGAGGAAAAAAAAGAAGAGCTTTGCTTCGTCGCGTTTTTCCGTCCGTCCGTCGCCGCTGGTTTCGCCGTCGCTTTTGTGCCTCTTCTTCTTCTTCTTCTTCTTCTGTTCTTCTTCTTCTTCTTCTTTCGCGGCAGAAACGGCGGAGGAGCGGGAAATATTAGAACCCGAGTGGCCATTTTTACCTAACCGAGGAGGAGGAGATCTCTCCGAACAACAACAACAGCAACAACATCAAAGCGGAGAAGGAGATCGATCGGAAACATGGAAAGAAGGACGCAAATCGTCTTCCTCTTCGCCAAACTTTATTTCGTCGAGGCTTTTTCGCGAGTTGCCGGTCCATTTGACGCGGAATAAAGTCCGATCGTCGGCGATTTTAGAGACGCTGATGCGAACGGAATCCGACCGAGAAGAGGAGGAAGACTTACGAAAAATCGACGATTTTAGGCAGATTTTAGAGGCGGGACAAGATGAAAGCGAGAAGGCAAAAGCGATCGAAGGTTTGATAAATATCGTTCAGGAGAAACCAAAGAGGAAAGAGGCGTGGAGAGAGCTTGGTTTGGCGTTGCAGCAAGGGCGACATTCGGTAGTGGACGAGGCTTTGGCGAGAGCGTCGAAGGGCGGCAGGGCGAAGAAGACGAATGCAAACGAACAGAAACGAATCAGCACGGAGAAGAAATCGGTCTATTTTTTACAGCGCGCGGCAGATTTGGGCGACGCGGAGGCGCACTTTGAGTTGGCGTTTTTGTATAGCACCGGGTTAGGCGGCGTCGTGGAGAAGGACGAGGGCTTGGCGATGACGCATCATTATTTCGCCGCGAGAGGAGGCGACGTGCGATCGCATTTAGCTTTAGGGCATCGACACGCGAAGGGAAGGTTCGCGCCAAAATCGTGTCAAGCGAGCGTTTTGTATTACCATCCGGCGAGTTTGAAGACTGTGGAACCGGTGGTTGCGCCGGTGATGGGCGAGAACGGGCAGAAAGGATTCGATAATTTTCGGTTGAGCCGAGATATGAAGTCGCCTAAGAGGCTGAAAAGGCAAAAAGACGTAGTGACGTATTACCAGTACGCCGCAGATTTAGGGAACTCAGACGCGCAAAGCGCGGTAGGACACGCGTATATGTTGGGCACGAAAGGGTTGGACGTGAACTACGACATCGCGGTGAAGTATTTGGATTTGGCCGCGGCGCAAGGCAACGCGGAGGCGATGAGTTCTTTAGGTCACGCGTACGCGAACGGTTTAGGCGTCGCGCAAAATAACGAAACCGCTTTGAGATGGTTCAAAGAGGCTAAAAAGTTGGGTTCACCGCATGCAAGTTACGGCTTAGCGTACATGTACTTGAGCGGTTTCGGAGTGGAAAAAAACGCGCAGGAGGCGGTGAAGGAGCTCCTGAAAGCGGCAGAGAGAGGGAGCATGGAGGCGCAGTTTCACTTGGGCGCTTTACACGTGAGAGGAGTATCGCCGTTGGCGAGAGATTACACGAAAGCGAACACGTATTTCGGTTTAGCCGCCGCGCAAGGGCACTCGTTGGCTTCGTATAACCTGGCGATGATGCAATTGGGAGGTTTAGGCGCCCCAATTTCGTGCGCGCCGTCGTTGGATAAGTTGAAACTGTTAGCGGAACGGTCCTCGACCGTTGTAAACGTGATGGAAAACGCGAGAGAATATTTTGTCCGAAGACTCTATAAAGAATCCTTGTACGCGTACGCGAAAGCGTCTGAAATGGGCGTCGAGTTGGCGCAAGCAAACGCGGCGTACATTTTAGAGAGGAACTTTGGGAGAGTGCAAGACCACTTAACGAAAGAAGAGAGGAAACGGTTCTCGCTCTATTTTCACGAACTCGCCGCGGATCAAGGAAACGTTCTGTCGTTACTCACAATTGGCGACGCGCATTACGCCGGTTTGATTTCTTCTTCCGTCTCCTCGAAAAAAGATGACGGTTTGGAGGAGACGTTGATGGTCACCGACGAGGATGGAAACGCGGTAGCTCCTCTCGATATGAATTCAGATTCCAACTACGAAAAAGCCGCGGAAATCTATCGACGAGCCGCTGGCTTACGGAGCGCAGCTGCCATGTTCAATCTCGGCAGAATGCATGAAGTCGGGCGAGGGGTTGCAAAAGATTACCACTTGGCCAAACGCTTTTACGATTCCACGCTATCGGCGGAGCCTGATGCTAAATTCATCGTAAAATTCGCGCTTTGGCAATTACGAGTTCGCGAATGGATTGAAGCGAAAGATTGGAAGAACAAAGACTATAAAACCATCGTGTCTGATATCTTCCGCGAACTATTGTTGCTGAGACCGGGAATATTCAACTCGAACGTCATGAGCGTCGGCGAGGACGATTCAAAACGCGTCAAGAAAGTTATAATGAAAGAGAATGCGAGGAAAGAGAAAACGAATCCGCCTCCGTCATCTTCGTCCTCTTCTGCAAGCGGTAGCGCGACTGAAGATATCGCGCAAGAAACAAATAAAATAATAGAGTGGGGGAAGAAAAACTCGGATTTGATGTTAGTCATTGCGCTGGGTGTTTTCTTGGTGATTACGTTAGGCGTTCGATCCATTTTGGCGGTGAGACATCATCAACATCGAGACTAAACTTTTAGAATTGTAAAAATACATGTACAGTACAGTAAACATGATAGCGTACATAATATTACAGCAAGTGTTTCCTCAGCGCGCTTTTAACACCTCCACCCGTCACAATCGTTCCGTGACACGGTACAATTGTATCAAAATCGAGTCTCTCGATGTCCTCCACTCGCGCTCGCAACTTCTCCTTCTTCCCGAAACACAACACCTCCTTATAAATGGGCAAATAAATAACATCCATGAGAAACTTCCACCCTTTCTCTTTGAACGTGTACAAATTTTCATCCATTCCGTTACCGTCCGGATAATTCCAATACACGTCCGTGACCATTAAACATTTGCTCTCTTTATGAACGAACGAAACTTCGTTGAAGAATGGCTTCTCGAGCACGCTCTCGCAATCCCAATGCACCATCTCGAATTCGTCCAACCACATCTCCCTCCACTCCACTCCGGCGTCTCCTACCTCTCCTAAGTCCCTATCGTACGGTATCTCTCCTTTCTTCTTCTCTTTCAAACCAGGACACCCCCACAAAATCGCATCCGGATACGCGCGTTTCCACTGAACCGCGTATTTCACGTGTTCGTAGTTCGGGCTCACGATGTGTTTCACCACGCCAATCCCATCTATCGCGCGCTTCGTCTCTTCGTCTAAATCGATCGGCGAGTGCACCCACAACTCGCCATTCTTCATTTTAACCACCGCGCATCTCCCCCCGACGTCGATGGAGTTCCACACGAACGCGCGTTCGCAGACGAAAAGCGAGTCTTTGATGATTTCTCGAACGCTTTCCCCGGTGGCGTTGGACCAGTTTGTAGTCGCATCGCGCGCAGATGCTATCGTTGCTGTCGTTCTTCTTCTTCTGCTAGTGCTGAAGCGAGGACGATTATTTCGATGACTTTTTTTCGACGACGTCGACGAGAACGGAAGCCTTCGATGAAACGTCGTCCTCGGAACAGTTGAAGCACGATGCATTTTCACTCTGAAGTGTTTCGAAGTGTTTTCCACAGAAATCGAACTCAGGGCAAAAAGGAGACGCGAATAGCGACAACAACAAACACACAGATACGCTGAAGAAGAAGAGAGAAAAAAGATGTCGGCGCTCTTCGACTTGAACTCTTTCATCACGACCTTGCTCTTCTTCATCTGCGCGTGCACGTACGTAAAACTCAAAGCGCCGAGTTTACTCGAAGGCAAACAACAAAGGAGTGATGGTGCTTCTGGTGCTCCGAGGAGAAAAGGACTGGTGAAGAGCGTATTTTGGAAGGCGGGGAGGATCGGCGAGCGACTGTCGCCGTACGTGTCCATCGGGTGCTTGATCATGGCCTGGAGAACGTTCTTTTACGCGTGAATTTAATATATTAATACCACGTAAAGAAGGATGATGAGAGGAATCGCGCTGGCGATGAAGTCGAAGGATTTTGAAAAGGTGATTCAGTTATACGAAGAACGCGAAGTCGACGACGAAGAAGACGAC
>Ga0181560_10002974_pt1 | contig 15731 bp, 9 predicted proteins | sample 011ome_20_FD_133751 | JGI IMG/M metagenome (GOLD analysis project Ga0181560, IMG submission 133751) | Coastal salt marsh microbial communities from the Groves Creek Marsh, Skidaway Island, Georgia - 011509CT metaG (megahit assembly) | ecosystem: Environmental > Aquatic > Marine > Intertidal zone...
AGGGGGGGGGGGGGTGCTCGTCACACCTCCACGCGCGTGCCGCACGCGATATCGCGCTCATGAAAAACATCTTCTCGTTCGTCCTCGTCCTCGTCCTCGCGCTCGCGCTCGTCGCGTCCACCGCTGTCGCGGAGGACGTCCCGTCCTTGACCGGGTCGATGATCATGACCGCGCTCGAAGAGGTGAGCGCGGGCGTGCGAGAGGACGTCACGGAGATCATGGACGAGCTCGGCATGGACGCGGAGACGACGCACTTTCAGAGGTTTGCGTCGCGCGAGACCGGTGACGTCATGAAGAAGAGCTTCGCGATGATCCAGTGCGTCTCCGTCCCTCGCCATGGCATCCACCGGTATCTGCTGTGCGCTTCTCCGCGCGCTTCGAGCCGGGTCTTGTCGCGCGTTCCAAGGTTTCCACTGACGCTTTTCGCTTCTTTTTTTCTCACTCGAGGTTCCCGACGGAGTCGAACGACTTCACGCTGGATTTCATCAAAGTCGCGAACGACCTCGACGCGGACGAACGCCACATCTTCCTCGTCTGCGGGCACGCGAAGCCGGAGAACTGCGTCGGCGACGACCCCCACCCCGGCGCGCCGGGCGATCACCCGTGCGGCGAAGCCGACGCGGCCCCGGAGGCGGCGGAGAAAACCGGCGCTTTCTGCGAGCTCCTCTCCGCGAACACGACCACCGGGCGCGAGGGCGAAGTCCTCCTCTACGGCGCGGAGCCGATCGAGTACCTGAAGACGACGCACGAGGAGATGAAGGCAAAGGGCGAGACGATGAGCGTGCCGACGATCCACCTCGAGATCTTGGACGCGGACGAGGTCGAGAAGATGATGGAGGAGGCGGAGGAGACCGAGCCGACGGACGAGGACGCCGCCGGCGCGCCCGCGCCCGCGCCGGAGCCCGCCAACCGCCGCCGCCGCCTGCTCCGCATCGGCGGCGGCGGCATCGGCGGCGGTCGCATCGGAGGCGGTCGCATCGGCGGCGGCATCGGCGGCCCCGGCCTCGGCCGCGGAGGCGCACTTGGCGGCCGCGGGTTCGGACGCGGCGGCATGGGCGTGAACCAGGTCATACGAGGCTGCACGTTCGCGGGCAGCCGCTGCGGCGGCGCGGGGACGTACTTCAACGTCCCGAAGGTGCGTTCTATACACTGGTTCCCATACGACCGCGGCGGCGTGGTGAACGCCGATCCTTAAGGACTTTTCCCGGCGTGTCTCTCCGCCCACCCCTCGCTTTCAATCCCGACACACCTCGACGCCTTTCAACTCCAACTGACGCCTTTCAACTCCACCCCGTACTTCAACGTCCCGAAGCTCGCGGCTGGGCGACGCAAGCTGCTCGAGTCCGCGCACCGCGAGTAGGCGCGAAAGATCCGAGAACCGCGCGCGATGCGCGCTTGAATGATGAAGACACCGACTCCGTCGCGTTCGTTTAAAAATAGTCTGAGCAGCGCGCGCTCGCGGCCTCTCATCAGTCAGTCGCACTTCCGCGTCCCGCCGCCGCCGTCCGCGGCGCCGAGAATTTCCTTCAACGCCCGCAACGCCGCCGCCGCCGCCTCGCGGTCCTTCTCCAGCTCCGGATTGAACCCCTCTCGCGCGCTCGCGCTTCTCTCCTCGAGTCGCTTCGCTGCCTCCCCGTCAGTATCACCCCCGCCGCCGCCGCCGCCGTCCGCCATCGCCGCCGCCGCAGCCGCGACGATCGCCCCCGCCTCCACCGCCGCGTCGGCGTCGGATTCGTCGTCGGATTCGTCGTCGGACGCGTCGTCGTCGTCGCTCCCGGACGTCTTCCTCGCGCGTCCGCCGATCGCGCCCTCGACGTCCCTCGCGCGGCTCGCCGCCGCGAGCGCGCTCGCGAGCGCCGTCTGCGCCGCCCTCAGCGCGGCGTCGAACGCGCCGCCTTTCCGCCATAACCCGTCGCCGCCGCCGCGCGATTTCGCCGCGCGTTGCGTCGCGCGTAACACCCTGAGCGCCGCCACCGCCGTCACCGGCGTCGCCGCGTCCAGCGCCCTCGCCATCCTCCCCGCGGCGACGCGCTCCGCGTCCGTCGCGCTCGCGCCCGGCGCGGGGAGCACGAGCTCCCAGAGCGCGCCGTGCGCGGCGAGCGCGCCGCCGTCGAGGAACGCGTCGTCGGTTTCCACCGCCGCGCGCGCGCCGGGGACGGCGACGATCCATCTCGCCGCCTCCGGCGCCGCCGCCGCGGCGAGAAGCAGCAGCCGCCGCAGCGCCTCCGCGTGGGGCGACGACGCGACCCCGCTCGCGACGAAGCACGCGCACGCGGCTCGCAGCGCGCCGGTCTCCAGGAGAGACTCGCCGACGCGAGCGTTCCCGCCCGCGTGCGAGACGTAGAACGCGACGACGACGGCGCACGCGGCGGAATTCATTCGCCACCGGGGGTCCTTCGCCGTCGCCGCCGCCGCCGCGACCCTCGCGTCGTCGTTCGCCTTCCGCACGGTGACCGCCTCCGCGATGGACTCGAACGTCTCCGCGACGACGCCGAGATGCGCGTGGACGTGCGACCACAGCGCGCGCCCGGGGCTGCTAAAGCCCACCTCGTGCGGCGACGCGCCGCGCGTTTTGACGGCGGCGGCGGCGGCGGCGGCTGCCCCGAGACCGACGCCGCCGAGACTCGCGCACGCGGTCGACAGGAGGTCCAACGCCGCGTCCACGTCCTCCGCGCCGCCCGGGGAGCTCGCGTCGTCGTCCGACCTCGACCACGACCACGACCTCGCCGCCGCCGCCTCTCCGCGCCGTCGCGATCGGAACCCGAGCGCGGCGAGGACGCGAGGGAGCGCGTCTCTCGTCTCTCGATCCCTCTCCCCGGGGGGGCCGCGCGTCGCCCAGCGGTCTCGAAGCGTCCTCAGCGGGAGCAGGCGACACGCGCGTCGGCGGGGACGCGCGGACGCGCGCGCGAGCGTCTCGATCAGCTCCACGCACGCCGTCGTCGTCGTGGGATCGTCCCAGACGGACGACGCGGAGGAGGAGGAGGTCGAAACGGCCGTGAACCGTGCGTTTTCACCGCCGTCGGAGAAGCACGCGGATGACGTCCGAGAGAGGAGGTCCAGGAGCTTCGCGTCGACGCGGTCGCCGGGAGTCATCGCCGCGTCGGCGTCCGGCGGCGTCGGCGCGCGCGCGGACGGCGCGGTCGACGGGTCGCGCTCCAGGGGTTCCCACTCCTCGGAGTCGGACCCCGGGTCGAGATCGGCGTCGTCGTTCGGCGGCGCGGCGGCGGGCGCCGCCGTCGTCGCCGCGTCGTCGTCGGCGTCGTCGGCGTCGTCGGCGGCGTCGTCGTTCGTCGTCTCCGCGACCGGGTCGAGCTCGCGGACGTAGCCCCCCAGCAGCGCGTCCGCGTCGGCGTCCTCCATCCTCGCGACGCGGAGCGGGAGGTGGATCAACAGCGCCGCGCACAGGCGCTGGTACGCCGCGCGGACGTCCGTCGCCGCGGCGTCGTCGGCGGCGTCGCGGTCGCGGTCGCGGTCGCGGTCGCGGTCGCGCGCTTTTTCCTCGTCGCCGCGCGCGTCGTCGTCGCCCTCCGCGGCGGCGGCGGCGGTCGCGGACTCGATCGTCGGCGCGCCCGACGACCCCCCCGGCGCGGGTCTCGACGCGCCCTCGATCGCGGCGGACACGAGCCGCGACGTCACCGCCGCGCGGACGCCGCCGCGACGATCGCCGCCGCCGCCCACCTCCCCATCCTCCGACAGGAGCTCCGCGGTCAGCGCGTCCAGCTCCTCGGCGCGCATCAGCGGGAAGTCGTACTGCAGCTTCGCGCGCGCTTGACGCGCGAGCTCCGCGCGATCGAGCGGCGCCGCGGTCGCGACGTCGTCGAGGTTCGCCGCCTCCAGCGTCGCGATGAGTCTCTTCGCGAGGTCGAGACGGATCGCCTCTCGGACCGCGAACTCGGGCGCGGGGTCGCCGTTCGCCATCTTCATCGGCGTCGGCGCGCTCCCCCCGGAGGACATGACGCGCCGGCGATGGACGGGGCGACGACGACGACGACGACGACGACGACGCGCGTCGCGTCGCGTCGGTCGCGCGGGGAGGGAGGGCGCGGTCTGGAGCGCGCGTCGCCGGCCAGATCCGTTCGGTCGGCGCGGCGGACGAATGACGATGAGAGTGCCCACAGCCACAGCACGCCATGCGACGCGACGCGACGCCCGTCAGCACGTCAGCAAACAGAAGAAGACCACGATTTCTTCGGTCGTCGAAACCGCCCCTTCCGCGCGCGGCGTCCGCACTCTCGCGCGACCGCCGCACCGCCTCGACCTCGGTCGCGCTCTCGCGGCGGCGAGGACAGGAGCGCACACCGCGCGCGCGCGACGCACGCGCGTCGGACGCGGACGAACCCGCCGGGTCGCGTCGAATCGAAAACGTCCCGTCCGACGACGAGGGGAAAGCGAGCGCGAGCGGGAAGGCGAACGAAGCGAGAGAGATGCCGCGATCGATCGACCCCGACGACGGCTCGATGTTCGGGTACTTCCGCGCGAATCCGGACCGCGCGCTGCGACGCGAGGTCTTAAAGTGGGTCCAGGGCCTGGACTTGTCGCACAGCGTGCGCGACGTGCGACGGTGCGTCGCGCGTCCCTTCTCGCGGTCGTCGTCGAGAATCGATTAATCCCGAAAAGGCTCGCGCGTCGTTCGTGGCACGAAGCGAGATTGACCGCCGCGCCGCGCCGCGACCCGGCGGTCGACCCCCGACCCCCGCGACCCCCTCCAACCCCCCATCCCCTCCACCCGCACCCGGACACGCCGCAGGGACATCGCGAACGGGTACGTCGTCGCGGAGATCTGCTCGCGGTACTTCCCCTCCGAGCTCGCGCTGCACTCGTTCGAGACCGGGTCGTCCACCGCGTTCCGGAAGCACAACTGGGCGATGCTGACCAAGTTTTTCCTTCGCGTCATGCCCCGGGCGGCGCTGAACCCGAAACTCGTGGACGGCGTCATCAAAGAGTACCACGGCTGCGCGATCGACATGATGGAGAACCTCTACACCGTGTTCACGCTGAAAGAGCTCACCCCGCAGGCTGCGTTCATGGACCCCGCGAGCTACGACCCGTCGATATCCAAGGCTGCGTACGCGCGAATCGCGCACGAGATGAAAACCAAAGACGACGGCAGCGCCGCGCACGAGGTGTTCGGTTCGCACGACCTGCGCAACCGCCAGACGAACCCGTACGGGCACACGCCGGATCACCTGAACATGGAAACCGACGCGAGCGGGTGCGCGCCGTCGCGCCGGGGGAAGCTCGTCGCGGGGGGCCAAGGCCACATGCGACTGGACGACGAAGGCAATCCGGACGTGATGCCCGACGACGCGTCTCTCGCGGGGAGGCGGAGGGAGGCGCCGGTGGTCGTGTTCAACGAGCAGAGCATGGGGAACAGCGTGAAGTTCGGGAGCGTCGAGAGAGAGGGCGAGATCGAGTCCGCGATGGAGGTGAGGCAGAGGATCGCGCGGGCGTCGGGGGGGACGCACTACGGCATGGACGACGAGTTTGGATTCTACTGACGCGCAACGGCGGCGGCGCGAAAGCCGCGCGCGCGTCCGAATGAATGTGTGTATATCTATCGCTACACGTCTACGCTATTCCGCTACCGCGTTGTCCGCTACCGCGCGCGTCACATCACGACGCACGCGCCGCTCTCGTTCTTCTGTTTCGTCGACTCGCGGGGTTTGATGGGAACGCCACCGCGCGTCGGTATCGGTTTATGTCCCTCGTACGCGCCTTTTCGCCACAGCGACTTTTTCGGGCCGTCGCGGTTTTGCATCCTCGCGACGATGGCTCGTATCTGCGCCTCGTTCCGCTTCGGCGGGCTCTTCTGCGGCGTCATCTTCGAAGATTTCTTCTTCTTCGACGCGGCCTGTTGTTCTCTCTTGTTCTCCTTCTCCCCGCTCGGCGCGCGCGGCGGCGCCCGCTCCGGCGTCCGCGGCTTCGCCGGCGCCGGCGCCTCCGCCGCCTCCTCCTCCTTCACCTCCTCCTCCTCCTCCTCCGACGAGACGTCCCCGCCTCGCTCCTCCCACACGTCCTTCCACTTCTCCGCGCTCTTCGTCAAGTTCACGATCTCGACGTTCAACTCCTCGATGCGCGCCGTGAGCGCCTCCACCGCGGGGCACCCTCCCGGCGCTCTGAGTTTCTTCAGCTGCTTCGCGCGCGCGTCGGCGTCGTCCACGAGATCCATGACGTCCTCCTCGTGCTTCTTCGCGCCGTGGTCTCTCGCGTCCGCCAGCTCCGCGCGCAAGCTCTGCAGGTGCCACGCGAGCTCTCTCTCTTGGTACTCGTACGCGAGCTGCTTGTTCGCGACGCGTTTCTCGCACTGCTTGAGCTCGGCCTCGCGACGCGCGAGCGCGGCGCGCGCCGCGCGGTACTCGCGCTCCGCCGTCTTCGCGTACGTCACGGGATTCAGTCGCTGCAGCTTAGCGTTCGCCTTCATCGCGGTCGCGGACTTCTTGAACGCGTTCGGTTTCGGCGGCGGCGGCGGCGGCGGCGGGGGATCCTCGTCCTCCGCTATCGCCGGCGGTGGCTTCTTCGCCTTGCGCGGGCTGAACAACCCCATGGCCGGGGTCGCTCGCGCGCGCGCAAGTGCGGGGACCGCGGCCTCGAAATCTCGTGGTCCTTTCGTGACGCGAGCTCGGCCGTTTCAGCAGTCGTGCACTTCTTCTGGGAATTCTGTTTTCGCGATGAGAGACGGCGTCGCCGCGCATCGCCGCGCGGACGTGTACCTTACCAACGATCGCATTAAAAAAACTAACTTGTCCCATGCTTGCATTCACCACCGCTAACGTATCACTTGACCTCCACGGTCATCTCCACGGTCGCCTCGCTCTCCGCGCTTTTGTCCACCTTCCTCGGGCGCCGCGCGCGCCGCGGCTTCGTCGTCGCCGCGGCTTTCCCGCCGCCGCCGCCGCCGCCGCCGTCGGACGCGAGGTCAATCATCGGCGACGGCGTCGTCGCGGGGTTTCTCCTTCGCGCGATGCGCCCGCCGCCGGCTTTCGCGTCCGCGGCGACGAGAGCCGCGGAGAGCGCGTTCGCGAGCTCCTCCGCGCCCTTCGCGCCTTGCGCCTCGGTGTACCTCTCGACGTCCTCCTTGTCGAGGTACCGCACGAATCGCGCCGCTCGCGACGGCTGCTTGAGCTTCTCCAGCGCGCGGCGTTCGTACGTGCGTATGGTCTCGTGCGAAACACCGAGCAGGGTGCCGAGCGCGGTCCTCGAAGGCCCCTCCGAGGTTTTCTTCGCCTCTTTCATCGTCTTCTCCACCTCCTCCGCGGTCGCTTTGAGCCACCCCTCGCCGCCGTCGCCGTGATGATTCGCCGTGGACGACGCCGCCGCCGCGAGACCGAACCGGTGCCGGAGCACGAACGCCTCGCGCGGGAGCAGCGTCGCGAACGCTTCCTCGAGATCTCTGCGGAGCAAGTCCGCCTCCATGTCCGCCTCCGCAGCCTCGTGCGGGGATAACATCCCGTCCTTGCCGTCCTTGCTTCCCAACGCGAAGACGATGCCGTCCATCATTCCCTCCGCGCCGCCGTCGCCGTCGTCGGAGGAGCGGCCGCCGCCGCCGACGTCGAGGGATAACGTGCTCCGGGCCCAGTCGTTGATCTCCTGGACGCGCGATACGGGGACGCCGAGCGTTCGCGACATCTCTTCGTCCGTGGGCGCGCGGCCGTGCTTCTGCGTGAGCTCCCTGGTCGCTTTCTTCGCGCGTTGCATGATCTCATGCATGTGAATCGGCAACCGAATCGTCCGCCCGTTGTTTTGAATCGCGTTCACGACGTACTTCCTCGTCCAGTTGTACGCGTACGTGCTGAACTTGTACCCGCGCGAGGGATCGAACTTATCCGCAGCCTGCGCGAGCCCCGCGCAGCCTTCTTGCGCCAAGTCGGACACGGAGAGTAACCCGCGGTCGGCGTGGTTTAACTTTTCGAACACGTCGCGGGCGATGCTGTACGCGAGACCGACGTTCTTCACGACGAGCTGCCGCCGCGCGTTCTGCCCGGCGTCGATCGCGGTCTTCAGCGCGTTCGCGCCGGTATACCCTAGCGCGGCGGCGAGCGCGCGTCGGAACGCGGGCGCGTTCTTATCGCGGCCCGGGGACGTCGACGTCGTCGCGCCGCCGCCGCCGCCGCCGCCGCCGGCAGCCTTCTTCGCTTTTCCGAAATCTTTCGAGAAGACGTCCGAGACGACGATCTCGCCTCTGTCCGCGGCGGCGGCGGCGGCTTTATCCCTCCTGAGCTCCTCCGCGATGGACGCCTCCACGAGCTCGTTCTCCATCGCCTCGATTCGAAGGAGCTGCTGGATCGCGCCGCCGAGCTGTTTCTCTTCGTCCGCGGTGAGCAGCTTCCCTCGCCCGCTCGCGTTCGCGTCCCCGACGCCGCCGGGTCCGGGTCCCTCCCCCCCCGCGGTCGTCGTTCGCGTCTTCTTCGCGCGGTCTCTTCGTTTATTCCTCGCGGTCGTCGCCTTCGACGGCGCGCCGTCGCCGCCGTCCGCGGACGCGCCGGGTCGTCGAGATCTCGGCGACGACGACGACGACGACGGCGTCTTCTTCTTGGGCGTCTTTCGCGCGCGCGCCGCGTTGCCGCGCGACGCCGCCTTCGCGTCGAGGTCGTCCTGGCTTCCGATCTTGCTCGAAGGGCGGGCTCCGTCGTCGTCCGCGCTGGAACGGACGCGCGTTCGCGCGGTCCGATCGAGGGGTCGCCGTCCGCGATCGTCGACGCCGCGCGGGGAGGTCGCGCGCGCGTCGCGCGCGGACGACGACGACGACGACGACGATGCGCGTCTCGCGGGCTCATCTCGCGCGAACGACGCGCGGCGCGTCTCGAGGGCGCGCGTCGGCGGCGCGACCCACGACACGGATCTCCGCGGCGCGATCGCGCCGGAAGCGACTCGATGCCATCGATTCGAGCTCGCGCGCGCGATGCCGGCGCACGGGGGGCACGCCGCGGCGAGCGAGCGCGTCGTCATCGCGCGCGCGCCCGTCCTCGGCACTGAATGAAGCCCCTCAGCTACTCTCGACTAGACGAACACCATGACGCGACGCGTCGCGCGCAATCTGATGCCGCGGCTCCGTTCGCGCGCCTTGGGTTTCTAACGACTCCCCGATGACCTGCCGAGGCGCTTTTCTCGCCGAGAAAACGCGTCTCGCGGGCCGTCGGCGCCTCGTGGTGTGCGCCGACGTCATTCTATCCTGTTCCGTCGTTCTCTTCTTTCCAGCGCGTCATCCGCTTCCGAACCGATGCGCGCCGCGTCCGTCCCCGCACACATCGTCCGCGCCATGGCCGCAGCGTGCTCGCACGCCGCGCGCGTTCGCGTCGCCGCGCCTCGTTCGCGAGGCGCCGCGCGCGCGACGACGTCCTCGCGCGCGTTCGCCCCCCGCGTCGCCCTCGCGCGCGCGTCGCGCGTCGTCCTCGCGCGCGCCGCGGAGGAGGACGTCGACGTCGACGACGAAAAGCGAGCGTCCGAGGACCCGGAGGGGAAGATATCGTCCGCGATGGCGGCGTTCGCGGACGCGGGGTTCCCGTCGGACGAGGACGACGCCATGGACCCGATCTCGCGCACGAAGGCGATGAACGGCGCGGTGGACGACCTCAACTCGCTCATGGACAGCGAGGTCGAGGTGCTGGGCGAGGCGTTCGACCTGCTCGAGAAGCTCGGGGTGAAGGGTCTCGCGAAGCCGCCGAGACGCGGCAAAGACGCGGATGAGGAGGAGGAGGAGAAGGAGGTCGAGGAAAAGTGACCCGCCCGCCGCCCGCGCGTCGCGTGTTCCGGTGATCGGTCGTCTCTCGATGTACGTATAGAGTCGGTCGAGTTAAATACAAAGTGATACGTTCACGTCGCGTCCCCCCCGGATGGATCGATCCCGCGGCGACGGGCGGCGGCTCCCCCGCCAGCCCGCGGCGGAATCATCCGTCGTCGTTCGGCTCGTCAGTCGGCGGACTTCTTCACGATCACGGAGTGCACGTCCCGCGTCCGCTGCATCATGAAATCCTGCGTCTCGATGAACCCCTCCAACAAGAACGCCGCGAGCTCGAACCGGTTCGCGTCCAACAGCGTCAAGTCCTCCACGAGCTTATCGCTGAAGTGCGCGAATCGTCTCTGCGCCCTCGCGTACTGCTCCTCTCGATGCGGCGCCATCCCCGGGTCTTTGCTCTTCGTCCGCGCCTTGTCCAACTTTCTCTCGTACGCGTCCACGTCGAGCATGTACGCCCGACGCTTATCAACGCACGGCGCGTACGCCGGGAAGTCGTCCACGAGCTGCGACACCGGCGCGACGACCGCGCTGTCGAGCTGCTCGAGGCACAGCGGTTTGACGTCGTTTTCGAGCGCGTCCATCACCTCCGTCAGACGCGCGGCGCGATCGACCACCGCCTCTCGGCTCACCGGCCCCGTGCCCCCGGGAGATATCGGCCCGGGGTCCGGCAACGGCTCGTCCGGGTCCATCTCCGTGAGCTCCGCGATGTGCCCCGCCATCGTCCTCGCCGCGGCGTGCATCGCGTCGATCGCTTTGGCGTACGCCTGCGGAGTTGAAAGGCGTCAGTGGTGGAGTTGAAAGGCGTCGAGGTCGGGCGTTGAAAGCGAGGGACCCTGGGCGGAGAGAAATACACGCCGGGAAAAGTCCTCAAGGAACGGCGTTCACCACGCGGACGCGGTCGTATGGGGACCAGTGTGAGCATGGACGCGCCTTGCCGTCCTTTTGGATCAAGTTGAGGAGCGCCTCCTGACGCTGCACCCTGCCCCACAGCGTGTTGAAGTCCTCGTCGTCGCGCTTGCTCGTCCCGGTGTTCTTCTGCCACGCCCGTCGCTTCGCGGCGCGGAACTTGTACCCCGCGGACTTTTTGATCTTGTGCGGGTCGCCCTGCTCCACGCGGCCGTTCACCGGGTCCACCGCGGGCTGTCCGAACATCTTGCTCTTCAGCACGCTCATGAAGGTGGGTTGCGTGTACCGCGGGTCTGGCGGCGGCGCTCTGAGCACCGCGGGCATCACCGCGGGCTCCTTCGCGCCCGCTTCCTCCTGAAGCTGCATCAGGAGGAGCTTCCCGCCCTGGACTTTGCGCTGCTGCTTCTTGCGGCGTTCCTGCATCTGTCGCGCCGCCGCGGCGGCGCCGCCCGTCGCGGACTTGAGCTTTCCGCCGAAGGACTGCGACTTGTTCGTCGCGAACGACGATCGCGCGTTGCTCGCGCGGACGTTCGCGACCTGGTTGCCCTCGTTCGGCATCGGCTCCGCGCCGCCGGGTCGCGGCGCTTCCGTCGGCGCTTCCGTCGTCGCGTTCGCTTTGCTCCGCTCGGCGAACGACATGGATCGTCTCGCCTCGCGCGCGGCGGGCGGAGGCGTGCGCGAGATCGCCGCGTCTTGCCACGCCGAGCCCGCGTTCGAGGTGGCCGTGGGGGAGGACGCCTCGTAGTTCGCCTGATCCCCCGGGGAGCTCGTGTCCACGGGCGAGAGCGCGGGTTTGGCCACTGCGAGAAGGACGGCGGGGGAGCGCGCGCGACGGTCGGGGACGTCAGGACGAATTCGAGGACGGCGTCGAGCGCGCGCGCCAGCCAATGCGGGACGAACCGCCGCGAGATCGGGGACGGGGATCGCGTCGCGGGGGACGCACCGTGCGCCATGTCGACTCTCACTGCGACGGACGCGGTGGAGTGCGATAGGGGGTGCGGTTTCGCGTGCGGCAGCGGGCGCGCGACTGAGATGTAGGCAGCGCTCGAGCGCGTCAACGACCCGCGACGACGGCGTTCTGTTTGTTCCCCCGCCCCGCCGCGTTCAACAAAAAATCGTCTGTTTGAACCGGAAAATAATCGGAGCGATCGGCACTCCTTCGCGCGCCCGTCGCGATGGGTTCCGCCGACCCGATCCCGCCGCTCCCGAACGACCTCGCCGCGCTCAAGGATGAAGGCAACGACTACTTCCGCGGCGGCGACTTCCTGAAAGCCGCGTCGGCGTACACCAAGGCCATCAAGGCGCGCGCCCGGCCTCCGCCCTCGCGTCATCTTTTCGTTTTTCTTCAGTTCTCTTCGCGCGCGCGTTTGGATCTCGTTCGATCGCTCGTTCGCTCGCTCGCTCGACTGACGCCGCCTCGTCCCCTCGCTCGACGATTCGATCGACACAGACCGCGGGCAAGGACGCGACCGAGCGCGTCGAGCTCGCCCCGGTGTTCAGCAACCGAAGCGCGTCGTTCCTCAAGCTCAACAAGGCGCGTCCGCGGACCGAGGGTGCCCACGGTCAACTCTCTCTCTCTCTCGCCCGCGCTCGCGCGCGTGCCTTTTTTCTCACGCGCGCCGTCGTCCGTCCCTCTCTCCCTCCGCGCAGGTGAAGCAAGCGCTGTCGGACGCGGACGTGTGCGTGAAGCTCCGACCGGAGTGGGAGAAAGGCTACTTCCGGCGCGGGTGCGCGCTCGAGGCGAACGACGACGACGACGGCGCGATGGAGGCGTTCGAGCTCTCGCTGAAGCACACCCCGGGCGGGTCCAACCCCGAGATCGCGAAGAAGCTGAAGCACCTGAAGAAGAAGTCCAAGCCGTTCGTCTTCCCGAAAGCGAAGAACCTCGCCACCCCGGACGCGCCGGCGGACCCGAAAGCGAAGGCTGGCCCGACCGGCGACGCGAGGTGGCTTCTCACCGCGAAGTCGCCCTCGGAGCCGGTGAGCGCGCGCGTGGACGCGGTAAACGCCGTAGGCGCGTGGCTGTCGGCGCACCTCGAGAAGATTTTGAAACGGCCCGCCGGGGACGTCGCGTGGTTCTTCGAGGACCAAAAGGTGGAGGCGTTCTTGGACGCGGGGGTGTTCGACACGATGCTCGACGTGCTCACGCACACGGTGTGCGCGATCATCGCCGCGGAGAGCGGCGGGGGGGAGGACGCGAAGGCGGCGGCGGCGGCGGGCGCGGATCTCGCCGGCGCCGCCGCGGGGGTGCTACACAACCTCCTCCACCCCGCGCTCAGGGCGTGGAACACGCGCGCGCAGCACCAGACGTTGCTGTCGACGCTGTGCCAGGTCCTGCGGATGGTCGGGAGCCCGTTGAACGACCCGAAAGGGACGAAGATCAGCGCGAACGCGGAGACGAAGCAGTTTACGATGTTGGTCGCGAAGATTCTCGGAAACGCCGGCGCGCTCGGGGCGCTGTGCGGGCAGAACATGCTCTTCCGCGCGAGGCTTCAGATGATGCGCGCGATCGTGCAGAGAGAACGGAAGGACGGGAAGGAGGAGGAGCTCGCGACGAAGATGATCGAGTCCGCGCGCGCGTTTGTGATTCTCCGACGGTGCCGGTTTGGAAAGTCGTCGGACGCGGCGGCTGAGGACGGCGCGCGGACGCCGGCGCCGGCGTGGGAGCCCGTGCTCGACCGGCTCCTCACGGACGAGGGCGCGGACGAGATCAGGGACGAGATCGCGGCCGTGGTGGACCAGCACTCGCTGCTCGCGGGCGCGTTCAAGAAGTTCGGGTTCGAAGGGTCCGTCGGCGTCTAGCTAGAGAGGCCAGGCGCTTGTGCAAACACTCCATCAGATCTATTCGCTGTTCCGCCCGACTGATTTCTGTCCGTTCGCGCGCATCTTCCCCGACACAACGACCGACGCCGGAACGCCGAGATGCGGGCGCGCGGGCCGCTGCTCGCGGTCCTCGCGATCGCGCTGATGTCAGGCGCGGACGCGGTGGACGTCGCGCCCGCCCCCGCCGCCGCGACGGGCGCGGTGGCGACGCCGCCGACGCCGAAGCGCGGCGTCCATCGAAAGCTCGACCCGGGAAACGGACGCGGCGTCGCCGGACGGACCCCACCGCCGAAGTCCGCCCATCCCGCGCCGATCCGCGGCGCGGCGTCGACGCGATCGTCCGCCGCGGACGTCGCCGCGCCCGGCATGGTCCGCGGCGGCCACCGCCCGCTGCCGATCGTCCTCCCGTCCAAGGGCGAGAGCACGAAGCTCACGCCTCAGCGCGACGGGCTCGACATGCTTCGCTCGCTAGAAGGCCCGGTCGCGCCCGTCGTCGTCATCGGGCCGTACCGCAGCGGGAAGTCGTTCCTGCTGAACCAACTCCTCGGCGTGCCGTGCGGGGAAGGCTTCGGCGTCGGGCACACGCGGCAGACGGAGACGAAGGGCGTGTGGGTGTGGGGAGAGCCGAGGACGATGAAGTCTTCGACGCCGGGCGAGCCGGACGTGGCCGTCGTGTACGTGGACACGGAGGGCTTCGAAGCGACGGGGATGAGCGACGCGTACGACGATCGGATATTCGCGCTGAGCAGCATCATGGCGTCCGTGCTGGTGTATAATCTGCCGGAGACGGTCAAGGAGAGCGACATCGCGAAGCTGTCGTTCGCGGTGGAGCTGGCGGAGGAATTTTTCGCGCGCGCGGGCGGCGGCGGCGGCGCCGGCGGCGGCGCGGGCGGGGAAGGCGACGGCGACGACGACGACGAGACGACGCACTCGCAGCTGCGGACGTTCCTCCCGCACTCGCTCATGTGGTTGATCCAGAGAGACTTCCTCGAGGGCGGCGTGCGGGAGATGGTCGCGGACGCGCTGAAACCGGTCAACAACCCGTCGGGGGACAAGCACGTGGACGAGTTGAATCGCATACGGACGTCGCTCACCGCGCTCGCGAAGAACTCCACCGCGTTCGGGTTGAAACAGCCGCACTTACAGCGCACGAAGCTGTGCGACTTGAAAGACACGGAGCTGGACGCGACGTACGTGAAACAGCGCACGAAGCTGTCGAAGTTGGTGTTGGAGCACGCGAAGGCGAAGGACGGGCTGGGCGACCTCCTCGATCGCGGCGGGAACGGCGGCGTCGGCGCCGGCGGTGGGAAATACATGACCGGCCCCACCCTCGCCGCGCTCATCGAACGCAGCGTGAAAGCGCTGAACGAGGGCGACTTCCCGTCCGCGGGGAACGTCGTGGACTCGTTCAATCGCGACGCGCTGGAGCGGCACCTCGGGACGTACGCCGCCGCGTTGGAATCCGTCGCGTTGCCCGCGCGCGAGGAGGCGCTTCGGAGCGAACACGAGCGCGCGGCGTCCGCGGCGACGGCTGCGTTCAAGAAGGAGCGGTTCGGGCGCGGGAGGGTCACGACCGCGTCTCTCAAGACGCGCCTTCAGGAGATGTACGACGCGCGCGTCGAGAAGAACGCGTTCGCGTCCGGGAGGGAGTGCGAACAGAGCGCCGGCGCGTGCGAAGACGGACTCGTCGCGTTGCAGACGATGCGTCTGCCGTCGTTGCACAAGTTTGAGCACGAGGCGAGCGCGTGCAAGGCGATCTGGGATAAGAAATGCATCGGGCCATCGCGGGAGATTTACGCCGCGCGCTTAGAGCGCACGGCGAACCGCGAGCGCGCGGCGTTCATGCAGTCGTACAACGCGCGGCTGTTGAACGGGCTGCTGGTGGGGTCCATCGCCGGCATCGTGATTTTCCGGTTCTTGTTCAAGGTCGGGATACTCGAGCTCGCGTCATGGGCGCTGTTCGGGATGTTAGAGATCACGCCGAAGCTGTACATCACCCCGGGGGAGTCCATGTTCGACTCGCGCTGGTGGAACCTCGCCGCGGGGGCGTGGGAGGTGGCGGCGTATAACCCGTTCGTGGACATGACCATCTTAGGGCCGCTGCTCGGGGGGGGTTTGGTCGCTCTGTTGGTGTGGGTTCGCGTCCGCGCGTGCGTGCTCGCGGTGGCGCCGTACTGCCCGTGCCTCGGGTCGTGTTTCCGGTGCTGTCTGCGGAGACTGGGACGCAAAGGTCAGCGGGGAGCGGACAAGAGGAAAGTCGCGCGACACC
>Ga0181560_10002976_pt1 | contig 15728 bp, 8 predicted proteins | sample 011ome_20_FD_133751 | JGI IMG/M metagenome (GOLD analysis project Ga0181560, IMG submission 133751) | Coastal salt marsh microbial communities from the Groves Creek Marsh, Skidaway Island, Georgia - 011509CT metaG (megahit assembly) | ecosystem: Environmental > Aquatic > Marine > Intertidal zone...
AAATGCCGCATTTGTCGAGAAAGCATATCCACAACGTAGTCTGCGTTCGCAACGACAAGACTCGCTATTGGTGAATCATCGGTTGAATTGTATTCTCCGCTTTGAGCCAACTTGAGCAAAACAAGCGCTGCGGTGTCTCGCACCTCAAGCGATTCTTCACCGAGCTTATCGAGTAATGGACAAAGTACGTTTGTCAAAAATGCACTTGTTCGTATGTGATCTTTGCCGAGTCCTTCTCCGATGATCCCCATGCCTTCCATCAACACGCGTAGTAAAAGAGCGTTGTCCGGTTCCGCAGCGTCAAGATTCCACACCTCGCTGCATACGTACTCTTCGACGATCAAACTGGAGACGCGAACAAGATATTCTCTTTCAACTGCTGATTCAGTGATGGCGCCAAAAAGCATTTCATTGAGCGCTATCAGGTGGGCTGCCGCGTTTCTTTGCCATGCACCCGCGGTGCCCAATGCGTCGAGCTCTGCATCATTTCTCAATGTGCCGAGAAAGTATTGCGCCATTGGCACAAAATACGTTTCCAGTGAAGATTCGTTTGTGATTGATGCCGCTCGACCGAGTAATCTTAGCATTTTTGCAAAACTTTTGTACATGGATGCGTCGGGGAAGTACTGCAACCTAGGAGGCGCCCGTGGCAACCCTTGCGCCGTCGACACGCTGGCTTCGGTCAAATCAATTAAACTTATCATCTGCGCGCTGCCATCTCGTCGTTGAGAAGAAAATGTTTCGATGAGCAGACACTCCGCAATGGTAGAGCACAAATGTTCTCTCGAGCTCGGACGGGCGAATAGCGTTTCTTTCAAGCGCCGAGCGCCGGCGAATTCCAGAGCGATGAGCAAGCGCTGAAGATGCCCGACAGCCTTATCGGAAGAATCACGCAGCGTGTCTGCTATGTTGGACAAATCGTCTTTTATGATTGCCTCCAAGTCTGCTCGGACGACGTAGCCGAGGTTGTCAAGAGATCTCAAATCTTCCAATATGGGCGTCGAGACTTGTGCCCAACTATCTCCCGCGAGCGTGAGTAAGCACTCCATCATTCTACGCCTCGTCTTCGCGCCCAGAACTTTTGCACAATGTTTTAAGACGCTACTCGCCATTTTTCCAGTCGCAAGTCTCACGGTCGCGCGCTGATGACTCGCTAAGGGTGGAATTGTCGCTAAGAGCGCCGCTTCAACGCGAGAGCTCGCGAGAGAGAGCCATTCTTTATCTCGAACCACCTTGAGATCTTTACCAGCGTTCGCAGGGGATACGGACGCGTTTTCGTCGTTCATATCCCTCGACATATTTTTTGCGTTCGATTCCAGCTGATCGTCTATCGATCGAGCGACGAGAGAACCCAGTGCGCTTTGCAACGCATTTGCACCTTCGCCCTCTGCGGAATCGCCGAGCTCTGATTCGTACAACGAGTCGTTCAGAACGCACGACAGAATGGACGCCATCGAACTCAGGGCAAACTCGACGCCATCTGCGCCAGTTCCTCCCGGCCCAGCGCCAACGTTTGGGCGAACACCACTCGCCGCGATTAACGCCTTGGTCAACCCAGACACCGTGCCCGGAAGGAAAAACGCGAGAGCATCGGCGTCGGCGACAAATCGAATCAAGCAATCGAGCGTGTTCAACGCACTCGAGCGCAGAAGCTTACTCCCTTGCGACCCCGCGCTTGTTTCTTCGTGCGAAATCGCAAGGAGCGTAGAAATCGTGAACCCGAGCATAGGTGCGATCTCGGAGGCGCCTCGAAATGCTGCTTGCACCTCTGTGGACGCCGCCGCGCAAAACGCGCGCGTCGCCTCCAAGACTTCCATGCATACCGTCTCGTACTCGCCTCGTCGCGGTAACGACAAGACACCGACAATCCCACTGAATATTCTCAATCCCATTTCTCGCGTACAGTCTTCCCCGCTTTTCGTCATCGCCTCTCCCGTCGTTCGCAGCGCGCTCTCGAGCAACCGCCGCCGGCGCGCCACATCCTTCGGCGCCGTCGTCGCTTCAACATCACTCGGCGCGCTCGACTCCTCCATCATTCGCGACACGTTCGCTCGAAGTATCTCCACGCACGGTATCGCGCACAGTTCCAGCGCGCGTCGCTCGCTCGGTGCTTCCGCGTGCGTCTTCCGTAGGCGCTCCACGGCGTCTCGCGCCTCGTCCGCGAACCGCGCCTCCGCGCGTCCTCGCGCCGCGCTCACCATCACCGCTCGACTGGCGTCGATGAGCGCATCGGTCGCGCCCGTCGTCGCCGTCGTCGTCGTCGTCGCGTCCCGTTCGTTCGTCGCTTCCGTCGACATCTCCGCGAAACGAGTTTCGCGCGGCGAATCCATCGAAATCTCTCGAATCAATCCAATCGACCCAATCGCTCGCGCGTTCGCGCGTTCGCGATCGGTGTCCGGCGCGCGCGCGATCGTCGACTCGAGTTCGTCGGTGCGTTCGCGCGCGGCATCGTCCGTCGCGTCCGTCGCGTTGTGCGACGCGCGTCGTCCGCAGTCGTCCTCGCGCGCGCAGTCAGGCAGTCGGTGCGGTCGTTCGGTCGTTCGTTCGTTCGTTCGTTCGGCGTCCCCGGTCCCGCCGCCGCCGCCGCGGACGACGCACAACTCGACGACGACGATGGGGAAAGAGGGCAAGAGGGAGAAGAAGAAGGAGAAGAAGGAGAAGAAGGAGAAGAAGGAGAAGAAGGGCAAGCGCGAGCGCGACGCGAACCGCGACGGCGGCGCGCGGGAGTCGTCGAAACCCACCACGGCGACGAAAAAGGCAAAGACGACGCGCGATGACGAGGGACAGACGTTCGGGATGGCGGCGGTGGGCGATCGATCGATCGCACAGTCCGGTGATACGTTTCAACGCGTGTTTTACGACGCCCCGGCGTCGTTGAAGTCGATGTCGGCGAGCGAGGTGCAGGCGGCGCGAGACGCGTTGGCGGTGACGCAGGTGGACGGTTTGTCGACGGATTTAGCGCCGGTGTCTTCATTCGCAGATGCGGGGTTTTCGAAGGAGCTGCTGCGAGTGACGGCACAGTTTAAGACGCCGTCACCGATTCAAGCGCAATCTTGGCCGATCATCATGAGCGGGCACGACATGGTGGGGATCGCGGCGACGGGTTCCGGGAAGACGCTCGCGTTTGGGATGCCGGCGCTGACGCAGATTCACTCGCAACCACCCTGCAAGCCCGGTCAGCCGATCTGTTTAGTGCTCGCACCGACGCGAGAATTGGCGCAACAAACGGCCAAGGTGTTTGACGACGCCGGCGAGGCTTCTGGGGTGAGGTGCGTATGCGTGTACGGGGGCGCTCCCAAGTACGAACAAAAGGCACAGATGAAGGCGGGCGGCGGAGCCGCGGTCATCGTCGCGACACCGGGTCGTCTTCGAGATTTCATGGAAGAGGGCGTGATTAAACTTGATAGAGTGACGATGCTAGTGCTCGATGAGGCCGATCGCATGCTGGACTTGGGTTTTGAGCCTGAAATTCGCGCCATCGCCGGCGCCACGCGCGCCGATCGACAAACCGTGATGTTTTCTGCGACGTGGCCTCAGAGTGTGCAAAGCCTCGCTTCGGAGTTTATGTGCAATCCTATCAAGGTTCGCATCGGTGCCGAAGGTTTGAAAGCTTCTCAAAGCATAACTCAAATCGTCGAAGTCGTCGAGCCGCAGGACAAGGATAGACATTTGGCGCGAGTCATGAAGCAATATTTGGGCAAAGGCAAAGAGGTGCCTCGAACCCTCATTTTCGGTTTGTACAAGAAAGAGTGCGCAAATTTGCACCAAAGACTTAGCCGTGAATGGCCAGCAGTGTGTATTCACGGCGACATGTCTCAGCATGATCGTGAAAAGTCGGTCGATGCGTTCAAGAAAGGCACGTCTCGAATCTTGATTGCCACCGACGTCGCCGCCCGAGGTCTCGACATTAAAGAGGTGGAGTATGTCATCAATTATACGTTTCCTCTCACCACGGAGGACTATGTTCACAGAATCGGTCGTACCGGTCGCGCTGGTGCAACGGGCTTGGCTCACACATTTTTTACATTGCACGACAAGGCGAGAGCGGGCGAACTCGTCAACGTGTTACGAAAAGCTGGCGCAGAAGTTCCAGAAGAACTCACTAAGTTCGGCACGCACGTGAAGAAGAAAGAAAGTAAGTTGTATGGCGCGCATTTCAAGGACGTGGACATGTCGGTGAAGGCTACGAAGATCACGTTCGATTAAATCTCTAGTGTGAACGCTACGTAATACGGGTATGCTATTGTTGTATGAGTGGTCGAAACCCTCCATTAACTTCTATCAACGAATCCTTTCCTAGCAAATCTCTAATCACTTTTTCTGGATCTCTCGATCCCCCGTGTCGCAATAATTTGTCACGAAGACTCTCCGCCGCGCCCGCCGCGAGGCTGTCGCCCTCAAAGTAACGCTTCCAAATGTCATCGGCCAGGACATCGGCGTACAGGTACGAGTAATATGTCGCTCCGTAGCCGACAAAGTGACCAAATCTAAGCTCCCAATTCGTACCGGACACAGGTTTGAACATACTGTGCTCGTTTTGAATCGTTGCAGCGAGATCAGCGATCGATTTTGACGATAGTTCGGATGTTTGGTTGTGAAGCTCGAGATCGGTCAACGCGAAGACAACCTGTTGTTGCGACTCAATCGAACGAAATATATTCCTCGACTTGCGCAACGCGGAAATCATGGCGTCAGGTATGGGCTCGTGCGTCATGTAGTGTTTTCCAAGAAGCTTCAAAGCACTTGGATCCCACGCAAAGTGCTCGAATAAATGACTCGGAACCTCAACGATGTCCATTGGCGCTCGAGTTCCAGACAAATGTTGGAATTCTGTATCCGAAAGCACAGAGTGCATGGCGTGACCAAACTCGTGTAACAACGTTTCCACTTCTCCGTGACTTAACAAAGATCGCCCTTTGCCCGATACGGGAGGGAAGTTACACACGAGAGCGACCGATGGGTGCTGCCGTTCTGTGGGCGACACCATGCGGCTACACCGAATGACAAAGTGTGCGGCGTGATTAAACTTTCCCGGCCTCGGGAGCAAGTCCAAATAAATCGTCCCTCGCATGTCTCCATCACGAGTCTTCACCACTAGTTTCTTCAGGTCATTCGTCCATCCTTCGCCAGGTGCCAACTCCTGCAGTTCGATGCGTAAACCGAGAACTCTCGCAAGAAGCTCGCCGATGCCGACGATGACGCCTTCCAAAGGGAAATACTCCGCAATCGCGGCCGAATTGAATTCGCACTCGTGTCCACGCGCTTGTGCCATCGCGTAAGTTTTGTCCCACACCGATATGTGTTTGCCGTGATTATACTTTTCAATGACGGCGTACTCGTCCTTTGCGCTCTGCCGAAGGACATCCGATAGACTCAACAAGAACTCGCGAACGGCGTCGGGTGATCGAGCAAGCAACGGTGCGGTGGCATATTTGGCATATGTTTCGAATCCTAGAGAATGCGCGACACCAGCACGAGAAGATATGAGGTTGGCCAAAACGTCTTTGTTTGGCTCGGGTCCAGTGTTCGCCGCTATGAAGACGTCTCGGCGCGCGTTTGAATCCCTCAGGTGTCTCAACATCAACGACGAGTTCGATGAATCTACCAACCCCGTCCATAGCTTACCATCATTACTTCGAAACTGGTCTCGCACTGTCTTCGGGAGCGAACTCAGCGTGCTCTTGTCGAGCGATACTCTGCTCGCTAACTCTGGGCGCAACAAATTCCGTTGAAACTCCATCCCGAGCTCAAGACTTCGCGACAAGCTCCCGTCGAAATCCCGTCGCCTCGCCGGGTCGAGATGAATACCTCCGCGTTCAAAATCTTCTTGCAAAGTAAGCGCCACGCGCGCGCCCTCGTCGCTCAAATTCTTTGCGTCCCTCTCTCGCGCGCTCCGCAACGCCTCGTACAAGTCGCCGTCGGCGTTCAAGCTTGCAACGTAATCTTGTAGTCGCACGTACGCCTTCTCCGCCGCGATGACGTATTCGCGCGAAGGATGCGTGTGACGACACACCTCCGCGACGTCCACGACTCGACAGACCTCATCAGATATCTCATCCAACGCCCCGACGCTCGCCGCGCTCGGCGCCGCCGCCTTGAGCGCGCGCGCCATCGCCTCGCACTTCGATATCGTCTCTCGCGCCAAGCGATCGAAATCTTCGGGCGCGCGCAAACCTTGAAGATCGTATAACCCCTGAGCGCTCGCCGTCGCCGTCGATCGCGCGCGATGCTCCGTCCACGGTCGACGAAACCCGTCGTGCGCGCCCAACGACCCATCGCCGTGTGACACATACTCGACCGTCCACGCGCGCGCGCGCCGCGTGAGACCGGTCCACGCGCGCCGCACCATGTCGAGCGAACGCACGGGCGTCGACGAGCGGCGCGGGCGCTCGCGCGTGCCCCCGCGCGCGGCGCTGTGCCGTTTGACGCGCGTCGATCGAAGTGTACATATAAATACATATAAATACTGATGATAGTACCATCAGAAAAGTCAGGGTTAATGTCATAAACATCCCGACACCCCGAACTCGCGCGAAAATGCACGGTCGCGTCGTCGTTTTCCTCGATCGAACGACGAGCGTTACTGCGAAACGGCCGACGCAGGACAGCACAGGCTGGCGCGACGGGGCGACGCGAGGCGCCACGGTGGACGACGCGCGCGGCCGGATCGTTTCATCAGACGTCCGTCGCGATGGTCGACGACGCAAAGACGGTGACGCGCGCGCCCGCGTCGACGAAAGATTGTCGATTCGGTCGAGGTGTGGTCAAGGCGAGACGAGGACGTGCGATGCGAGGCGAAGATGGGAGCGCGACGTCCGCGCTCGCGGTGATCGCACCGTTAGAAAAGGTGTTTCGCATGGATTTGATGTCGACTGAGGATGGAATGGGGCAGGAGCGCGACGATGATCCGCCGGCACGGTTTCCCGCTTCGACGGCGCCCGGGGGCGCTCGAGCGAGGCGCGATTTTGAATCAATGAACGCCAGGGAGCATCACGAGTGCATGGGAGAGATGATGCGAAGTCAACCGATCGCACTCGCGAAAACTGGAGTTTTGGGGGACGTGAGCTCTAGATACGTCGCCGATCGCGTCGAAGGGTTAGAGCAAACGTGGGATTTTGACCGAGTCGCGTCGTCGCTCGGCTCGAGCGAGTGGGAGTGTTTGATGTGTCCTTCAACCGAGCACAAATTTACGGTGTGCGACGACAGTAAGAACGCACACGGTTCTTATTATCACATACGTGAGCCCGCGGTTGAAAAGATGCTGTGTAAATTCAAAGACTTCGCGCAGTGCGCTCGAAGCTGGAGAGAAAAGTCAATCTTATTCGACGCAGAAATATTGCGCCCCGTGGCGAAGACGGGAGAGGACGGCGAGCGGCGAGACGATCTTCCGCTTGAAAGCGATTTTAATGGGAACTGTCCTAAGGACTTTATCGATGACATTCGTAAAGGTATCAATTGGAAGTGGTTGAACTCGCTGATTCGAGCGCAGCGCTTTGGCCGCCTGCTGTCTATGCGACTCGTCGCCGGTCATCGAGACGGCTTGACGCCGGCTCGATATATCTTGGAAGACTCAATTCATCTTCAAGTACACGGACGAAGGCGGATTTTATTGATTTCTCCAGAATACTCGTTTAAGGGTATGTATCCATACCCGGTAGCGCATCCTTACGACGGCTACAGCATGGTTGACCTCGACGACGTCAATTACGGCCAGACGCCGGCGTTTGCTGCGGTGCGCGGTCAAAGCTTCATACTCGAGCCTGGAGACTTACTGTACATTCCACGCGGGTGGTGGAGACACGAGCAAGGATTATCAAAAGAGCACATATCGCTCGATTTGAGGTTCTCTCCCGGTAAACGAGCGCGAGATCGCCATGTCGCGGTACTTCCAGTTTCTCGCGACATCGAGGAACGACTGGCGAGAACCGAGGGCGTCGAGCAGATCAAACATTGGATCAAAGTAATCGCAGAAGCGGATGATGCGAATTGGATAGACTTGAGCACTGTCAAGGGACACAGGCGTATTGTGATGGCCCAAATGGTGCGAGATGAAGTGGATTTGAGTCTTGGGCGAGGGACTTGGCAGGCGTTCCTTCGCACCGTCATCGACGGTAGACTCGACCCGACGCCTTGGTTGAACATCTCATTCAGAGAGCCGCTATACCTGTCAGACAAACCCGTTCACGTCCCAGACACGCGAAGTGATCTCGAGAGCGAATTTCCAGAGTTCTTCGTCGCTAAGCTGAAAAAAGAAGGGTACAACGTCGATTATACGCCCGTATCGGTTTTCAATCCAAATCATCCCGATACCATTGCGAAGGTCCCGCCGACGCGATAGTCCTCGCGATAGTCCTCAGCTGACGGTAGCGTTGAATTATAATGTACATTACAACAAAAATGTCACATCGTTTCATGAGTCGTGGCGCGATCGTGTCACGTCTCCTTGGGGGGGGCGAATTCTTTCATCGGCCCAGAAATCGACATATTCGTCAAACTTGGGGCAGCAGCGATGATGTCGAAACATTCCTGTTTCTTTTTCGAGTCGCTTGTAGACTTCGTTCACTTCCTCCGCCGCGGGTTTCCAGTCCGTGTACGCAAAGTTGACCGCAGCTTTCCAGCCGTCGCCCAAATTCACGCCCCAGTGAACGGATCCGTAGTCGGTGACGACGTATTCGCCCGCTCTTTGAACGTGTCGATAAACATGGATCTTCTCTTCGCCATTCACGCGCTTTGAATTCCAATCCTGGATCCGCGCCGGATCGAGCCAAAGCCTGCGCATCTCGAGAATGTCAACCGTGTATTCCGCGCCGAGCGTTTCTTGCAAATACGTGTGCAGCAAGTACAGATCGGATCGAGGAATACTATACCAAACGACCGCCGAATGCGAGTCCGGACGAGCCAAGATGACATTTGCCGAAGCGAACGCGTAGTCCTCGAAATGCAAGGGGAAAATAGACCCGACACCCATGTAGTAAAGCCAAGGAGACACGATGCCGACGCCCCAGAGTCGAGTCTCGCTCGCCTTCTCCGTGGCCATCTCGGCGGCTTCTAAGACGGCGGCTTCTATCACAGTACCAGCGGAGCTGTGCTTTTTGCCCTTCTTCTTATCTTCTCGCCGTTCGATTCTCCGTTGAACGGCAGATTGGTCTACTTTCGTAACCACTCCGCCCGTTCGCCCTTTCTCCTCCGCTCGGGCCTCCTCCGCCGACTGCGGCGTTGCGCAGTCCAGGGCGGCGTCGAGAGACAGCCTCTTATTCACTACGTTCTGGGTTTCACACAGCTCCAAACACCGTCGTAACACACTTGGCTTTCTCTGACCCAGTAATCGAGGATCCCAAGGATGGGTTTGGGGCGTTTCAGACGCGTCCACGGCTCGAACATTCTTCATGAGTGCCTCCATCGCGATGCCTTGAAGGTATGGAAACTGGAGTGGAAAACCAGAATGAATTTGCTGTAAGAACCAGCATTCACGAGCGTTGACGTCCATGAGTCTAAACTGATCGGCGTGCGTACGACATCGCTCTTGAAAATCTTCCACAAAGGCGCCGATTTCCATGTTGGAGTCCACGTCATTCATCGCTCGAAACGGCTCGAGCAGGCCCGTCTTTCTGTCCGGCAAGTTTTGTCTAATGTACTGATAGTCGGGTCCAAGGGTGCGGAGCTTGATGGATTTGGTGCCGACCCAAGACAAGTCACACAGCGCGCTCGTATCGTCTAAGATGTCCCACCCATCGCTAATCTTGATCACCATCGCCCCTTGCTTGCCGAACTCGCTCCACCACGCTTTGTCTTCGCCTTGCAACAGTTGCTCTGGCGTCACGCCTAGATTCATGCAACTGTACACCGTGGGCAGCGTCGACGTGTCGTTTTTCCGCATGCTTTTGTGCGTGCGCAGCTCGCACAGTTTGATCGATTCGGGCCCAGTTCGCGAGGGCTTGGACGTCACCGGGGGTGGCGTTCGTCCGCTCGTCGTCTCGTGTCGCAAGTGCACCGCCGTCTCCTCGCTCGAGTTCGCCCCTGAGCTCGAGTGGTGGTTGTGATCGCCGCTAACGATGGCATCCTCAAACGTCGCACCTTTACCGTCCCAAATCCCGCGCGCGCGCGCCGGCTCCTCGTACCTGTACGCCGGCTCTGGACTCAACTCGCCCGCCGCGAATTTCGCCGCGAATCTCGCCCTCTTCTCCTCAAAGTCTCGCTTCTCCTCCATCTCGTGCGGCTCCATCCGTTCGCGTTCACCGTTATCGCACACGTTCAACGCCCGATGCGGTCGCTCGGCGTGATATCGCCGCATCGCTCGCTTCGCCGCGTCGTTCCCTCGCCGCCGCTTCCCGCGTCGGCGTTCGCCTTCGCGTTCGCGTCCCGCCGCCTCCTTCCCTCGCCGCGCCCCCTCGCCGCGCCTTCCCGTCGTCCGTCGACGCGCGTTCGCCTCCGCGCTTTCGCACCGTCTCGTCGCCGATCCCGGGCCGTCGTCTTCGCGCGCGCGCTCCCACGCCATGTCGAGATTCGCGTCTCCGACGACCGACGCTCGTCGACGACGCGCGCGCGGATCGCGGCGCGCCGACGCGCGTCGTCGACGAGCGTTCGCGTCAGAGCGCGTCGGACGCCGCGCTCTGACGCGCGCTGACGCGCGCTGACGCCGACGAATGACGATTCGTCGACCGAGACGCGACCGCGACGACGGACGCGCGCCGAAACGAACGCGCGCGTCGCGGGCGACGACGCGATTCGGGGCGTCGGCGTGCGTCGGCGGTTTAGTGGGTTCTCTCATGGCGTTCATGACGCGTTGAATACGGAAACGTACGTCGTGACGGGTATAATTAGGGTTGAGAGATACCACGTCACCGGCCGCGACGCCAGGCTTTCGTTCCGACGCGACCGGCGCGCCGGCGCGTCGGCACTCGTCGACGCGATGGGCGGACGCGTGCGACGATCGAACGATCGCGCGCGCGCGAACGACGCGACGCGCGCGGACGAAGAGATGGGCGACGCGGACGCCGCGCGGGCGAACGCGTGCGCGAACGCGAACGACGCGACGACGGCGCCGCGCGGTGAAGGTGCGGGGAAAAATCGCGCGATTCGTTCGATGGATTGTCGCGTCGCGTCGACGCGTCGTGCGTTGGCGAGTTCGATGAGACTGACGAGGGCGCGCGCGCGCGCGCGGACGCACAGACGATCAGTGCTGGATTTGCCTGGACGGGGACACCGCGGACAGAGAGGTGCGCGCGCGACGACGCGCGACGACGCGCGCGACTCGATCGCCAAGATAGGCTTTTCCCATACAAATGTGACTTTTTGGGCGAAAATATCTTTCGCGCGAGATCCCGCGTTTTTGGTGGCGTGTGTGTAAACAAACGGTCGGACCGGGACCGGGACCGGTTCGCGTCGGACGCGTCCGGAGCGCCCGGAGCGCGACACGGGGGGTGGGCCGGAGCGATGAGACTGACCGATGATCGCGCGTTCGCCTCGCGCAGTTGTATCATCCGTGCGCGTGTCCGCGATGGGCGCACGCCAAGTGCGTGGCGCGATGGCAGTTGCAGTGCTCGGGGAAGCCGGAGGAGGTGACGTGCAAATTTTGCGCGTCCAGACTGCCGGATTGGCGAGCGACGCTGTTCAAAGACGTAGTGCGCGCGAGTGACGACGCTGTGGTGCCGACGTCGACGAGTGGATCGAAGAAGAGAAACAGTATGGATGAACGTTTCCTACGCAGTTCCGCGGACGGAGACGACCAAGAAGCGGGGACGCCCGGCGACGAAGAGACGGACCACGAAGACGGACCGGGAGAAATCAAGGGCGATATCATCGTCAAGTTTAATAATATCTCGTTCCGATGCCAAGTTCGCACCGGACCGGATGGATTGGCGGATTTCATGCGGCAAATCAGAGATCGTTGCGGGATACCGGAGGAGAAGATGAAATCGCTCAACCTCACGTATCGGTGCAAGGATCCGAACAACGGGATGCCGATGACGTTGGAAGGGCTGAACGAGAGCGCTTTCGATGCCGCGGTTTTATGCTCGGCGGTTCAAGATAAGATCAAGCATCAAGCTCGCGTCGATTCGGCGGTAAAGTCTTCTCGAACTACCGAAATTACATCTAGATCCAATAGAAGGCGTTCCGGTGACCGCAACTCCTTCGAGGAAGGTCGCCGTGAACAAGTCTCAGCGTTTCGACGATTCGAATGAGGACCCGTAAGGAGCTTTCGTTGTCAACATCGTTCAAGACGAGTGGAATTTTTGTACACGACGCAGCGATACGAGCTGTTTTTTTGTATTAAGCGCAAACTTTTGTACCGCGTATGTGCGGCGGTCGTTCTGTAATAAACGATCGTGTAACATTATGAATAAAATACTACAACCATGCACGCAAAAAACACGCTCAATCAAATTCCTAAAACATTTCCGCCACCATGCTCGCCGCGTCGTTTTGCCCTTGGAATCCGCTGAGCTCGGCGAGCTTTTCGAGCGTCTGTTCGCCTTCTAGTTTCTTCCCATTGATCACCCACGTCGGGAACCCCTCCACTTTCGCCGCATCACACGCCGTAGCCACGGGCGTGCCTCGTTCCCACCCATCTGGGAAGCACTCCACGTACGGAATCTGCGCCCCAGCGCCGAACGTCTCCTTTTGTTCGATGCAGTGCGAGCACCAAAACGCGCCGTACATCTTCGCTCCGGTCTCTGCGAGATGTTTCGCGAGTGCTCGAGAGTACGCCGTAGATGTTTGCTCCAACTGCGCGGGCGCGTAGGCTAGTTTCAACCCTTGAGTGTTTTTCGCGTCCGGGCTCTCCGTGAGCACGATGCTCATCGTCAAAACCGTGACGACGTACAACGCGATGGCCGGCGGGAACGCGTTGGCGCTCTCTCTCGAACTCAGACCCGCGAAACCGACGCCAAAAAGCGTGAGCGACAGAGCGGCGGACGTCAAGCAGTACAAGCACTCCACACCACCGAGCTTGAAGGCTAAAACAAAAAGTAAATACGACGACACGCCGGCTAATCCCGTGGCGCCGAAGAAGAGTAACACGCGCGCCTTGCCGTAGGATGACTCCAAATCCTTATCGCGTCCGTCGTCGCCTTGCTTCACGAGCTCGTCTTGCATACCCGCCCCCCACCACGCCAGCGCGGCGACCAAACCGTACGCCACCGCCCCGAACGCGGACAGCGGAATCCCAAACAACTCGGCGTATCCGCTATTCAACGCCGTCTGACACCCGCCCACGGGACACGCCACTTCCCCCCCCGTGAGCTTTTGCACCGCCAAATACGTCGATTCTAACGCCCCGAATCCCGCTAACCCGGCCATCACGCGCAGAGGCGGACGCGGGAGCGGTCCGGGCGGCAGACTCGGAGCCGGTTTCGCCTTCGCCTTCGTCTCCGTCGCCGGCTCATCCGTCAGCGCCGGCGCGCTCGCGGGTTCACCGTTCTCCGCCTCGACGACGACCCGCGCGCGTCGTTCGCGCGCGTCGCGCGCGTCCCATCGTCTCGTTCGCGTCGTCGTCGTCGTCGTCGTCGTCGTCGTTCGTCGCGTCCATCGTCCTCGACGCACCGACGCGCGCGCACCGATCGTCCCCGTCGCCAACATCGCGCGCCGCCGTTCGCGTCCGCGCTCGCGTCGCGCGCGTCGAGCCCTCGACCGCGCCGCGCGCCGGCGTCACCGTCCTCGCGCGCGCGCGTCCGCGTCGTCGCCGCTCGCGCGCCCGCCGGATTTTGCGGATAACGCGTCGTCGATTCGTCGAGTCGTCGATTCGTCGATTCGCTCGACGCGGCACTCGCGCGCGCCGCGTCGCGCGCGACTCGCGTCGATGCGCGGCGCGGCTCGCGCGCGCGCGCGCGCGAGCCCCGCGCGCGCGTCGCCTCGCGCGCGTCGCGCGAGGGCGTCGACGACGCGCGCGATGGCGTCCCCGTTCGGCGACGCGGGCGCGGCGAAAACGAGCGTCGATCCGTTCGCGTCGTCGGCGTCGCGGTCGCGGACGTCCGAGGCGACGACGACGCGCGCGAAAAATGCCGTCGACGCGACGCCGCGGGCGCGCGCGCCCGCGTACAGAGCGTGGGACGACGTCGAGGTGTTTGAAGTGCCGGAGACGCTGCGGCGAGACGGCGCGGCGCGAAACGAACGCTTCGTCGAACACGTCTCGCTCGAGGGGTTGTTCGGCGCGACGTTCGCCGACGCGTTTCACGACGACGCATCGTTTCGCACGGACGTGCGACGCGCGATGCGGAAGGATTTGTTCGTGCCGGATGAAAATTTAAGCGCCGAGGCGAACGCGGCGATGTCGGCGCTCTCGAGCTCGGTGCACGTCGACTGGTTTGAATCTCGCACGGGGTACGCGTTTGGCGGAGAAGACGGCGGGCGTGGAGACGGCGTCCAACTCGAGCGTGAACTGGAGTAGAAGCGCGTTCTTAGAGAATAGAGAGGCGGGCGTCGCGATCGAAAAGAGCCCAGGAGCGGGAGTGACGGGAGCGTTGAAGCCAGGAGCGGGCGTTTTACATGACATCACTACTCGTTGTCGTGAATGACGACAATGTCGTCAGTCGGCATATCCGTCAAAAAATAAGAAAGTCTCAACAAGGTACGCTTCTACCAAAGTTGATTTCTCGTGCGAAAGCTTTTCCAACTCATTTCGTTTTTCCTCGACTGTCTGTATCAATGTTGCCAGACGACGATCTATCTCCGGCTTGTTTCGTCTGGTTTGGTGGTTTTTCACTTCATAAAATCCTTTGACTTTTTTGTCAGATTTCGTGACGTATGAGTCCGGATTGAATCGCACCAAATAGAATGGCGCTAGCCCGATCTCCATCGCGATCTCATTGGTTCGTACCTCGGCATCCGCAGCGTAATGCTTTCCTCGGTGCTGGTTCTCGTCGATTTCGACGCCCAAGACGCACGCGCCAATAAGCACCCACATGTCAACGCGCCTTTTCGAGTCACACCCTTCCCAACATCCAAACCAAAACGGGCGATCCCAGGTCCATTCCAAATCTTTCAGACCTTCAGCGTTCAGCACAGCGTTGACGCACATGCCCTCGCGGCTGTGAATACGACCGCCGACTCGCTTGTCTCCGTCAAACGCGCCCTTAGGATATTTGCGATGGAAGCAAGCAGCACATAAATGTTCAACACTTTGGTCGTTACCGACAACTGCATAGCTGGGATTCGCCGCAGTACTCACACCGATGTCCTCCTCACAGCCTTGACACCGCTTGTTGGAAACTATAACCTCGCCCGACTCCGCGTGCGTCTTGCAGTGGCGCGCTGGCTGACCGGGTAGAGCAAATGAAGGATGCTTGGTGCAGTTCGGAAACTCGCACCGTTTGCTGATGACGTCAACCTCGTCCGACTCCGCGTGCGTCTTGCAGTGGCGCGCTGGCTGACCGGATAGAGCAAATGAAGGCTTCGTGGTGCAGTTCGGAAACTCGCACAGCTTGCTGACGACGTAAACCTCGCCCGACTCCGCGTGCGTCTTGCAGTGGCGCGCTGGCTGACCGGATAGAGCAAATGAAGGCCGCGTAGTACAGTTGGGAAACTCGCACAGCTTGTCGGTAACTATAACCTCGCCTGACTCCGCGTGCGTCTTGCAGTGGCGCGCTGGCTGACCGGATAGAGCAAATGAAGCCCGCTTGGGGCAGTTGGGAAACTCGCACCGCTTGTTGACGACGTCAACCTCGTCCGACTCCGCGTGCGTCTTGCAGTGGCGCGCTCGCTGACCGGATAGAGCAAATGAAGGCTGCTTG
>Ga0181560_10002984_pt1 | contig 15712 bp, 14 predicted proteins | sample 011ome_20_FD_133751 | JGI IMG/M metagenome (GOLD analysis project Ga0181560, IMG submission 133751) | Coastal salt marsh microbial communities from the Groves Creek Marsh, Skidaway Island, Georgia - 011509CT metaG (megahit assembly) | ecosystem: Environmental > Aquatic > Marine > Intertidal...
ATGGAAGAGTCGACAGATGATAGAACCGGTGAGACTCGCTATTTCAAATCGATCAAAAAGCCCTTTAAAAATAAGGATGGTCACGATTGCATTTTGGTGATTGCCCACGATGTCACGGACATCCGCACCGCCCAAGCGCGAGCCGAAGCAAACGAACGCCAACTCAGCCTGGTGATGAAGGCGACCGGCGAGGGCCTTTGGGATTGGCAAGTCGAGACGGATGAGCTCAAGCACAACAGCCGCTGGTATGACTTGCTGGGGTATGCGCCAGATGATTTAACTGGGACGGTCAAGGACTTCACCAATTTGTTGCACCCAGATGAGGTCGCGGAGGTGCAAGAGAGGTTGGCTGCGAGTTTGAAGGACGGGGTGCCTTATTACCACGAGCATCGGATGCGAAAAAGCAATGGTGAGTGGATTTGGGTGTTGGACCGCGGTGAAGTGGTCGAGCGCGGCGACAACGGAAGGCCATTGCGAATGGTCGGTAGTTTCTCGAATATCCACGAGCGCAAGGTGATGGAGTTTGATTTGGTGCAGGCGAAATTGCAGGCCGAATTGACCACCAAGGCCAAGAGTGTTTTCTTGGCAAACATGAGCCATGAGATCCGCACGCCGATGAACGGCATTGTTGGAATGCTCAGCCTGTTGCAAGCTTCTAACTTAGAGCATGAGCAGATCGAGCAAGCCCAGTTGATACAGCAAAGCGCCGATGCATTGACTCGGCTGATTGATGAAATCCTTGATTTATCCAAAATCGAGGCTGGCAAACTAGAAGTGCGCTCGGAGGCCATGGACCTCAAGCACGTGATATACAGTTGCGCCCAGCTTCATGGCGCCGCGGCGAAAGCAAAAGGCCTCCCCTTTCGAACCGAAATTGACCTGCAGCTTCCCACCGCCATCTGGGGTGACCCTTATCGTGTGCGCCAAGTCATCAACAACTTACTGAACAACGCGATCAAGTTCACACCCCATGGCGAGGTTTCACTCACAGCGTGGCGCGACGGAGACCATCTGGTGTGCGAGATCAAAGACGCGGGCATTGGTATTGCTGCGAATCAGCTGGGGTTGCTGTTTAGGTCATTTGTACAGGTCGATAGCACCAGCACTCGGCATCATGCGGGTTCGGGCTTGGGCCTGTCGATCTCTAAACATTTGGTAGAGGCGATGGGTGGCACCATTGGCGCCGAAAGTGAAATTGGCATTGGCTCAAGATTTTGGTTTCGCTTGCCTTTCACCGTGGCTGAGCTTGAGCTTCCAACCATCACAGACGCATCTGTGGTCCCCGGCAAATCAGACCAGGCGTCATCGCTGGAAAACGCCTCTGTATTGGTGGCAGAAGACCATGTGCTCAACCAAAAACTGATTGCGGCCATGCTCGGCAAGCTGGGCATGGATTACGAACTGGTGCACAACGGCGAGGCTGCGCTGAATGCCCTGCGCGAGCGTTCTTTTGATTTGGTCTTGATGGATTGTCAAATGCCGGTGATGGACGGCTACGAGGCGGTGCGTCAAATCCGCGCCGGGCGCTCGGGGGAACAAGCGGCTCGCACATGCATCATTGCGCTAACGGCCAATGCCATGCCCGAAGACGTCAAGCAATGCGAGTTGGCAGGCTTTGATCGACACCTCGCCAAGCCCATCACGCTGGCGGGCTTAGAGCGAACGCTCAGAGAGTGGCTGCCCTCATAGCTTTGGCTTTTTGGTGGGGCGGCTCCAGTTCGCGATGCTCACCTGCTTCGCCCGCGTGACACTCAACGCCTGTGCAGGTGCATCTTTGCTGAGAGTCGACCCTGCACCGACGGTGGCGCCTTGCCCCACCGTCAAAGGTGCGACCAAAACGCAATTGCTGCCGATGTGTGCGTCGGCCTCTATGGTCGTGGTGTGTTTGTTGGCGCCGTCGTAGTTCGCTGTGATGCTTCCTGCGCCGTAGTTCACCCGCTCACCGACAACAGCATCGCCTAGGTAGGCCAAATGATTGGCTTTTGCGCCATCAGCGATGGTGCTGTTTTTGACCTCCACAAAGTTGCCAATGTGAACGTCACGGCCAAGCTTGGCGCCGGGTCGAAGCCTGGTAAATGGCCCCACGAGGCTACCGGCGCCCACTTGAACGGCTTGATTTTGCCCTTCGATGTGTGTGAAAGGGTGAATGCGAGCACCGGCCTCGATCACGCAGTCAGAGAGCACGCAATGCGCGGCGATGTGCACGCCATCGCCGAGGACCACGCGCCCGCTGAAGACGCAATTGATGTCAATCTCAACATCTTGGCCGCACACCAGATCGCCCCGAATGTCTATGCGTTCTGGGTCTGCAAGCCTGACGCCCTCTTGCATCAGTGCCTGGGCTGCGCGGCGCTGAAAGACACGCTCAAGGGTGGCCAGTTGGCTCGGGCTGTTCACGCCCTCGACCTGCGCAGCATCAGAGATGCACTCAGCCACGACTTGAACACCCTCATCACGGGCCAAGGCCACGACATCGGTGAGGTAGTACTCTTGCTGAGCGTTGTTGTTGCTGAGCTGGGGTAACCATTTTTTGAGGTGCTTAGCCGGCACTGCCATGATGCCTGAGTACACCTCTTGAATGGCCCGTTCTTCTTGAGAGGCGTCTTTGTGTTCAATGATGCGCTGCACTTGGCCGTCTGCGGTGCGCAAGATGCGCCCGTAGCCGCTAGGGTCTGGCAAATGAACGCTTAGCAATGCCAAATGCTGTCCTTGGCTGGCCGCAATCAAGCGCTTCAGCGTGTCCGCTTCGGTCAAAGGTACGTCGCCCGAGAGAACCAGCACGGTTGCGTCGTCGTGCAACATGGGACTGGCTTGCTGCATGGCATGGCCGGTTCCCAGTTGAGGCATTTGCCGCACAAACTCGATGGCTAGAGCGCTCCAAGTGGCTTGCACCGCTTGTTCAACTTCTGGTGCTTGATGGCCAGTGATGACCACCAAGGACTGAGCGCCCAGTTCGTGCGTGGTTGCAATCACGTGGTCTAAAAGCGGGCGGCCCGCGAGGCGTTGCAATACTTTGGGCAGCGCGCTCTTCATGCGCGTGCCTTTGCCAGCAGCCATGATGGCAACTTGTAAGGGTGAATTCAAGTGAGAGCTCATTTTGTGGCGCGGGCCGAGCCCGCGATGGGTGTTGGTTGTCGTTGGTGTTGAAAGAAATCAACTGTGGCTCTATATTAAAACGCTTTGGAGCCGATACTGGTGGTGAGCTGTGTGTCAGTGAAGGTGGCGTCAGAGCTGCCTAATTGAGTTTCCCCATGATTTTGCGCACGTTTCTTACCCGAATAAATAAGCTTTTAGCCTATGGGGCTGGGCTACCGCGTGCCATTAGCCAGCGACTGGTTTTGGCGTCGGTTGTCATTGCAGCATTGGGTTGTGGTGGCGGCGCAGCACAGCCGTGTGACAGCGGTTGGATCTCTATGGCGTCGCTCGAGACGGTGTCGGTTCCGTCAGACTCGACACCTTTGCAAAAAAGCGTTTTGATGCATTGTGACTTGAACATTGATTGGGTCGAGGTTTCGGTTCAAGCACAATCCGACAACACAGGCGACTTGCGCATTTCCATCACCAGTCCCCAAGGTCAGACTGTAGATTTACTCCACCCTCAATTTTGTGGTCAAGCGGGCTGTGTTGATTTGAGCGCTGAAGGTGGGTATCTTTTCAATACAGCGGAGCACAAAGGTGAGTCAGCCGATGGCTCTTGGACCCTGAGCATTCGCGACGAATACGATGACAACGACACCTCTGCGTTGCTGGGTTGGCGCATCGTCATCCATGGCCGCTGAGTGGCGCCTTGCGCTCCACCCGAGGCTAAGTTGCTTGCATGCCTCGCTCTAGCGTTTGTATCACCTCGTCCGCGAAGTCTGCGTAGCTCATGGCGCCGCCTGACTTGAGCCAGGTGAAGGTCCAATTCATCATGCCAAACAGCATCATGGTCAGCGGTGTAGCGCGTGATGCAGACATGCGCTCAGGGTAAGCGCGTTGCAAAAACCGAGTGAACGCAGAAACCACATCGCGCTGCCTATCAAGAATGACGTCACGCTGCGACGCGGCAAGGTGTTGTGTGTCGTTGAGTAGGGCGACGTGGCGGGTCGCGCTTTGTTCGTACTCAACCAAGAAGCGCCGAATCAAAGCGTGCAGGCTGGCTTTATCGTCTAAACCTTGGCGTTGCGCGACCGCCTCGGTTTCGCCAACCAGAACCAGCAGTCCTTGTGTGTAGCGGTCCAGCAGGTCAAACAAAATGGCCTCTTTGCTGTCGTAGTAGTGATAGAGCCGAGCTTTGCTGGTGCCGCAGGCGCGCGCGATGTCATTCATGCTGGCCGCGGTGTAGCCTTGCTGAGCAAAACATTGCGCCGCCATGTCAAGGATGGTTTCGCGCTTGAACTCGTGGCTGGCTGACTTCGGGCGAGCCATGCTCTAGCGCATCCAGTGGCTTGGCTCTGGTAGGGGCCAAACCAAGCCGTTCTCGTTGAGGATCGCGTCGAGCGGCACATCATGGGGCTCAGGAGCCAAGTCAGGCAAAAACGCATTGGCAAAACCCAGCCCAACAGTGAAAGGTTTGGGTGAAAGCTCACTCAGCGTGCGATCATAAAAACCACCGCCGTAACCCAGTCGGTAGCCGCCCGGTCCATAGCCCACACAGGGCACAAACAGCAATGTAGGCTCAAAAGTGTCAGTGCCCTTGGGTTTGGGAATGCCGTAGGCATCCTCTTCCATTGGGCAACCGGGGTACCACACGTGGAATTTCAGCGTCCTTTGCTCTTTGTCGACCACGGGCAAGCCGATTCGGCGTTGAACAATGGCTTCTACCGCGTCGCTCTCTCGCCCCGCCTCTTGCCATCGAAACAGTCCAGGCAACGCGTCAAACTCTCCTTTGATTGGCCAATAAACGCCTATCGAGGCGTCGCCCCGTTCAACCAACCAAGTGCGCAAGACGCGCTGCAGCAGCAACGAACGTTCAGCGTGGTCAGGCATCGATTGGCGCCGAGCCACCAGGGCTTTGCGCAGGGCTTTTTTATCGGAACCAAACAAAAGTCCCAAATCTTCAGCGTCATCAGGTGGGTGGGTGTTCATAATGCTTCAATGTTTTCAAAAGGCATCAAGGGTTGGCTAACAGCGGGTCTATTGTGGCTCACTTCGCTAACCTATGTGCAAGCCAGCGAAGCAAGCATTTGGGCCAAGCTAGAGCGAGCCCATGCGCGCGCGGATGCCGACAGCGCGTTGATTTTGAGAAGCAAAATTCGCGACCCCTTGCTGGCACCTTTGGCGGATTATTGGGTCTTATCATCGCGCCTCACGCTCAGCAGTCAACGAGATGTCGACCAATTCTTGAGTCGCTGGGCTGGCACTTACTACGAAGATCGCTTGCGAAACGAGTGGATGCGACTGCTTGGAAAAAACCAAGTTTGGCCTGATCTGCTCAAGCATAACCAGCACTTTCGAATGCAAGACGATCTGGGCGTTGCTTGCTGGGTGATGGCCGCTCGACTCGAAACCGGCCAGACCATCAATCCAGCAGAGCTCAAGTCGCTGTGGCTTCAAAAACTTGAGGTACAACCCGGTTGTGCCCACGCTGTGCGCATTCTGTGGCAACAAGGACGCTGGCCCGCATCATGGATATGGGCCAAGGCCCGCACAGCAGTCGAATACGGCGAATGGCGTCAAGCGAAAGCGGCAGTTGAGATCATCGACCGCAGGCTGAGACAGGCAGTCGATGACGTGGCCCGAAGGGCTTCGAAGATCACCAACGGGTATCGGCATAGAGCTTGGCGTGGGCACTCACAAGAAGTGTTGGCTTGGGCCTGGATTCGCATTGCCCGCCAGAAGCCTGAGTCACATGCCAAGTGGTTGCCTGCGATCCGTCAGGCTAAGCTGACGGGTGAGCAAAAGCAATGGGTGAGGTCGACTTTGGCCACTTGGATGGCCTTGCACCATGTAGACGACGCCGTGGGGGTGTACCCGCAAGAGGTCGATGCTTCCATGGCAGATACACACCGAGAATGGCGCATCCGCTCAGCGATTTTGAGCCACCAATGGCCTCAGGTGATCGGGTGGGTTTCGGTATTGCCAGCGGAGATCAAGGCCTTACCGCAATGGCAATATTGGCACGCGTATGCACGTCGGCAAATCGGCGACCGATTGGCCAATTTGCAGGCTGCTTTCGCAGCCAAGTCCCTGGTCGAAGCAGGTGGTTACTACGGCATGTTGGCCGCATCGACTTGGGGTTTGCCAATGCCACCGCAGCAAAACCCATCCGTGCGAGCCGATTCGGCGGCCAAGGTTCGTACCAACCCGGGCTTGCAGCGCGCTGTTGCCGCCTACCGTCTGGGGTTAAGAAATGCAGGGGCCAGAGAGTGGAACTACACGGTCGCGCTCCACGATGCCCAACCCTGGAGTGATGAAGACCTGCGAGCCGCAGCACAGTGGGCTTGTGATTTGCAGTGGTGGCAGCGGTGTATCAACACCAGCGAACGCATGCGTGGTGACGACGCACTGCAGCGGCGCTTCCCTATGCCCGCGCATTTGCAAATTGGTGTAACTGCACGCCGCTTGGGTATCGATGCCGCGACCGTCTACGGTTTGATTCGCCAAGAGAGCCGCTTCGTGCCTGAAGCGCGCTCTGGGGCAGGGGCCTCTGGGTTGATGCAAGTGATGCCGGGTACGGCGCGGTGGATGGGCCGCGAATTGGGCCTGAGCCGCAAAACCATGGCCGCATGGCGTCAGCCGACGACGAATATGTTGTTGGGTATGAGTTATTTTGATCGGTTGCTCGAGCGCTCTGGCCGGCATCTAAGCATCGCCATCGCCTCATACAACGCCGGTCCTCGCCGGGTTCAAGGCTGGTTGCCTGATACCCCCATACCGACTGTGTGGTGGATTGAGGGCATCTCGGTCAATGAAACGCGCCAGTATGTTCAGGCTGTGCTCTGGGGTGCCCACCAATATCGGCGTGCCATGAACCAACCGACCTCACCACTGAGTCAATGGATGGGTGAAACGGTCTCTTCAGGTTTGATTCGCTCGGATGAGACGCCATAAAAAAACCGGCACCAGAACCAAGTTCTGTGTGCCGGCCTGCAGCGCACGCTGACCTAAACCATTGTTTTTGGTTCAGTAGCGGTAGCTGTACATCAACTGGAAATTGTTTTGGCTGTGGGAAATCTCGCCTCCGGTGGCGGACGTCACGGTTACCTTGGGGGCTATCGTGGCCGATACCTCAATCGAAGACGCTAGGTTGATTTGATGACCCAGACCAAATGTGTAGTGGTTTTCAACCGTCGCTGGGAACAGCGGGTTCACGGTTTCGTCTGGCACGGGGTTGCTGGCGCGGTTGAAGCCTGCGCGCAAGACTGTAGCCTCGCTGATCTTGTAGGCGGCGCCGATCATCGTGACGGTTTGGTCCTTCCAGTTTTGGGTCATCGTCATGGGCATACCCTGCGCAAATGCTGCGCTCGAGTACGTCATGTTGAAGGCTTCCATCACATCGGACCAGGCCACCCGCTTGAAGTCTGCGACCACCATCAGGGCATCCGAAGCTTGCCAAGCCATACCGATCGACGTGCTCGCGGGCCATTGGAAATCATTGACTGCGATGTTGCCCGAGTCGATGACATTGCCATTCACGCTGAAGTCAGCACTGCTTGTGGTGAGATCTTCTAAGTGCGTTTTGGCATGGTAGCTGGCCCCAATTCTCAAGGTCGGGTTCACCTCATACGTGAAACCTAACTTGCCGCCAAAACCCTGGCCAGCCGCAGCACCGGTGTAACTGCTGGAGTCTGAGAAATCGATGCGGGCAGTGGTCACGGGTCCAGTCATCCCCTCGATCATGCCAACAGCGGGCGCGCCCGCCATACCGATCAATTGATCACGGCCCACGGCCATTTTGATGTCTAAACCAGCCCACACATAGTCAAGTGAGGCGCCTACTGTCAGCTTTGGGCTGACGCGATAGGCTACCGGAAAGATGACCCGCCCCACGCCCAACTCAGACCGCACCTCATCGGTTGTCATCGCTGACATCGGCGTTCCACCCGCATATTCGGCGCCCATTCCACCTTGTGCAAACACGCCAAAGCCCCAAGTCAATGCATCGTTCTGGTGGGTCCATCCCAGTGCCGGCATGAAGAACGAAGTCGCGCTCGAGTCCTGTGCAGGAACCCCAGCTTGCGCTTGCGCAGTGACGTTGGGACCCAGTACGCCCAGCGCACCATCGACTCGGTGGCCAGCCGCACCCAACTGCAACGTCGCGGGGTTGTTGGCCATACCGGCCGTGCCATTGTCGTATGCAGAGGCAGCTCCGCCCATGGCCGTGCTGATGGGGCCATACCCTTCCATGTTCATGCCATTCGTGGCCATGGCCAGTGGCAGGTATCCGATCGAACTCGCCACCAACGCGATGGCATTTTTGCGAAATACATTTGTCATGCCAATGTCTCCTGATTATTGATTTGAAGCGGGGTTGCGGGTGGTTTAGAACTCGCCTTTGGAGGCGCGTTCCATCATTTCCCATATGGTTTGACGCACACTCCACGCGTTTTCTTTGAGTGGTGAGGGCAGCTTACGGCCCATCTTCACCATCATGTCCATGTTCAAGGTGTACAGCCAAAGGCCGTCTTCTTTCTCAACCACTGTGACGCGGCAGGGCAGGTAGGCCGCCATGTGAGGACTGAAATCGACCATTTCGCGCGCAATGGTTGGAGAGCAGTAGGAGTAAACCGTGAGGTGCTTTTGCTTTTCGCCAGTGCGGGCCTCTAACTCTTTCGAAAGCGGCAGGATGCCGACTTCTTTCATGTTTCTTTCAATGGCCACCGAGCGCAAAATCTCGCCCACGTCATCGGCGGTGACGCCCGGCGCCACTTTGCGCTCCCAGGTCGTAGCGACAGCAATGTCGCCGTTGCCTTCAATCCAGCGGTCCCACATGCGGCTGGCTTCTGCGCCTGCACCGTCCTCTAGCTTTCCAATCGTTGACACTGTGCCGCAGCCACTAGACAGGGCTGCCAAAGCCAAGACAGAGGAGAGCGCAACGGCTCGCAAAGAGAAGTGGGTAAATTTCATAAGTAGCTCCAGCAGTTTGTTGAGGTCAAACACACCGCAAACACGGTGCGCTATCAGGGTATTCATCAAAAAGTCTAGTTCAAAATACCAATACCCCTAATGGTATTTACCCCATGAGCCAAAGGTATGCGTTTGAGGGTGGGTGCCGGACTCGGTCCGGCTATATGCACATGAATTCGAGTGACTATTGCCGACACCATTTCGCCATTCGCCAATTCATTGCCATACTGTGGCTCTCTCTGACCAGACCAAGCCATGCCATGCCCAAAATTTCTACACCCCCCCGTGATGCAACCTCTAAACCATCGGCGGCTACGCTTTATCGAGCAGAACACCAGCAAGACGTCTTGAACCGCCTGCGCCGCATTGAGGGGCAGGTGAGGGGGTTGAGCGAAATGATCCAGGCTGGACGTGACTGTGAAGAGGTGGCTCAACAAATGACAGCCACAAGGCGGGCCATGGACAAGGCGTTTTTTCGCATGATGACGTGCACCGTGATCGAAGCCGCCACCACAGTGGGTAACGAAGAAGTGGTGATGCTAGAGATCGAGCGCAAGGCCAAGTTGCTCGAAAAATACGGTTAAACAGCCACCCAGTTTCGCCATGATGCGCGTGATGAAGGCCGAGGTTGATGTGCGTTGGTGTCAACAGGTCGACTGAGCCCATGGCGCGTGCCGGATGCCGTCTTGTGCAGTCAATCAAGGCGTGCCGAGATTGTCGCCGGTGCAACTTTAGATCAGGCATTGGTTGTGCGAACATGAAGGCTTCTATTGAGAGAGCCAACCATGACAGATACCACCGCATCAGACGTGAATCAAGGCCAAATCGACTGCGAGGTGCAGGGCCATGTGCTGCTGATTCGCATCAACCGCCCAACCAAACTCAATGGCTTTACCCCCGTGATGATGCGCGGCTTGGCAGATGCCTACACCCGCCTCGAGACTGACGAGAACCTGCGGGTTGGTGTGGTGTGTGCTGAGGGTAAGCACTTCACTGCCGGCCTTGATTTGCCAACCATTGCGCCCATCATGCGAAAAGGCGAACGCCTGTTTCCCAAGGACCAAGTTGACCCCTTTGACCTGGGTATGCAAGGCCACCCCAGGCGCAGCAAGCCTTTGTTGGTTGCTGTCAAAGGCATCACCTACACGCTTGGCATTGAGTTGATGCTAGCCGCTGATGTGGTGATCGCAGCCGACAATTGCCGCTTTTCGCAGCTCGAAGTCAAGCGTGGTGTGATGGCCACTGGTGGGGCTACTTTGCGCATGGCTCAACGGGCTGGGTCTGGCAACGCGTTGTTGCACTTGTTGACAGGTGATGAATTCGATGCGGCTGAGGCCTTGCGGCTTAACTTTGTTCAAAAGGTGGTGCCAGTGGGCGAGGAGCTCGACGAAGCGATGCGCATTGCCGAGGTGATCGCCGCCCAGGCACCACTGGCTGTGCAGGCCACCATCGCGAGCGTGCGCCAGTGTGTGGAGGATGGGCCGAAGGCCGCCGCTGATGATTTTGTTGCGACTCAAGCGCGCTTAGCCAACTCCGAGGATGCCGCTGAAGGGGTTGCGTCATTTCGCGAAAAGCGGCCTGCGCAATTCAAGGGGCGCTGACCTGGCGTTTTTATCTGGTGGTTTGACCACTGCCAGCGGCGGCGCTGCTCTTTTCTCGGCGCACTCAGAGCCGAGTGTTGTTGAATTGCGTGTGCCGCGACAGCCACCGGGCCACACACCCGCTCGGCACAGGGTCCGCGCGGTTGCGAACCCTGTGCAGTCGCGCGGTTTCTTCAGCCGAGATCAAGCCGCTGTGAGCAACGCATTGACGCGCCGAACATAGGCCGCCGGGTCTTCGGGTAACCCGCCCTCGGCAAGCAAGGCCTGGTCAAACAAGATGTGAGCCAAATCGTCGAACGCTTGGGATTGGCTCAGTTGCTTGATCAACGCGTGTTCTGGGTTGATCTCTAGTGTGGGCTTGAAGTCAGGCGCTTGCTGCCCGGCCTGTTTCAACAGGCGGGTCAATTGCGTCGAGTACTCACCATCCTCTACCACCAAGCAAGCGGGGCTATCTACCAAACGGGTGGTTACCCGCACGTCTTTGGCCTTGTCGCTCAAGACCGATTTGAGTTGCTCTAAAGTCGGCTTGAAGTCTTCGGCGGCGGTTTCGGCCGCCTTTTTCTCTTCTTCATCTTGCAGCGAACCGAGGTCGACCGCGCCTTTGGTGATGTTGCGCAGCGGCGTGCCATCAAAATCGGGCATGAATGACATGGCCCACTCGTCCACGCGATCAGCCATCAGCAGCACCTCGATGCCTTTTTTCGCAAACAGCTCGAGCTGCGGACTGTTCTTGGCCGCGGCCAAGGTGTTACCCGTGATGTAGTAGATCGCGTCTTGGCCCTCTTTCATGCGCGCCTTGTAAGCGCTGAGACTGACCTCCACCGCGTCTGAACGGGTTGAGGCGAAGCGCAGCAATTTGGCCAAACGCTCGCGGTTGTTGAAATCCTCGCCGAGGCCTTCTTTGAGCACTGGACCAAATTCAGCGTAAAAGCGAGCGTAGCGGTCGTCTGCATTGGATGTTGCTTCGGTTGCATCACCCTCGTTTTGGGCTTCACCATCGGCAGACTCGGGCACCTGACCCGCGGCGTTTGCCATTTCTTCGAGCATGCTCAAAACACGCCGGGTGTTGCCTTCTCGAATGGCCTTGACGTCCCGGCTCTCTTGCAAGAGCTCGCGGCTGACGTTCAAGGGCAAATCAGCACTATCGATGACGCCCTTGATGAAACGCAAGTATGAGGGCAGCAGACTGTCGGCCTCGTCCATGATGAACACCCGCTTGACGTACAACTTGACCCCAGCTTTGTGGTCGCGGGTGTACAAATCGTGCGGCGCGTGGGCGGGCACATACAGAAGCTGTGTGTACTCGGTGCTGCCTTCGACTCGGTTGTGGCTCCAGGTCAGCGGAGCTTCGTCGTCGTAGCTGATGTTCTTATAGAACTCAGTGTATTGTTCGTCGGAGATTTCTTTCTTGGGGCGGCTCCAGAGCGCGCTTGCCGAGTTGACGGTTTCCCACTCATCGTTGGTCTTGTAGCTGCCCGCCTCGGCATCCCAAGTTTCAGATTGCATCAAAATGGGCAGGCTGATGTGATCAGAATACTTTTGAACAATGGATTTCAACTTCCAATGGCTCAGGTACTCGGTCTTGTCTGAGCGCAGGTGCAAGATCACACTGGTGCCCCGCTGAGCTCGCTCGATGGTCTCAAGCGTGAACTCACCCGTGCCTTGGCTGCGCCAGCGCACACCTGCGCTTGCAGACTCACCAGCGCGGCGGGTTTCTACTGTGATTTCATCAGCGACGATGAAGCCTGAATAGAACCCGACGCCAAACTGTCCAATCAATTGAGAGTCTTGTTTCTGGTCGCCGCTGAGTCGACTGATGAAGTCGCGCGTGCCACTCTTGGCAATCGTGCCCAAATGCGCTGCCGCTTCTTCAGCGGACATGCCGATCCCGTTGTCGGTGATGGTCAGCGTGTTGGCCTCACGGTCGAAGTGAATGCGCACTTCTAAGTTAGGCGAGTCTTCCCATAGGGCGTTTTGATCCAGAGCCTCAAAACGCAGCTTGTCGCAGGCGTCAGAGGCGTTGGATACCAGCTCGCGCAAAAAGATGTCGGGTTGCGAGTAAAGCGAGTGGGTCACCAAGTGCAGCAATTGAGCTACTTCGGCTTGAAAGGCGTGGGTCTGAGTGGTCATGATGGATGCACGGTCCTATTGACAAAAATGACAAAAAACTAAGTCCTCCATGTGGGGACAGCTTTTTGGACTTCAAGGGCCAGCGCTAAAAACGCTCATCGGCGCCCAACAGGCGCCACTGACCCAGAGGCAAATCGCCCAAAGTGATGCGGCCAATGCGCACCCGCTTGAGACCTACCACCTTGAGGCCGACGGCCTCGCACATGCGCCGAATTTGACGCTTTTTGCCTTCGCGCAATATGAATTTGAGTTGCTCAGGGTTCTGCCACTCGACTTCGGCGGGGCGCAGGGCTTGGCCGTCCAGGGATAGACCGTGGCGCAACATCGCCAAGCTGCTGGTCGGGAAGACGCTTTGCACGTCTTCAGTGACAACGCCATTGGGTGCCTGAATCCAATGCACGCGCACCAAATATTCTTTTTCAACTTCGCTGTCTTCGCCAATCAGTTGTCTGGCTACCCGTCCGTCTTGGGTCAACACCAGCAAGCCGGTGGAGTCAATGTCGAGCCGACCCGCAGGCGCCAAGCCTTTGAGCTGGCTCGGGTAGAAGCGCAGCCCACTTGAGTCGCGCGCCCACTGGGTATCGCGACCAAGCAACTCTGCCGCACTGGCGTGGCCATCCTCGGGCTGCCCGCTGACATACCCCACGGGTTTGTGCAGCAAAAACGTCACCCGTTCAGCTTGGGCCGTGTGGGCGCGGCGCAAGATTTGTATTTCGTCTTGTGGCCCAACCAGCTGCCCCATCGCGGCCACTTCATTGTTGACACGCACCCAGCCTTTGGCGATCCATTCGTCCGCTTCGCGTCTAGAGCAATGGCCCAGTGCAGCCAGTTTTTTGTTCAGTCGCTCGAGCCCTGGCGGCCGTGAGTCTGTGCCAGACAGACGCGCGCGTTGGCTCAAGTTGGCATTGCGTGGCGTGGTTCGCGCGGGGGGACGTGCGGCGCTAGGCGGGCTGGCGTGAGTGCTCGGGCGCGTCGAGTCATTTGAGGGCGGGGCATCCGAGCGATCAGTCGGTCGGGGGTCCTGCCCCAAAGGCTTGATCCAAGAGCGCGGGGCCTGCCCACGCGGTTTTTGCTTGGCTGCGGGTTTGCGCACCGGTTTGCCCGCTTTCAAGGAGAGGGTAGGGCGCTTGGGCGGGTCTTGGGTCATGAGGTTGGTGTGGATTGCGCAGGGCAAACGGGTGGAAAGGCATCTATTGTCGCCCAGCTTGCGCCCGTCGCTAAATCACGCGTTGCCACCGAGCACCCGCCAGGCGCTGAACATGGCCTTCTAGTTCAAGGCCCATCAGCGCAACCTGCAGCTCTTGCGCGGTCATCCCCGTGCGTGCCAATAAAGTATCTAAATCGACCACCTCGTAGCCCAATGCTTGCACAAGGGCTGACGCTTGCGGCGCTGCCTTGTCAGACCTGGCCACCTCTTGCTGAGCAGCGGGCGTTTGGATTTGAAGCTCGTCGAGCACGTCTTGCGCAGAGTCAACGAGCTTGGCGCCTTGGCGGATCAGGGTGTGGCAGCCTTTGGATTGGGGGGAGTGAATTGAGCCTGGAATGGCAAATACCTCGCGTCCTTGATCGCCGGCCAGTCGGGCGGTGATCAAAGAGCCCGATTGCAAGGTCGCCTCGACCACCAAGACCCCAGCACTGAGCCCACTGATGAGGCGATTGCGCTGGGGAAAATGCGCCGCCAACGGAGGTGTGCCCAAGACATACTCGCTGAGTAGCAAGCCTGACTCAGCGATCTTGTGCGCCAAAGCGTGGTGGGCTTTCGGGTAGACCCGATCCAAGCCCGTGCCGACCACAGCTATGGTGGGGCCAGACCCAGCGAGCGCGCCTTCGTGGGCCGCACCATCGATGCCCAGTGCCAGCCCGGAAACCACGCCCAAACCTTGCTCGGCGAACACGCGCGCAAACGCCCGGGCGTTTGAGACCCCTTGCGGAGTCGGGTTGCGGCTGCCGACCATGGCCAGCCAAGGAAGCTGGGTCAGCGCGGGCAGGTGGCCCTGGGCGAACAAGCACACCGGAGGGTCAGGAATTTGCAGCAGTGAGGCTGGGTAATGCGGCGAGCCAAGCGGAATCATGTGGCAATTGGGTGCGCGCAACCAGTCCAAAGTCCGCGCCGTGGTCTCTTGCCAATGCTCGGGGGGGTGTTGCAAACGCAGCGCCAAAGTCTCGTCGACGTGTTGGCGCTTCTCACTCAGGCTGGTGGCAAAGATGTCCGTGGGCCAACTCCAAATTCGAAGCAATTGGCGTCGGGTCACCCCCCCAACCCCTGGCGTCATCAAGAGCCGCAACCAGGCCGCAACATCTTCTTCGCAGAGCACTTCGTCAGAATTCATGAATACCGCCTGGGTTTTCGATTTCAGATCATCGGTTGGAATGGGTTTGAGGGACAATACTTAGCAACGAATTGGATTTGATGTCATGAGCAAATTAACGATACTCCGCTACCCTGACCCTCGTCTTCATACCATCGCCAAGCCTGTTGCACAGGTGGATGATCGCATTCGCGCTTTGATTCGAGACATGTTTGAGACCATGTATGACGCCAATGGCGTGGGCCTGGCGGCCACCCAAGTGGATGTGCACGAGCGTGTCATTGTGATCGATGTGAGCGAAGACCGCGATGACCCATTGGTGCTGATCAACCCCAAGGTGTTGTGGACCAGTGAAGAAAAAGTGGTCAATGAAGAGGGTTGTCTCTCGGTGCCCAGCATCTACGACGTGGTCGAGCGGCCTGAGCGCATTCGTGTGCAAGCACTCAATGAGCAAGGCGAATTACAAGAAATAGAGGGTGACGGTTTGCTGTCACGCTGTATCCAGCATGAAATGGACCACTTGATGGGCAAGGTGTTCGTTGAGTATTTGTCCAACCTCAAGCGCACGCGCATCAAGACACGCTTGATCAAAGCTGAGCGCGAAGCCGCTAAATTGTGATGAAC
>Ga0181560_10002986_pt1 | contig 15708 bp, 9 predicted proteins | sample 011ome_20_FD_133751 | JGI IMG/M metagenome (GOLD analysis project Ga0181560, IMG submission 133751) | Coastal salt marsh microbial communities from the Groves Creek Marsh, Skidaway Island, Georgia - 011509CT metaG (megahit assembly) | ecosystem: Environmental > Aquatic > Marine > Intertidal zone...
AAAATTTCGAGGCGACGAGGAGAAAATGAAAGAGTACGAGAGTTTGCGGAAGAGAGAGTGCGAGAGCGGGTGTTTGCGCGCGTTTTTTCCGGAAGAGAAGGAATGAGAAGAAGAAGAAGAAGAAGATTCAAAGGTGGTTGGTGCTTTCGCGCGCGCGCGCGATTGACATCATCCGAACGTTAGATTTAGCACAATAAAACATACTAAAAGCTCGCTACGTACGCATAAACAAAAAGACTAAAGTAAACTATACATCCTCTCCTATTATTCCTCTAAATTGATGCTCGTGCCAAACTTCCCGTACAACTTCGCCTTCAGATCCTTCATCGCGCTTTCGATGGTGTTCAATTCCTCCTTGTGTTTTCCAATCGCATCCTTCTCGCGCGAAATCATCTCGTTTAACGTTTCCTCGGCTTCGGAGTGTTCCATCTCGACGAAACATTCGCCGAGGACGAGTTCGCAGGGGTCGTCTTCGTCCGCGAGGACGATTTCGGATTCCGCTTCTTCCGCGTCTTCCAAGCGTTTCTTTTTATGTTTCGTGGGGAAAAGAGAGAGAGAAAAGTCAACCAAATTTAATATCAATCAATATGAGAAAATGATATACGAATAAATACAAACCTCTTTGGATGCAATCATCGCGCGCAACTCGTGCGAACGGTTGGTTAAGCGGCCGAACGCGCAGATGCGCTGTTGGTCCTCCCAGTTGACCTCGACGTCGTGTTTCGTTGGTGGAGGAGGCGCTGAAGCCATTTTTTTTCTCAGGAAAAAGAGAGAAAAAGGAGAAAGAGGAGGACAAAAAAAAACCATGAAACCCTAAAATATGATTTTATATCTTAAATGTTAAACCCTAACGCGTAATAAATGTGTAGAGTGTTGCTTTTGAAAATGCCACAAACATCGTGAGTCTCTCTTTCGTTGAGTCCACGAGAAGACATGTATATGTTCAACGTCATCCGCTGCGCAATGCGCGCGTAGGTTCAAATCCTGCACTCAGCGATTCTATACGCGATGCGAGAAGCTGAGTTGTCCGAGTGGTTAAGGAGGCGGACTTGAATTGTGTGTGTTCTTCCTTTCTTTTTTTGTGTGTGTGTGTTTGTGTGTGTGTGTGTGTATATCTGCTGTTGTTGTTGTAATCGTGACTTCTATGTGCAAGTAGTGTATATCAGGGTGACTTCTATGTGACGTGCGTTTGCGCCGCGCCTTACGTTTGCGCCGGTTGCGTCCAGTTATTTTTACTCGAAGAACTGTTGTCGTCCACGATGATTTCTCGATGCGAGGACCAGACCAACTGTATGGCTTCTTTCGTGCCGATCCCGCCGGCGCGAGGGTCGCCGCACGGACCAAACCAATGGTTTTGCGGCGCGCCGGTCGTTCGCGCTCGGTTTCCGACGTACGTCGTGCCGTTGACGGTTTCCGACAACAGTTTTCTTCGAAAATCGACGTCGTTGCTCACGATGGCAGCGGTTAAGTGGTTTTCCATCTTTTCCATGGCTTTTAAGACGTCCGGTAAAGTGGCGTCGTCGTATTCGACGACGATTTGGAACGGCCCGAAAATTTCCGTCGTGACCAACTCGAAGTTGTCGTCATTTTTCAACATTTCTTGTAAAGGCACGAGCACCGCGGTCGGCTCGAGCGCGCCGTACCGTTCCGGAATGTTGTGATTTTGCAACTCTTTACCGCCGAATAAGACTTTGGACCCTTCAATTTGCGTCAAGATTTGCCTCACGTGCGTCAACATTTGCTCGGTCGTTTTCGTCAACACCGGCCCGACCGTTAAATCTGACAAGTTTCGTTTACTCGCCAACGATTCCATGGCGTCGCAGATTCCCAAGCGCATCCAGTTCGCGTGCGCGAACAAAATGGACTGCGCGGAGCATTTTTGCCCTGAACACGCGTACGCGTCTTGGTCGCACTGGTACGCGACGAACGGCAGCTCCTCTTTGGACGCGTCCGGACCTAATATCTTCCAATCGAAACCGGCGTCTTCTAATTTGACTTTACCTTTCAACTGCGTCGCTAAACGTTCGGCGACGCGTTGCGATCCGGTGAATAAAGTCATTCGCGGTTGCATCTGTTCGAGTAACTCTCCCATGATTTCCCCGTCGCAATGAATCAAATCGACGTCTTCAGCGGGCATCCCGCACGCGTGCATCAATCGCAAAAACTGTTCCATCACGATCGATACTCGAGAATCGACGTGCAACAACACTCGATTTCCCATGTACAGAGCGCCTAAAAGTTGCAAAACGGGAATCTCGAGGGGAAAATTAAAAGGCGTGATGATGCACACCTTCCCGTACGGCCATCGATACCCGTGACTCATTTGCCCGACGTGATCGCCGGGCACGGAAAACCCTCTCGACAGGAACCGCACGTTATCGCCTGCGAAATTTTCCAAAAACTTCCGCGTTACCACCACTTCCGCCGAAGCTTGCCCGTACGACTTCGGCGCCACGCGCTGTATCAATTTCGCGAAATACTCCACGTTCGACGCGTCTCTCAGCGCCTCCGCGAGCTTCATCGTCACGTCGCCGTATTTCAAATACCTCTCTGGACGTTTAAACGGATTGTGCGCGCCTGATTTCGGCGTCGTCGCGACCCGCGAGCGTAAAAAATGCACCAGCTCCTCTTTACTCGTTTCCGGCACCAAGAGAAACGCATCCTCGTTTTTATTCATCGGATCCGGGAACGATTTGAACCCCGCCTTCTTATTGCTCTCACCGCTTCTTCGCCCGACAAATTGACCGTCGATGATGTTCTCCGCGACTGCCGGTATCGCGTTCGAGAATACTTCCGGTTCGACCGTCGCCCAGGAAGATCGAGCGACGAAGAACTGAGTTTCTTCGCCTTTTTCTAACGAACTACTCATCACCCGTTTCGCGAATCCGCGTTGCATTCTTCGGCACTCTTCCTCGACGAGCAAAGAATTTGCTCTTTTCTGCGCCGCGAGGTATCCCATTTTCGGGCATCTTCTGATGCCGCGGTAGATCGCGTTGCTCGACATCTCGTGCGTGCGCGCGCGCGTGCGTAAGTGTGTATCTAATCCGTTTTTTTCCCCTGAGTACTAGATACGCAAAAAAAAGCGGTTTTTAGGGTTTAGGTGACTCAGCATTTTTCTTCAGTAAAAGGTGAACAAAAACAGAGAAGAAGAGGTTACACTATTAACGCACGTTCCGAGAACGAAGAAGAGAGAGAGAGAGAGAGAGCATTATTTATTTCGCTGTTTGTTCGGTTGATGGTGTTTATCGCGTCGTCGTGGAGATCTTTATTAAAACGGAAGAAGAACAACGGCATTGGCAAACTCTTCTTCCGTAGCGCGAATTTTACCTCGTCGAAGTCGTTAGGGAAAGCAGCAGCAACAACCGTCGTCGTCGACGCCGTCGGCGGTGGCGATCTCTCCTCGTCGCGCACGGCGGAAATTCCCGCGCTTTTTTCGAAGAAGGAGCGACGACGACGCGAGGAAGGAGTGAAAGAACAAGAAGAGAAGCGCGTTGTTCGACGAATAATTACGAATGAAACGCTTTTGAGATTTGCGTCTCTGAACGATGAGCTCGAGAGGACGGTTCGGAGTCACCGAGGGCAAGGTTTGCGTTCGCTTTTAATCGCCGCCGTGGAGCACTCCCGGACGAAGGACGAAGCGGAGAGGACGAGAAGAATGACCGAGGACACTATCCGCAAATTTCCGAGCGAGATGCACGCGCTGAAGTTATCCGCGCTCGGGGCGACGTTTAACGAGAGCTTGTGCGAACGTTTGACGATGGATATCGCCGAAGCGGCGCGAGAGGTTGGGGCGAGCGGGTTGTGCGTAGACGCAGAGGAAGATTTCTTGAACGAGCAAGTGGACGCCGTGAGCTTGATGCTGATGCGAGCGATGAATAAGAGTGAGAACGACGGTGACACGAAGAACGCGGCGGTGTATAAAACGTATCAAATGTATCGCAAGGATAGCGTGGAAAAGTTGAAACGAGACATCGCGACCGCGGAGAGCGAGGGGTTTGTTTTAGGCGCGAAACTCGTCCGAGGGGCGTATTTAAACATCGATCGCGGGAAAGGGGTGTTGTTCGAGACGAAAAAGGAGACCGATGAGAGTTTTGCGGACGGTTTAGCGTTCGCTTTGAAGAGCATACGAGAGAGGAAGAAAGACAATCAAAACTCTCACGTGAAGATCTTGTTAGCGACGAGGAACACGGACAACATTTCATCGGCGTTGGGGTATTCGGACGACGTTCAGTTCGCGCAGCTGATGGGGATGGACGACGAGGTGACGCTATCGCTACTCAAAAAGGGTGAACGCGTGGCAAAGTACTTTCCGTACGGAAAGTTTACGGAAACTTTGCCGTACTTATGGAGAAGATGCTTGGAAAGAGCGGCTTTTTCGTAACCGGAGAGAGAGAGAAGAGAAGAGAGAGATGTATTTTATACAAATGATGAAGCTGTATAACATAATTTGCTGTTGTATATCGTGTACTAACAATAACATTGTCAAAAGAAAAACACATCACTACTACTACGAAGTGTACTTGAATGAACTACCGTGTGTCTATGAGATTACATCTATTCGCGCTAAAAGTTGTTTTTTTTTCTCTCATCTTCAATGCAAAGTCCCGCCGCAGAAGCAGCAAAATTTCATCCCTCCGCTCACTTTCAAATCCGCGTTGCAATTTGGACACATAATTGTGCCTCGAGCACCGATAGCGCCACTTCCAGCGCCGGACTCGCTTGGCCTTTGTTGCGACAACGAAGCAGTATTGGTATTGTTGTTATTATTTAGACCCAAGCCGCTGAAAGAAGTTGGACCTTGCGCGTTGGCTGCCGTTCGGTGCATTCCGTATTTCCAAGCCTCCAACGACGCTTCGTCCGTACTCATCGTCGCCGCGGCGACTAATACAGAGCCATTCGAAGGACCGTTACTCCTGTTGTACCTCATACCACTCGCAATCGTTGTCGTATTGTGCGCCATAGTCGCGGCTTTGAGTTTGCGCTTGCGCATCTCCTCCGCCGAAGAATTTGTAGTGTTGGTCGTCGTTGGATTGTTTGCATACGTTGCGTGTCTTTTCAATCCGCCGGCAACGACACCACCACCACCACCGCCGACGCGCAGCTTTACGGGTTTATCACTCGCGTCCTTGGATGCTGTCGCTGTCGTCGTCGTTTTCAAGGTTGCGGTTGTCGTGGTGGTATTCTTCTTTGCCTTTTTCGTCGCCGCTGCGCCCTTCTTTTCTCCTGTCTTTTTCCTCCTCTTACCATCGTCTTTCCCTTCCGCTCTTCTTTTCAACGACGCGTTGTTGTGCACTGTCGAAGGCGTGCGCGAGCGTAACAACCTCGAAACCGTTTCCGAGTTTTCGAGTTTTCTTTCGCAATCCATGGCTGCTGAATGCAAGACTCTTACCAACGAGACGTCGTGGCGAATATCGTCCGCGGTTTCCTTGGAGGATTTTTCGAGTGCGTCGTAGAAACGTCTCCATTCGTTGCGCTCCGCTTCCTCGTCGTTGCGTTTTTCACCATTCGATTTCGTCGAAAGTTGATGGTGACGCGTGCTGGATAGAACATTCGTTGATGGCGTTATGGTAATCGCGCTCGCATCCTTCTTGCTTAAATAGAGAAACCTCATCCACGCGATGCAATACTCACGCATGGATTCGTCTTCTTCGGACGCTTTGCCTCCGCGACATCTCGCTCGTTTCGCAAAGTAGTCGTCGATTACTCCAGAAATCTTAGCGAACGTTTCATCCTCATTCGAAGCTTCGTTTGACTTCGAGTCATCCGGTCCATCTTCTCCTTTTCCACCTCGTCCACGCGCGACGACCATTCTCGCCACGGTTTTCAAAGCCTCTTCCACGCGTTCCTCTTCTGCAGACAGACGCCGGTTGTCCGAACCTGGGAGCGCGAGGGGTGCAGCTTGCGAAGAGTAGTAATCCATTCTGCCGTCGCCGCTTCCGCTTTCAAAAAGAACTCTTCGTTCCAAGGCGCTTCGCGGGTCAACCAACTTGACCAATCTAAATGTCACCGATGTCGTCTTTTTCGTCTTTGAGAAGACCGGCGCTAAAACAAACACGCGCTCGTCTCGCGATTGCACGGGAAAGTACTTGTTCGTGTGTTTCAGAAGCGCAGCTGCTTTACCACCTTTCTCTTTAGTACCGACGGAACCATTTTTGTCGGAAGCTACAACCATTGGCATCGCCGTCGCGATGGAGCAGAGTAAAACTGGACACTCACCGGGAACACCTTCGTCGTGCTTCTTTGCACAGAACGACGCGTACGCGGACATCCAATTCGATGAAAATTTGTTTACGTCACTTTCTGATGGAATAGGATATGGAGAAAACGAGACGTGTTTCGGGGCCTCAGAAGAGTCAATATCGATCGCATCGATGGCGCTCATGAGAACGATGTCGTTGATTTTGAGCACCGTTTCTTCTTCGTCTTCGTCTTTTCCGCCTTCGTTTTTTCTGCTGATGTAATTCCTCTTCTTGTTCTTTGCCGTCGTCGTCGTCGTCGTTGTCGCTTTCTTCGTCACCGATGTTTTTTTACTAATCGCTTTCGTTTCCCCATTGCGCTCTTCATTTACTTCTTCACCGTTGTCGACGATATCCAACGACGTTTCTTCTATGGGAAGAAACGGCATGATACACTGCAAACACTCTCTCGAAACTTCCACCGTGGCTATGCACCGATCGTGAGTTTTATATTTACTGCTGTTATTCTTACTCTTGTTTTTGTTCTTCGCGCTCGATGAGAGTTTCGTTTTCAATCCACCGCCAAGGAGAAGCTTTCCTCGCCACATCACCGACGCGTCGCTCACGGTGACGGGTTCGGCATGTGATGATCCAACGACGGTATTCGTGAAACCCCAGATGTTTGAGACGTGCTCTAAGCGCGCGTTGATGAGCGCCTCTCTCGCCGTCCTCTTTTCAGATGCTTTAGAGTCTATCGATGTTTTCCTTCCATCATCTTCTTCGTCTTCTTCATCCGCGATGATATAAACCGGAACGATTTTCACCCGCACCTTCTCGCCACCGAGCTTTTCTTTCGCTCTTTTCACGACGCCGTGCGCGAGTACGAGACCCTTGGGCCATTTATTCGGATCGTTCATATCAAATAAAGCACCACCATTTGCATCATCATCATCATCGTTCGCTACTACAATCGGAACCACGCACACGATATCCATCGCGCTCAATTCCTTCCTTTTCACCTGGTCGACTAACTTCATCGCCTCCGTCGCCGCGCCTCTTTGCAACGATGTCATGAGCAATCCCTCGTTTTCGCCATCACTCGTACCCACTCTTTTCCCACCTCCCGTTTTCTTCTTTTTCGTCGGCGTCTGCACTTCTTCATTGAACAAATCTTCCGCCGTTTTCTTCGCTCGCATCGAGCGCTTACTCCGCGTCAGTCGCAACCGTTCGCCCACGGACGCGTCGTTACTCGACGCCGACGACGAAGAAGAAAAAGAAGAACAAGAAGAAGACACTTTCGTCCACGGCACGAGACCAGGACCAAAATCGACCTCTTTCTTATCGACAGCCGCGACAACCGGGGGAAACCACGACACCGCCGCAATCTCCGTCTTCTCCTCCTCTCCGCGTCCATCCTCAAACAGGAAGTTTTCTTTGAAATAATCATTCCTCGAAGACGCGAATTCTTTCACCTTCGCTTTCATCCTCGCGCTCGATTCGCACAGTCGCAGGACAGAACTCAGCTTCTCTCTCAGCGCAGCTTCTCCCCGTTCGGTGAGCCCCGCGAGGAGCGAGTCTTCTTCGTCTTTTCGCTGGTAAACGTGCATCGCGTTCGACACGAGAAGGAGCATCGCGCTGTTGCGCATTTTTCAAAAATGCTCTGGAGAGACTCTCGATGTATAAATGCAAAAAGAGGAGCAAACCGTCGTCTCTCGCAAAACTCTGTGAACCTGTCAAGCGGGCACGTGGACACGTCTCGCGCGCGGAGTTTTATGCATCCGATCCGCTTATCTTAAAATTATTTTAGTAATGACGCGAAAGTTTGAAAATTTTTTTCGTTTCATTTCGATTCGATGCGAAAGTCTTTCTTAGTAAAGCGTTAAACGTACGCATGCGGATTTAGTTCCTGTGGAAAACAGTACGTGCTCTCTCTTTTTTAATTCTAAAAACGCGCATCTATCTATGCATATCATCTTCGTTTACTATCTATCATCCGTGATGAGAAAAGAACTCGTAGTCGGGATGAATGACTTCTATGCTCCTCAAGAAGGCGTACGCGCCGTCGATCATAGCCGCGGTTCGAGCGTTTTCAGCCTCGTCGGATTCTTCCCAGATTTCTGGGTCGGTTTTGTAACAGCACAAACCGAACGGCTTGAGCGGGATGAACGCGTGCTCTTCTTCTTCTTCTTCTTCTTCTTCTTCTTCTTTACCTTCTTCTTTACCTTCTTTGGCGGTTGCCGTCGTCGCGGCGGTACCCTTTCCGTCCTCTTCGAGCACGGCTACGCTCTTCTTGGCGTCTTCGATGCGCCTTTGCAGTCTAGTTTCACCGGAAAGCGTCAAAGAGGCGGGTGGAGGTGGAGGCAGCCCTCTGATTGGTGTCGTTCCGTTCTTGTCACCTGCTTCGTCCTTGTCTGTTGCTTCTTCGTCGTCTTCTTCTTCTTCTTCTTCTTCTTCTTCCTCCTCTCCATCGCTATCGTCTCCGTCCTCCTCCTCTTCGTCCTCTTCGTCCTCTATGTCTAAATGATTCAACCCGTGGTAGGTTAAAAAACACCCCTGAATATCCGTCCGACTCGTCCCTTGCGGTATCCTATAAATCGGATACCACGCGAAACAAAACCACGACTTCTCTCGATCAATCTCCGACGCTTTCAAACTTTGCACTTTTTCGTTCTCCTCGGCGAGCCGCTCGATGACGTCCGTCAAAGGCGGTCTCGAATACGGCGCCAAAGACTCAAAGTACTGCGCGGACGCTTTATTTCTGCCCCTACTGCTATCCCTCTTCTTCTTCTTCTTCTTTCCTTTCTTCTTTGTCGTCTTCTCGAAAATCTGAAACGCGCTTATGTAACTCGCGTAATACTGCGCAATCACCTCCACGTTTTCCTCTTCGCCTTCTTCTTCTTCTTCGCAATCCTTTCTTCTTCCGCTCCGTCGTTGCATCTCCAGCGGCACTTCGCACCCGAACGCGCTCGTCTCGTGAAACGCGCGCCACAGTTCTTTCAGCGCGAAATCTTTTTTCTTCTTCTTCTTCCCGCTCTTCGTTCTCGACGAAACGCATCGCACGAGCGGCATCGTGTGCACGAGAAGCGATTCGATGTTTGACATTCTTTTCTTCCCGGAGGAGGAGGAGGAGGTCGCGGCAGCGGCGGCAGCGGCAGCAGCTTCTTCTCCTCCTCCTCCAGACATGTATGCGACGACGCTCGTAATAAAACTCTCTCTTCGTAAATAAAAATCCGCGCGCAAACGCGTCTTTCTCTGGCGCTCTTCGTCTCTCTCTCTCTCTCTTTCGTCTTCTCAAATTACGAAGGATGATGGTTTAGGGTTTAGGGTTGAGAAAAAATATCTAAAAAGCACTTTTTGAGCACTTTTTTAACCTAAAAACCTCTTTCACAAATATCATCGTCACCATCATCGAGCGTCTTCTCTCGTGAGTACAAATCGAAAAGAGAGAGAGAGAGAGAGAGAGAGATTATGATGCTGTTTTTAAACGCCGCCGCTCACCCGTCCTCCTCTGCGTCGTTTTCCTCCCGTTCTGCTCTTTCGCAAAAAAAGCGAATTCGTTGCCGGGAAAATGCCATCGTTTTCCAATTGTCATCACCATCGAGGCGTCAAAGGAGACGAGTCGTCGCCGCCCCGAAAACGAGGACGACGACGAGAGCTGGGATGGGCGAAAACGCGCTCGGGATATTCTTGATTTCGTTACTCGATGACATCGCGTTCATCGGTTTGACGAGCGCTGCTGCCGCGACGACGACGACGACGAATTCGTCATCAACGACTTTAACCAGTTTTACTAACAAACTTCTGGGCGACTTGAGCGAGAGCAATCCGGGCGACGTCGAGGCGCCGACCGGAGCGATTTTCGCTCTGGCAATTTTAATAGGGGGGGGATTTCTCGTGGCCACCACGTTTGGGCTGAAACCAGGCGCGGATGCGCAAGACGAGATGCGCAAGAGAGACGAGGCGATATTTAATAAGCCGATTCAGAAGACGAAGAAGCAGGAAAAGAAGTAACGCGCGACTACTACCGCGCACGCGTAGAAAGCGCAAAGGGATGTAAAACGAACGATGTAATAATAATAACACTGTTTTGATTTTAAAAGCGCGCGCGCTGATTTTGTCTTTTGTACACATTTTCGTTAAAATACAACACACTAACTTACATACAAGGTAGGTACGTTTTCTTTGCTCCCTTTTTTGCTACTACATTTTCTCGTCGCTTCGCGCGCGGCTGTTTCTGACGATGCTCCTTTTCGCGACGTAGTCGGGCAACAAGGCGTCGCTCGGTAACACGGCTTTGGTTCTCGTCGTCGCGCCGAAAAAGCGGCCGCCGCGGTTCTTTTTCTTTGAAGACGCGTCATCGAAAGCCGCGGAGGTTTTAATCACTAAAATCGGTTTGTCTTCGCGACCGAAACGGTGTCTTCGAACGCGCTCTCGATGGTTCGAATGTACCGTTTTGATGGCGTCAAAGGCAAAGAACGCGATGGCGGATTTCAACGCGAGCTCCATGGCGTGTTTGCTCGTGAGGATTTTAAAAGTCGTTTGCGCCATTCGCGCGGGTTTGTCGACGAACGCGCTTTTCAGCGCGTCTTTAATTCGTCGCGGTGTTGATTTTTGAGCGTTTCGTAACCGCTTCTTTTCCTTTTCCATCTCTCTCAACTCTGTCTCTCTCCTCTCTTTTTCTATTTGATCAAACTCAAAGGCGAGTTTCCTCTTCATCGCCGAAGACGCTTCGAGGTCGATGGATTTGCGGACCAGAACCGTGTGGCCGGACTTTTTCGAAATGGTCTTGATTAAAACGGAGTTTGGTTCTTGAAATTCTTTCTCGGCGGCGGAATCGTCCTCTTCGTCGCTGCTTTCGAAATCAAAACTGCCGCGACCGTTTCGTCGACGACCGATGAGTCGTCTGGACCAGTTTCTCTTCCCCCTCTTGCGTCGTCTCGGAGGCGACATCGGCGCCGGATGCGATTCGAGGTTATCGCGATGATGGTTCAGGCCGTTGTTAAACGCCAAACTCGTGCGCGGTGAAAACGGTTCGCCCGTTTTCGGCGGTAAAATACCAGCTTTGACCATGTTCTCGTGGTGTTCCTCGAACGCCTCCTTGTTGGAGTACGACTTCAAATAATACTCTCTCGTCCACTCGACGTCTTCTTCGTCCGATGATGAGTTTCCAGACCACGTCGTCTTGTTTGCAGCTTCCCACCCGACGTAATACGATTTCAAGTTGTACTTTTTCCGCGTTTGATACCCTCTGAACGCGGATTGAATGGCCACCGCTCTGCGTTTCAGCTCGTTTTGCCGTTTGCGCACCAGCTGACCACGATAAATAGCTTGCAACTTTTTGGCACTCGCGTGTTGTTTCTTCAACAGCTCAAACTCGCGCTTTGCCATATTCATGCGGGCAAGAGATTGCATCTTGACGATTGCGTCTCTCGTTTCCTGATATCGCTTCTTCTCGATGGCCATTCGAAACAACGATTGGATTTTGCGAACGGCGTTTCGCTTCTCTCGAAACGTTTCGCGTTCGTTGCGACCTACGAGCGCCGCTCTCACTCGCGCTTGAATCGCCAAAGTCGCCCGGCGTTGCTTCTGAAACTCTTCTCTCTCTTTCGTCATTTTAAACACGGATTGAATTTTAATCGCCGCCGATTTCGTCTCGTTGAATCGCTTGCGAGCGAGGACGCCTCTCGTAAACGCTTGAAATTTCAACGCCGATTGCAACCTTCGCTCCTGTAAATCTCGGAACTCCTTCTTTGCCTTTTGCATTTTCACCATCGATTGAATCTTAATCGCAGCCTGCTGCGCTTCGGCTAAGCGCTTTCGAGCGAGGACGCCTCGCATCATCGCTTGCAACTTCAACGCGGACTCGTTTCGTTTGATGTGCAACTCTTGCAACGATTTCTTTGCTTTTTGCATTTTAACCATCGATTGAATCTTAATCGCCGCGTCGTTGGCTTCTTTCAAGCGTTTTCGGGCAATCGTGCCTCGCATGAGCGCTTGCAATTTCTTCGCAGCTTCCTGTCGTTTCGCTTTCATCTCGCGCAAATCTTTTTTCGCCGCGTGCATTTTCACCATCGATTGAATTTTCAAAGCCGCTTCGTTAGCTTCTCTCAAGCGTTTTCGGGCAATCGCGCCTCTGACTAACGCTTGCATTTTCATCGCCGCGTTGGTTTGTTTCGATTTCAACTCTCGGTAGGCGTTCATGGCCATTTCAGTTCGGACTAACGCTTGTAACTTCTTCGCCGGATCGTCCGAGGCATCGAGCATGCGCTTTCTCTCCAAAACGCCTCGGAATACCTTTTGAATTTTAATCGCGGCCGTCTTCTCCTCAAACTCGCGCTGGTTTTTTAGAAAATCACGTTTTCGTTCCTCGGGCGTTTTCGGCGATTTGAAAAGTTCGCGTTGCTCGAAGCCTCGCAAATCGCGCAAAGGAGACGAGTAGAACTCTGGCGAGCGAAACTTTTCCGGAGTGTTGCTCGCGATGCGTTGCATGACTTTTTCGTACTCTTCTTGTTCTTTTCGCTCGATGCGTTCAGCTCGATGCACGCGATAGGCGCGTTGGATGGTCGCTGCCGCGTCGTGAATCTTCAACATTTCAATGGAGCGTTGCAGCAACTGTCGAGAATTGGTGGCTTTCTTTCTCGCCTGCACACCTCGGAACGAGGTTTGGATGCGCAAAGCGGCGTCGTTTTGCTTCGAAGCTTGGGAGCGAATAGCCGTTCGAGAAACTCCTTTACTCGTGCCACTGCTATCAACGCTATCATTAGTGTTCGCGTTATTGTTGTTGTCATTGTTATTGTTTCTACTGGCGTTGGCATCCCCGTCAGTGCTTCCATTTCCGCGATCTCCTCCAGCGGTGACTCCTTTTCCTTCGCCGCTCTTCTTTCCGCTCTCCGGCGTGCGAAACTCTAGCTTCGGATAGACGCTGTTGTAATGCACTTCCGCCCAAAAGCTCAACCATAAATTCCTCTCGCCAAACTTTTCGGACCAGGAGGAGTTCTTTCCGTCGTCCGGAGGTGACGCATCGCCGCTTTTGTTGTTCCAAGACGACGTTCGAGTCGGCGTGATTTCCAAGACGCCGTTATCTAAATACGAAGTGACTACGGTAATCTGCGCGCCATATAGATCCGCGGCGGCTTGTAACGTGACGTGATCACCCCACGTCCCATCCGAGGCCATATCGTCGCAATAATTCGAATACGCCGTTTGCATCATAAAAAACGAGGACTTGGCTTCCTCGGTCGAGGATTGTTGCGAGCTCGCAGACGAAGGCGCGTTTTTGCTCCCGCCTTTGCTATTACTATTTCTACTACCGCTCATCTCTCCCTGCGCATCCCCCTCGTTCGCCGCGACGACGTACGCCGCGTACCTCGACGCGTGTTTCCTCAACTGCCCAACCACGTTCTTCCTCACCTCTTCGTAAAACTCCGGCGTCCGAAACAACTGGTCGCTCAGCGCTCGAAACTGACAATTCCCGTCCCCGGAAACTACTTTCTCTCTCAACCCATACGCGTCTAATCTCTGCAGCAACACGTCGTGATCTCTCTCCACTTTCTCGCTATCCTCTCTGCTCAGCTGCAACGCGATACGCAAATCCTCGTCCTGGTTCCTCCTCGGCGTTATCGGCACCGATATTTGCCTCTTCGCTCTCCTACCTTTGCCGTTCACCGGCGCGTTCGAAACCTTCTCCCGCACCACGCCGTCCAACTTCCGCGACCAACTCTCTATCCGTTCCTGACCGACCCGTCGTTTCCATCGCTCTAATATCACCTCGTACGATTCGTTCTCGCCGTTGTTGTTGTTATAATTAATGTTGTTATTGTTGTTTTTTCTACCAGCACCATCGTCTCTATTTGCATCTATTCGTTCACTTTCGTCGAGCGAACGCGCGAGTAAGTAATCGCTGTCCTCTTCGATTTTCCGTCTTCGATCCTCGTCTTCTAAATCGTCCTCGAAGAGCATTTTGGCGATTAAAAAATCGCTCATCTCCTCCTCCGTTTTTGCATTCGCAGCGGTACTTGTTGTTGTTGTTGTCGATGCGCTCGCCGCGCGCGTCTCTCCGCTCCACGCGCGGATGAGTTCTAAGCGCGAGGAAGAAGAAGGTGAAGAAGAAGAAGAAGAAGAAGAAGAGATTTTCGTCGAAGCGTTTGAATTAATATTACTATTATTCTTAATCGATGCCGCGTTCTTCCTCTCCTTCAACGAATTCAAAGTCGATGCAATCGGATCTTTCTCCTCTTTTCCTCTCTTCCTCTTCGCTTTATTCGAGCCGATCTCTCCTCTTTTCTCCTCCTCCTGAAGCGGCGGCGGCGCTTTAGAGACGCAGCACCCCATGACGAGGAGATCCAGGAGAGCGATCTGACTTGATTTAGTTGATAAAGTGTGTTGTGTATATGGAAAATTTGTTTCTAAATTACAACTGTGTCTCTCTCTTTTTTTCAAAGTCTCTCAGGGGGTGGTAACAAAAAAATACTCTCAGAACGCGTCTCGGCACGCGTCTTCTTCCGCGACGGTGACGACGACATCAGGCGACGACGAGGAGGAAGAGATGAGTTTCAAGTTCTCTACGTGCCGGACGGAGAAAATGACGCCTCCTTTGCCGCCGACGAGCCAGCAGTCTGGGCAGAGCGCGACGTCGCGCAGCGTGAACTGGACGTAGGAGGTACCGGGGGCGACTTGTTGTTGTTCTTCTTCTTCTTGAACGAACGCGAATTTGAGGAGGTCGGCGCATTCGCGCGAGTCGGTGATTGGACCGGCGCGCGAGCGGACGCCAAGGAAGGCGCAGTCGAAGAGAAACTCGGAGGAAGGCGCGCGCCGAGTAGACGCTCGGTCGTTTGTTCCTTCCGGGAGGACGGTGAAATCGAACGGGACGCGGAAGGTGACGCCGGCGAGGCAGACGGTTCCGAGCGCGCCGAAGTTTACGACGGTGCCGGAGACGGTGAGTTGACGTCCGTCGCTTGATGGGGAGGTTCCTTTGGTGGATGCTCTAAAGTTTGCGCGAATATCGAGCGCCTCGAGCGTTTGCGACGATTCGCGAGGACAGGCGGCGACGTCGGTGCTCGAACATTTCGAGGTAGGAGGAGAAGGGGCGCCGATGGTGGTGGTGGTGGTGGTGGTAGCGGTAGTGGTAGCGGTAGGAGTAGATGTGACCCCTGGCGGTTGTTGAGATATCACTCCTTCTGTCGGTTGAGAAGTAGTAGTTGGAACGTCCACGGGAACCGTCGGACGAATCGTCCCGAATCCACTCGGCGGCGGAGAGGCGACGACAGATTCCTCACCTACCGGTGAAGGCGTCTCTGAAGGAACGATAGTCTCATCGACGTTGTCGAACAGAGGAGGAGGAGTTACTGATGCATCGATTGCTTTTACTGTAATTGTCGACGCTGGTATATCCGTCGGCTTCCCCGGCTCGAGCGTAAAATATTTCGCAGTATCGGTAACTTCATAATCGGATGACGGTACTTCCGATGCATCCTGTTTTGTGACGAGACATCCGGAGGTCCACGGCACACCCTCGCCGCGATCCCACGCAGAA
>Ga0181560_10002988_pt1 | contig 15700 bp, 11 predicted proteins | sample 011ome_20_FD_133751 | JGI IMG/M metagenome (GOLD analysis project Ga0181560, IMG submission 133751) | Coastal salt marsh microbial communities from the Groves Creek Marsh, Skidaway Island, Georgia - 011509CT metaG (megahit assembly) | ecosystem: Environmental > Aquatic > Marine > Intertidal...
CACAACACGGTGGCTGCAGCAACCACAAACCACTTCAAAGCCGGCGAGCTTTGGCTGGAGTGAAATGCCACAGGTGTCATGCGTGCGGGCTCGTGTAAGTTTCGAAATTGGATCTGCTCAGGACGGGGCCATGCCTCCATGATCTCTCTGGAGTCGATTTGCAAATGGCGACACACGCTGGCGGCCAGCGCACGCGCGAAGACCGCATCAGGCAGTGCTTCCATGCGCCCGGCCTCTAGCGCCTGCAACTGAACCAACGGAACTTTCAATGCAGCAGAGATCGCCACCAGGTGGACGCCTTTGGCCTCGCGAGCTTGCTGCAGCATCTCCCACGCCAATGGGGTAGGCGACTCACTCTGTTGGCCCGCGGTGTCGCCAGAGTGCGGCTGTGGCACCAAGGGTGTGGTTTCTTCAGTCATCAACCTTACCTCGAGAAATGGCGTCATGAACCACACCGCTGCCTGGTGTGTGAGCGCTGGGTTGGCGCGACTCGCCTCGCTCAGCCATCACACGCTCTGCATGGGCCTGAAGCGAGAGGGTTCGCGTGGTCGCCGCAGGCCCTTCATTGAATCGTCTCATTTGCGTCATCAAACCTGACCAGTCCCCTTGTGACATTTGAAAATCAGCCCAAAGCAAAGCCACCGCTTCAACTTCAGGCCATCGCTGGCGACCTGACGTGAACAGCCGGTCTGCTCGCACGACATCGAAACCTGCGGCGCACTGCGCCAGTAACATGGTGTTTTGAAACGCCAGCTCGCCGGTTGGCAAAGCCGCCAAGGCCTCCATGCCGGCCTCCTCGTTGCCATTGATGCACATAGACCAAGCTTGACTCTGAAGCAGCGATCGGTCGTTGGGCGCCAAGGCCAATGCGCGGTCTAAGGTGACATGAGCCTGAGCCACCTCGCCCATAGACAACTGGCTCAATATCTTCACATGCAAAGCTGCGACCGAGTCAGGGGCAATCGACAGCGCGTGTTCCGCCTCTTGCAAGGCAACCGAGAACTGCCCCCGCTGCCAATATGCGCTGGCCAATTCAACGCGCAGATCGACCCTCTGAGAGATGTCGGTAGGGGCAGCCGGCCCACCATTGCTTGCGCTAGATTGCACTGCCGCACAGCCGCTCAAACCTGCAACGGCTGCAAGTGCAACAAGCGCCGCACGCAACTGGGCTGAAGTCCAGCTGCGGCGCATCATGAGGGCACCTGGGGCTTTTCCACCCATTGAACCACCTGCCTGCGCTGGGCCATGCGCTCTGAAACGCGGGTGCGGTCTATGACATCCCCCGCCAATTGTCCACAGGCGGCGTCGATGTCATCGCCACGCGTTTTGCGCACGGTGGTCACGATGCCTGCAGCCAAGAGTGTTTTGGCAAAAGCTTGTACCGCCTGCGCAGATGATTGTTTGAGCCCTGATTCTGGAAATGGATTAAAGGGGATCAAGTTCAATTTGGCACGCCACGGCTCAGCCGAAAGCAACTTCACCAATGCCCGAGCGTGCTCGGGCTGGTCATTGACCCCGTCCAACATGCAGTACTCCAGCGTGATGAAGTCTCTGGGCGCAGCTGGCAAGTAGTGGCGGCATGCCGCCATCAACTCAGCGAGTGGGTATTTTTTGTTCAGCGGCACCAAGTCATTGCGCAAGGCGTCCGTGGGCGCATGCAGTGAGACGGCCAATGCCACGGGGCAGTCAGCCGCCAACCGCTCCATCATCGGAACGACACCAGATGTGGACACCGTGACGCGCCTTCTGGACAAGCCGTATCCGTGGTCGTCTAGCATCACTCGCAAAGCTGGAACCAAGGCGTGGTAGTTTTGCAGCGGCTCGCCCATGCCCATCATCACCACGTTGGTGATCACGCGATCGCTGTGCTGTTGCTCGGCCCTGAGCGTGTGCTCAACGAACCAAAGTTGGGCAACGATCTCCGCCGTACTCAGATTGCGACTAAACCCCTGGTGCCCGGTTGAGCAAAAACGACAGCCAACGGCACAACCAGCTTGCGATGAAACACAAAGGGTGCCGCGGTCTTCTTCGGGTATGTAGACCGTCTCAACTGCGTTTCCGTCACCGACATCGAACAACCATTTGATGGTGCCATCGCGTGAGTCTTGTCGGCTGATGGGTGACAGCGCCGCTACATGCGCTTGTGAAGGGAGCTTGTCACGCAAGCTTTTGGCCAAATCGGTCATCAACGTGAAGTCGCTGACTCCGCGTTGATGAATCCAACGAAACAGCTGCGTGGCGCGAAAGCGCTTTTCACCCAGCTGTTCGCAAAATGCGGCCAACCCCTCGAGATCGAAATCGAGCAAATTGACCGGCATCTTCAAATTAACGTGAGTACACGTTCATGCCAGGGAAGAAGAATGCGACTTCAACCGCGGCGGTTTCTGGGGCGTCAGAGCCGTGAACGGCGTTGGCGTCAATGCTCTCGGCGAAGTCCGCGCGAATGGTTCCGGCTTCGGCCTTCTTGGGGTCAGTAGCGCCCATCAAGTCGCGGTTTTTGGCAATCGCGCCTTCGCCCTCCAATACTTGGATCATGACGGGGCCCGAGACCATGAAGTCGACCAAGTCTTTGAAGAATGGGCGCTCACGATGCACACCGTAAAACGCTTCTGCTTCACCGCGCGACAGATGGGCCATTTTGGCGGCGATCACCTTCAAGCCAGCACCCTCGAATCGGGCGTAAATTTGACCGATCACGTTTTTGGCGACCGCGTCGGGTTTGATGATGGAGAGAGTGCGTTCAATGGCCATGGTATTCCTCTGATAAACAAAATGCCGTTACAAAACCCAGCATTCTAACCGCCCAAGCGCCAAAGAGGCACCGCGAGTGGGCTATCTTTTGAAACGCTTTTTGGCTTGCTTTTGGGCCTTGCGCTGCTGCGCAATGGTGTCAGCGCCGATATAGCCCACCGACGTCCGCATGGGGTCCGGCTGGCCACCGACGCGCCCAGCACTGGGCGGAGCCCCGCGGGAGCCTCTGGCTCCAGTGCCAGCCCGAGACGGTCGATCCGAAACCCGGCCAGGCCTTTGCCCAGCACCCCTGTGCATCGGCTTGGGCTTGGCATCCAAGCCCACCGCACCGGCCAATTGAGCGACGTCGCGCGGGGTGAGCTCGACCCACGTGCCGCGCCGCAACCCTCTGGGCAAAACCACGCTACCGTAGCGAATGCGAATCAACCTGGAAACAGCATGCCCGACAGACTCAAATAGACGGCGGACTTCACGGTTGCGACCCTCAGCAATGGTGACTTTGATCCATGTATTGGCACCCTCGCCGCCGCCCTCTTGCAAGGTCAAAAAATGGGCTGGACCGTCTTCCAATTCGATGCCGCTCAACAAGCGCTGCTTCGACTCTTCAGTCAGAGTGCCCAGCACGCGAACAGCGTACTCACGCTCTAGACCGAACCTGGGGTGCATGAGTTGGTTCGCCAATTGGCCAGAGTTGCTGAACAACAGCAAACCCTCGGTATTCAGGTCCAACCTACCGACAGACTGCCATTTGCCTTGGTGCAGGCGAGGCAGCTTGCGAAACACGGTGGGGCGGTTTTGAGGATCGTCGTGGGTGACGACCTCGCCTACTGGCTTGTGATACGCCAGCACCCGCATGGGCGGTGGATCGATCACGACCCGTACAGGCTTGCCGTTGACTCGGATCGTGTCGCCAAACTTGATGCGCTGACCCACGTGTGCGGGTTCGTTGTTGACCGATATGCGCCCTTCTAAAATCAAACGCTCCATGTCCAACCGAGAGCCCACACCGGCCTGGGCCAACACTTTGTGTAGCTTTGGCATGTCCTCTTGAGGCGGGAGCACACGCTTGTATGTCGCCGGCTCTGCGCTGTCTTGCGTGGCGTCGAAGTCGCCTGAGACCACGTCGTCAAAGTCTAAAGCGACCTCATCGGCGTCTATTGGCTCGGTGGGTTCATTTGAATCTAAACGGCCCTCACGGGCGGGTTTGTTGGGTTTCATGGTCCGGTGGTGTTTCCGATTGAGGTGGGTCAACTGGGGCTGACTCGGGCGGTGCCGCTTGAACCTGCGAAGCGTTCAAGTCTGGCGCAAAAGGCGCGCCATCGCTGTCAGATGGCGTCGCTTGATCAACGGAGGTGGGGGTCTCCATTTGTTCGGGTTGTGGCGTTTGGGCATCTGGGGCTGCCCCGTCGTCAGCCGCGGGCTCTAAGTCCAACTCGGGTGAGTGCTCAGCCGCCTCACCTGAGCCTTGCAAGTGGAGCGCAAGCTCAGCATCTTGGTTCGACAGCGCCTCTTCGAGCTGCACGTCGGTCAACTCTGGCAACTGGTCAAGAGATGCCAGGCCCAGGTCTTCCAAAAAATGCTTGGTGGTTGCCAACAAGGCGGGGCGCCCCACTGTCTCACGGTAGCCAATCACTTCAACCCAGCCGCGGTCTTCCAGTTGCTTGATGATCAAAGAGTTCACCGTTACACCACGAATGTCCTCAATGTCACCGCGCGTCACCGGTTGCTTGTAAGCAATGATTGCCAAAGTCTCCAACGCAGCTCGGGTGTATTTGGGCGGCTTCTCGGGGTGCATGCGCTCGAGGTAGCGACGCATCTCAGGCCGACTTTGGTAGCGCCAACCCGTAGCAAGGCATACCAACTCAACCCCCCTTTGCGCGCACTCATCCTGCAACTGCGCGAGCAGCAGTTTGATTGTGTCAGCAGAGAGTTGGTCCTCGTATAGTGCCACCATGTCCTTCAAAGACAGCGGCTGGCCCGAGCAAATCAGGGCAGTTTCGAGGACGCGCTTGGCATCCGAGGTGTTCATGTTGAGAGTTGGAAATGAGAAGGGGCTACGCGAACGGCGATCGCCCATGAAAGGTGTGAGCCCTTGGCATCACAACAGACTAGCCTCATTGTACTCAAGGCCGGCCTGTAAAGCAGCTTGCCTCCAAGCCGACGGCGGCGGCGCCCACCAATGCATCGATTCACCCGTCGCTGGATGCTGAAGCGCTAGGTCATGGGCATGCAGCGCCTGAGCCGACATACCCCAAGTCACCCGCCCGCCATACAAGGTATCCCCAATCAACGGGAAGCCACGCCACGCCAGATGAACACGGATTTGGTGTGTACGCCCCGTCTTGAGCTTGCACCGCATCAGCACGCAACCATCACCAGACGCCAGTACCCGAGCGTGTGTCTGGGCTGGTTTGCCGTTTGGCACGACACCCATGCGCAAGCGGTTTTTGGGGTCCCGAGCGATCGGTTGATCGATTTCATATTCGCTCCCAACCTGTCCGCGCCCACTGGCAATCGCGACATAAATTCTTTGCACTGTGCGTTCAGCCAACTGCTGCACCAAATGAGCCATTGCCTCACGCGTTTTGGCAACCACCATCAAGCCACTGGTGTCTTTGTCCAAGCGATGCACAATGCCCGCTCTGGGCAACTCAGCGGCCCCGCGGTGGTGGTGGAGTAAGCCATTCAAAACCGTACCAGACCAATTGCCTGCACCAGGATGAACCACCAACCCGGCGGGTTTATTGATGACCAAAATATGAGGGTCTTCAAAGACGATATTTAATTCAAGCGCCTCGGGCACAAACGCGGTCGCCTCTGGTGTAGGGCGCAGTTCTATGTCGACGGCTTGACCCGCGCCAACCTTGCTCGAGGGCTTGATCACCACCTTGCCCTGAACCTGCACACAGCCCATCAGTATCAGCTGGGTCAAATACGAGCGCGATAGCTCCGGCACCCAGGTTGCCAAGCACTTGTCTAGGCGCTTGCCATGGGCGTCGGTGGAGGCCACGAAGACCCGCTGATCGATTTCGGCAGTCACATCAAATTCGGTCAACGGGGCCGCCACTTCCACATCGTTCTCAGTGGCGCATATAATTTTTTCATTCATTACTCACCTCTTCAAGGTGACGCGCCAGAAGGTTCAAAGAATTCATGTCCAAATTATCCCTGCTTTCTATCGGGCTGGTGCTTCTCTTAGGCGGATGCGCCAGTGAACTCAACCAAGACAAGACCCTCGGATGGAGTCCCAACCGAATTTTCCAAGAGGCTCGCGATGAACAAGAGGCTGGCAATACGGACAAAGCGGTCGAGCTGTATCAAAAACTAGAGGGTCGAGCAGCCGGCACGCCACTGGCACAGCAAGCCATGCTCGATGCAGCTTACCTTCGCTATAAGTCGCGGGAGCCGGTATACGCTGAGGCTATTTTGGACCGCTTCATGCGAGCCCACCCGACCAGCCCAGCCATGGACTATGCCCTGTATTTGAAAGGCTTGGTGAACTTCAACGACGACGCTGGCATGTTTGGCCTGCTCGGTGCAGATAACCTCAGTGAGCGCGATCAACAGGCGTCCAAGGATGCATTTGAATCTTTCCGTGAGTTGGTGACACGCTTTCCCAACTCCAAATACGCGGCAGATGCCAGAGAGCGCATGGGCTACATCGTGAACTCACTGGCCCAGTACGAAGTGCACGTGGCCCGCTACTACCTCAAACGAGGCGCCTACTTGGCGGCGATCGCAAGGGCCCAGCAAACCTTGCAGGACTACCCGCAAGCGCCGGCCTTAGAAGAGGCTCTGGCGATCCTGATTCAAGCATACGACGCCATCAGCCTGCCGCAACTGCGCGACGACAATCTGCGCATTCTGAAACAAAACTTCCCCCAAAGCGCTTACCTCAAACAAGGCTTACAGGTTGAAGCCAAAAGCTGGTGGAAGCTTTGGTGATCCACTGCGCCGGGTAAATCTGCTTGGCATGGCTAATCAAATAGCTGGCTGACTCACCAAGCCACGAACCCACTCGTCGGCCTGCTCGCGTTGAGCCAAGACCTTCATGGGTGGCAGCGCAGCCCTCAGGCGGCTGCCATAGCTGCTGCGCATGAGCCTGTGGTCTCCAATCACCAACATGCCGCGATCTGTTTCAGTGCGAATCAGTCTGCCCGCACCTTGTTTGAGAGCCACCGCGGTTGCGGGTAGGCTATGGCGCGAGAATGCAGACTCGCCTACCGCCTCGATGCGCCTTGCGCGCGCCTTACCCACGGGGTCATCAGGCACAGGAAACGGCAATTTATCCAGCACCACCAATTGCAGCATGTCTCCGGGTAGATCTACGCCCTCCCAAAAAGAAACAGAAGCCACCAAGACTGCACCACTGTGTGGCTGTGGCTGCGCAAATCGCGCCAAAAGCTGCGGCTTGGGTTCCTCGCCCTGAGCCAAAACCACAACCCCCGTCCCCTGCAGTGAGTCACGAAAACACTGGGCGGCGGCTTCGAGCGCACGCAAGCTTGTGGTCAAAAACAAAGTGCGTCCACCCAACTCAAGTACCCACGGCAAGATCGACGCCGCGAGGCTTTGGGTGTGGGCTGGGTCGCTCGGCGCTGGCAGATCGTTGGGCACCCACAGCGCGGCCTGACGCCCGTGATCAAAGGGGCTATCGACCACCAAGGTCTTGGCCTCCACAAGGCCCAGTGGCTCGCAAAACCAAGACAAACTTGGTGTGTCGCCCAAGGTGGCAGAGGTAAATACCCAACTGCGTGGGCCGCGCTGCGGCGCCTCCACGGCCTCTGATTGAATGTTCGCACCTGAGACGCTGGCAAACGCTTGCGCGGAATCGAGCGGGCTGTTCACCCAACGCCACTGTTTACCGACATCCAACCACTTCACGTGATCCACATCAGCGTCTGCACTCAATTCACGCAAGCGCTGACGCAACCCTTGCACGCGCTCAAACAGCCGAACGAAATCCGGGTTCAGCTCAGACACCGAGTCCAAATCGCTAGCCAAGTCGGCCAATGCCTGATCCACCGCGTGCGTGCCGGCGTGCCAATCACTGGGAGAAACGCCTTGCGGTGCAGCTCCGTCAAATGCCAACCGACGAGAGTAACCAGCGCTCCCCATTGTCAAACGCAGATCTCTGGTGGCCTTTTCTAGCGCGGCGCAGCGTTGCGTCCAGTCACACAGGCCGCGCGCGTGCTGCAACCCGCAGACCAAAGCATCACGACTGAGATCCAAAAGCTGGCCACTGCCAATTTGAGCACCCAAAAACATGACACCAATTTCATTCAATTGGTGTGCCTCGTCGAAAATCGCAACGTCCACTGTGGGCAGCAACTCGGCGACCCCTGACTCTCGCACAGCAAGGTCAGCAAAAAACAGGTGGTGATTGACGACAACGAGGTCTGCTCCAAGTGCCGCCTTGCGAGCACCTTGCAAAGGACACTGAGAAAAATCAGGGCATGACGAACCCAAACAGTTTTCGCGCGTGGAGGTGACCAGCGGAACCGCACTCGAGCGCGCATCCAGCCCCGGCATCAAAGTCAAGTCACCCGCCGGGTTGGCAACGTACCACTCTTGAACCTTGCGCAGAATTCCTTGAATGAAGCGGTCAGCAACAGCGCCCGCTTGCAAGTGAAGCTTCAAACGGTGAGGGCACAAATAGTTGGCGCGGCCTTTCAATAAGGCAACCCGCACAGGCACCTGAAGCATCTCCAACAGCCGAGGCAAGTCGCGTCCGAAAAGTTGGTCTTGCAAAGCCTTGGTTGCGGTTGACACCATCACCCGCTGGCCGCTGAGCAAAGCGGGCACCAAGTAGGCAAAAGTTTTGCCTGTGCCGGTCCCGGCCTCGACAACCAGCGCCCCGCCACCTTCAATCGTCTGCACCACCGCGTCCGCCATGTCCAGCTGACCTCGACGAATTCTGAATGTTGAGGTGTGTTGCGCAATGACCCCGGAGTCGCCCAGCGCCTCTCGGGTGATTTCTTGCAGACTGGGGGGGGCGCTCATGCCTGCAGTTTAGGTCAAACGGGTATCTACGATGCGCGGGCCTTCTAAAAGGTACTCTGAGGTTTGCATCTCTTGTAGGCGTGACACGGTACGAGGAAACTCATGAGCCAAAGGCCCCTTGAGATACAAAGCTTCTGCCTCGACCGCAGCCGACAAAATCAACCGCACATGGCGGTCGTACAAGACATCAACCAGCCATGTGAAGCGCCGAGCCTCACTGGCATGTCGAACCTCCATCTGCCTGACGCCACTGAGCAATACCGTGTGAAATCGGGAGGCGATCTCCAAGTAATCGTTTTGTGACCTTGCACCGCCGCACAGCGACTTGAAATCAAACCAGACCACCCCGCCTGCGCGGCGCTTGGCGAGCAACGTGCGGCTTTCAATATTCAGCTCAGGGGACTCATCATCACCCTCTGCAAGGCTGTCAAATGCCTGTGCGAGCTTCAGTTCGTTGGCATCACTCAGAGGGTGCAAATAAGCGTCAATCTGCGACAACGATCGCCTGCGGTAGTCCGTCCCTGCGTCAACGTTGATGACCGCCATTTGTTGCTTCAACAATTCTATGGCTGGCAAAATGCGATCGCGATGCAGGCCGTCTGGATACAAGCCATCAGGCTGAAAATTTGATGTCGTTACCATGCCCACACCATGCGCAAACAGGCTGTCTAGCAGGCGGTGCAAAATCATGGCGTCGGTCACATCGGCCACATGGAATTCATCGAAGCAAATCAGCTTGTATTTCTGGGCTATTTGCCGGCCAAGTGCATCCAATGGATCGACAGTGCCTTGCAATTGGCGCAACTCGCGGTGCACCTCTCGCATGAATTCGTGAAAATGCAGCCTGGTTTTTTGGGCCACGGGAACGGCCTGGTAAAAGCAGTCCATCAAGAAACTCTTACCCCGCCCCACGCCGCCGAACATGTAAACGCCACGCGGAAGGGCTGGGCGGCGAATCGCGCGCGTGAAAAAGTTGGATTGTTTTTTCTGATAAACAACCCACTCGTTCGCGCAGCGATCCAACTCTTCAATCGCAGCCAACTGAGCCGAGTCTGACCCGTAGCCGCGCGCCTCCAACTGCAGTTGGTACTTCGATCGAACCGAATTCACGTGAACGGTTGCTCAGAAATTCAAGGTGCGCTTGTCCACCGCCAATGCCGCCTCTTTGGTCGACTCAGACAGAGAGGGGTGAGCGTGGCATATACGGGCAATGTCTTCACTGGCCGCTTTGAATGCCATGGCCACACACGCTTCACCAATCAACTCACTGGCCATCGGCCCCACGATGTGCACGCCGAGCACTTCGTCGGTGGTCGCATCAGCCAGCATTTTCACCATGCCCGTGGTGTCGCCCAAGGCCCGCGCACGACCATTGGCTAAAAATGGGAATGAGCCAGCCTTGTAGGCACGGCCCTCAGATTTGAGTTGTTCTTCGGTCTTTCCAACCCAAGCAATTTCGGGGCTGGTGTAGATGACCCAAGGAATCAAATTAAAGTCAACATGACCATGTTGGCCAGCGATGCGCTCTGCCACTGCAACGCCTTCTTCCTCAGCTTTGTGTGCCAACATCGGCCCACGCACCACATCCCCCACAGCCCACACGTTGGGCAGATTGGTGCCGCAATCGTCGTTCACCATAATGGCTCCGCGCTCATCCAACTGCAGCCCCACTGCCTCAGCATTCAAACCATGGGTATTGGGTACACGGCCAATCGCGACGATCAGCTTGTCGGCGACAAGGTTTTGCGCCTCACCTTTGGCTGTGGTGTACGTCAACTCGACCTGTGCAGCCTTGCCCTTTTTGACTTTTTTCACGTCATTGACTTGGGCGCCCAATTCAATTTTTAAGCCTTGCTTGTCAAATGCCTTCTTGGCCTCTTTGGCCGCGGTCTGATCTGCTGCGCCCAAGAACGTGGGAAGACCTTCCAAAATGGTGACGTCTGCGCCAAGGCGGCGCCACACAGACCCCATTTCTAAGCCGATCACACCTGCTCCGATCACCGCCAGCTTCTTTGGAACGCCCGCTAAGCGAAGGGCCCCATCGTTGCTCAAAACGGTCTCCTCATCAAAATCTAGACCTGGCAGCGCACGAGCGCTAGAGCCTGTCGCGACGACCACATGCTGCGCTGTGATGGTCTCGGGTTTATCGCCGGCAACGCTGAGCTCGTAACCTGCGTCAACTGCGCGCACAAAGCTGGCAGTGCCGTGGAAAAAGCTCACCTTGTTTTTCTTGAACAAATACAGAATGCCGTCGTTGTTCTGCTTAACTACGGCGTCCTTGCGAGCGACCATTTTCGCGACATCCATTTTTACCGTGCCAGTTGAAATGCCGTGGTCTTCAAAATGGTGGCTGGCGTGCTCAAAGTGCTCGCTTGACTGCAACAAAGCTTTGGAGGGAATACAGCCCACGTTGGTGCACGTCCCGCCGGGTGCAGGAGCTCCCTGGCTGTTGCTCCAGGCGTCAACACATGCGACCTTCATGCCAAGTTGAGCAGCGCGAATCGCAGCAATGTAACCGCCCGGCCCTGCGCCTATGACCACAACATCAAACTGATTAGCCATCATTTTCTCCAAAATTTCGGTTTCGGCACAACTCACTGATGATCCGGTGGCGTGCAACAAGTAGATGCAAACGCCGGCTCAAGGGCCGGCGTGCTTGGGTTTGACCCCATCAAACTCCGAATAACAAGCGTGAGGGGTCCTCGAGTGCATCCTTCATGGTCACCAGGCCCAACACAGCCTCGCGGCCATCGATGATTCGGTGGTCGTAGGACATCGCCAAATAGTTCATCGGACGAATCACGATTTGCCCATCTTCCACGACAGCACGATCCTTGGTCGCATGGATACCGAGAATGGCAGACTGTGGTGGATTGATGATGGGGGTCGACAACATGGACCCAAAAACGCCGCCGTTCGAGATAGAGAACGTGCCGCCCGTCATGTCATCTAGGCTCAACTTGCCGTCTCTTGCTTTCGCGCCAAATTCGGCGATCTTCAACTCGATTTCAGCAAAGCTGAGTTGGTCAGCGTTGCGCAGAATGGGCACCACCAAACCTCTTGGCGAGCCCACTGCGATGCCAATGTCGAAATAACCGTGGTACACGATGTCATTGCCGTCCACTGAAGCATTGATCACGGGGTACTTCTTCAATGCAGCCACAGCAGCCTTGACGAAAAAGCTCATGAAGCCGAGACGCACGCCGTGCTCTTTCTCGAACTTGTCGCCATATTTTTTGCGCAAGTCCATGATGGGCTTCATGTTGACTTCGTTGAAGGTGGTCAAAATCGCGTTGGTTGCCTGTGACTGCAACAAACGCTCAGCCACCCTCGCGCGCAAGCGGGTCATTGGGACACGCTGCTCTGGGCGGTCGCCTAAGTCTGGGGCCTCGGTTGCCACCTGAGGCAAGACTTGAGTGGGCACACCCGTCGAGATAGGTGCCGAGGTAACGGCGGGCGCTTTCGGCGCACCCGATGCCAACACATCACCCTTGGTGACTCGACCGTCTTTGCCCGTCCCGGCTACAGAGCCAGGCGCCATCCCTTTGTCAGCCATGATCTTCGCTGCAGCGGGGCTGGCGACGCCAGCCATGGCATTGCTCGTGGGCGCGGTAGCTGGCGCCACTGGTGCACTTGCCGCTGGAGCGGCAGCCGAAGCTGCAGGCGCTGCAGGCGCGGCAGCAGCGACGCCTTCGGTGTCAATATTTGCAATCACTTGGTCTGCAACCACGGTTGCGCCATCTGCTTGAAGAATTTGCCCCATCACGCCTGCGGCAGGCGCGGGCACTTCGAGCACAACTTTGTCGGTTTCGATTTCAATCAAGATTTCGTCAATGGCCACGGCTTCACCGGGCTGCTTTTTCCACTGCAAAAGGGTGGCTTCTGCCACCGATTCAGACAGTTGGGGGACTTTGACTTCTACGATCGCCATGATTCAATTTCCTTTATCGCTGGTGCATGGCAAGCCCTGCTGCTGGCAACAGGGCTTGGCACTGAATGTCTTACTTGGTCAACAAAAAGCCCTTGAGCTTGCCAAACGCCTGATCGAGCAACGCCTTTTGCTGCTCTTGGTGCAAGTGGGCGTACCCCACTGCAGGCGAGGCTGAGGCAGCGCGACCGGCATAACCGAGCTTTTGTCCGGTGAGCATGTTCTCGTGGATTTGATGCTGGACAAAAAACCACGCGCCTTGGTTCTGAGGCTCATCCTGACACCAAACCAAATCCACCGCGTTGGAAAACTTCTTAATGGCTGCCGCAAACGCCTTGTGTGGGAACGGGTAAAGCTGCTCGACGCGCAAAATTGCAACGTCTTTGCGACCCAACTCTTCGCGCTTCTTGATCAAGTCGTAGTAAACCTTGCCAGAACAGCAAATGACTCGCTTGACCTTGGATGCGGCCTTGAGGATTGCTGCATCTTGCTCTGGGATCACTGTTTGGAAGGTTCCCTCAGTGAACTCTTCTAACGGTGAAGCGGCATCTTTGTTACGCAACAAACTCTTGGGCGTGAAGATGATCAGGGGCTTGCGCAAATGGCGCACCATTTGGCGCCGCAACACGTGGAAAATTTGGCTCGCAGACGTGGGCTGCACCACTTGCATATTGGTGTCTGCTGCCAACTGCATGAAGCGTTCAACACGCGCGGATGAGTGCTCTGGGCCCTGCCCTTCATAGCCATGCGGCAACATCAACGTGATGCCATTCACACGGCCCCACTTGACCTCACCGGAGGCAATAAACTGGTCAATCACGACCTGTGCTCCGTTGACGAAGTCACCAAATTGAGCTTCCCAAATGACCAACGTGTTGGGGTCATTCGACGCATAACCGTACTCAAATCCCAAAACGGCCTCTTCGGACAAGATCGAATCAATGACCGTGAAGGGCGCTTGGCTATCCGAGACATTTTGCAGCGGCACATAACTGCCTTCGTCGTAACGCTCGCGGTTTTGATCGTGAATCACCGAGTGGCGGTGGGTAAATGTGCCGCGGCCGCAGTCTTCGCCTGACAGTCGAACCGGAAAACCACTGGCCACCAGAGAGGCAAAAGCCATGTGCTCGCCCATGCCCCAGTCAACTGGAATCTCGCCACGGCCCATCGCCGCGCGGTCCGCGTAGACTTTTTTGACCAAGGGGTGTGGCGTCACTGTGTCCGGAATGCTTGTCAATCGCTCTGAGAGGCGTTTCCACTCGGCTATTGGCAGGGCTGTCTCCGCTGCATCGGTCCAGGTTTTACCCAGATAAGGAGCCCAATCGACGGCGTTCGAGCTCTTGAAATTGGTCAATACTGGGTCCACGGTGTGGCGCCCTTCATCCAGAGCGGCACGGTAGCTCTTGACCATGTCGTCACCCAATGTGTCGCCCAAGCCCTGCGCTGCCAAGCGGTCAGCATATATCTTGCGTGTGCCTGGGTGAGCAGCGATTTTCTTGTACATCAAGGGCTGGGTGATGGCGGGGGTGTCTTGTTCGTTGTGTCCCAGCTTGCGGAAACAAACGATGTCCACGACCACGTCCTTGCTGAAGGACTGACGGAACTCCAAGGCCAGCTGCGTGGCCAAGACCACAGCCTCTGGGTCATCTCCATTGACGTGCAGCACAGGTGCCTCGATCATCTTGACGATGTCAGAGCAGTACAGTGTCGAGCGGCTGTCACGGGGGTCGCTGGTGGTGAAACCGATTTGGTTGTTGATGACGAAGTGCACCGTTCCACCGGTGTAATAGCCCCGAGTCTCCGCCAAAGCCAAGGTTTCCATGACCACACCTTGACCCGCAAACGCAGCATCTCCATGCACCAGGACTGGCAAAACCTGGCGCCCGTGGTGGTCGCCGCGTCTGTCCATGCGAGCACGCACCGAACCTTCGACCACAGGGTTAACAATCTCAAGGTGTGACGGGTTGAACGCCAAGCTCAGGTGAATCGGGCCACCTGGGGTTGAAACGTCGCTTGAGAAACCCTGGTGATACTTCACGTCTCCAGATGGCAGGTTCTCTGGCGCCGTGTGATCAAACTCAGCAAACAAATCCTTGGGCATCTTGCCCAATGTGTTGACCAAAACGTTCAGGCGACCTCGGTGGGCCATGCCAATCACGACCTCTTGTACGCCCTGCTCACCGGCGCGCTGAACCAGCTCATCCATAGATGCAATAAAGCTCTCGCCGCCTTCGAGCGAGAAGCGCTTTTGACCGACGTACTTGGTGTGCAAAAAACGCTCTAGGCCTTCCGCAGCTGTCAGCCGGTCGAGGATGTGTTTTTTCTTCTCCACATCAAAATTACCACGTGAGCGGATGCTTTCGAGCTTCTCTTGCCACCAGCGCTTTTGCGTCTGGTCAGTGATGTACATGTACTCGGCGCCAAGCGTGCTGCAATAGGTCTCACGCAACGCATTGAGGAGCTCGCGCAAAGACATGGTCTCTTTGCCAAAGAAGGTGTTGCTTGTGTTGAACACCGTCTCGTAGTCCGCGTCGACAAAGCCATAAAAGGCGGGGTCTAGCTCGGGGATTTCGGGGCGCTCCGTGCGCTTGAGCGGGTCTAAGTCAGCCCAGCGTGCGCCGACATTGCGATAGGCTGCAATCAACTGCTGCACTGCAACGCGCTTGCGCCCCATTTCGGAGTCTGGATTCGCTTGGACCGTTTTGGTGAATCCGCGCTTGGCCAAATCGGCGAAGGCGTTGATCACGGGCATGTGCGGCAAGTCTCTGGCGTCTGTGCCATCGATGGCGGGGACGTGCTGCAACGCATCGAAGTAGCTGCGCCACTCGTCGGGCACGCTGCCAGGGTTTGCCAAGTAGTTTTCGTAAAGTTCTTCTACGTAGGGCGCGTTGCCCCCGAACAAATACGAGTTGCCTTTAAAGGCCGAATAGACGCGTTGAGTCTCGCTCATGGATGCGCTCACCTCCGCTCCCCTGCAGGGAACATTAGACGGTTGAAAAAAACCTCCCGCGACACGGCTTA
>Ga0181560_10002990_pt1 | contig 15691 bp, 3 predicted proteins | sample 011ome_20_FD_133751 | JGI IMG/M metagenome (GOLD analysis project Ga0181560, IMG submission 133751) | Coastal salt marsh microbial communities from the Groves Creek Marsh, Skidaway Island, Georgia - 011509CT metaG (megahit assembly) | ecosystem: Environmental > Aquatic > Marine > Intertidal zone...
CCTCGCGTCCTCGCGCACACGACATGGCATCGATCGCGTGCGTCGCCGCGCGCGTCGTGCGCCTCGATCGCAAGGTGCGCGAGCGACGAGAACGTCCGATGAATGCTTTCGCTCCTCTCGTCGTCCGAATCCAATCCAGTCCCCCAGTCCGACCCGCCGACGTCCCCGCCACTCGATCCCACCCGATCGCAGCCGCGCGCGCCGCCCGCGCGTCGCGCGCGCGTCGCGACCGTCGCCGCGTCCGACGCGACGGCGGCGCGGAGAAGAAGAAGAGAAGCGCCGGCGGACGCGGTCGCGCTCTCGCGCGCGTCCGCGACGACGACGACGACGACGACGACGACGACGACGACGCTCGTCGCGGCGGGCGCGAACCTTCTCTTCGCCGGCGCGGCGCTCGCGGACGACGGCGGCGGCGGCGTCAACCCGCTCGCGTTCCTCGCGATCGTCGTCCCGCTCGCCGCGCTCGCGTTCGTGAAGGGCAGCGAGGGCGGCGGCGGCGGCGGAGGAGGAGGAGGTGGAGGAGGAGGCGGAGATGATGGAGGCGCGCGGGAGCGATCGCAAAAGTCGGTCGACTCGGAAAACTACCAGAAGAACCTGACGATCGCGGGCGGCGAGCGAACGCGAAAGGGACGGAAACCGCCGAAGCCGAAGGGGCTGTGACGCGAGCGAGGCGCTCTTCGACAAAGTCCTTAAGGATCAGCGTTCACCACGCGGACGGGGTCGTATGGGGACCAGTGTGAGATAGAACCAGCATCTTATTGTTGAGGAAGGCGTACTTGGGTTTATCACAAATACTTCGAGCTAATTAAGTTATCTTCTACTGAGAGACGCGACCCCCGCGTGGCGTCGCCGCGACGTTTGCCGAAGGCTGGTTACGAATGACACCGAGCCTCCCGCCGCGGCGTCGCCCGCCGACTGAACGGCGGCGCGACGGACGCGTCTCTTCCGGTTTTTTTCCTTTCCTCCGTCTACCGTCTCTTTGATTTTTTTTTTTTGGGTTTTGAAGACGCGTCTGCGTCCCTCCATCCATCTTAGACGACGTCCAGAAACAAGCACACGCCGCACAGCGTCCACTTGATCTGCCCGTGTTTCGACTTGAGCTGCGCGGTGAAAACTTCCTCTCTGAACCGCCGCTCTGTCTTATACACCGGGCACTGGTACGCGTCCTTCATCTCAGCCTTGTCCACCGTGACGGCGCGAATGGTGATCACGGGCATCGGGCAAAACATCTCCTTCGGGCGACTCTCTTCCAGCACGCCAATCTTCTCGTCCCATCGGCACCCCTCCAGCGTGAGCCCGTGGATGTACGCGCCTTCTCTGCTCACCGCCTCGATCTGGTCCACCGTCTTCTTCGTCACCTCCGTCAACACCACCGTCTTGTCCAGCGGCCAGTCGTTGCGACGCGCCGTCGTCTGCATGACAGCCGTCAAAAACGACTGCGGGTTGAACAGCCCCGATAGCCACACAACCTTCGGCAGGTTCAAGTCCGCGGTCCACAGGTTGAGCTGCTCCACGCGCTGCAGAAGGTTGAAGATCCACGACGACAACGACCGGAGGCTCGGGTACGCGAGCTTCGCCCAGCCGCCGGCGACGGAGCCGTTGGCGAGCGCGTTCATAAGCGTCTCCATCGGATCCGACATTGTCAGATCGCCCTTCAAGCCGAGGTCGAGCTCCGCGAGGCTACGCTTCATCTCCGCGAGCAGCACGTTCATGCGCTCCGACTCCTGGATCGCGACCATGATGTACGGCGTGATGTCGTCCGTGCGCGAGCGGATGTCTTCCATGTCGAACTGATCGGGGAGCCGCTCGACGAGGTCGTCGAGCACCATCTTGGCTTGGTCCTCCACCGACGCGCCCTCCTCGCCGCCGCCGTCGCGAGGCTGCAGCGACAAGATGGACGAGCACAGGAGCTCCGCCTCTCGGAGCTTGAACCCGATCTCCGCGTTCGGGTGCAGCCCGAACGCGAGCGGGGACTCGGTCGGGAACGTCTCTTGGATGAACTCCATCGTCTGCCGGTGGTTCAGATTGGACGGCGGCGTGGTGAATTTCGGGAAAAACTCGATCCCCTCGAGGAGTTCCTCTCGGAGGTACGACTCGAGGTACATCTCCACTGTCCTCCTGTCCCAGTCCTCGACGACGTGCCCGCCGTACATGATCTCTCCGATGATGTACTTCAGGTCGTCCCACGGCACCTTGGTGTTGTTCTCCAGGTAGTTGTTCACGCACTGGCCGCAGCAGAGCAAGTCGCCCGTGTTGAACGGGTAATTCATGTTCCAGCCGATGCCCGACGCGGCGTCGGGCATGTTCCCGACGCCAAACTTCTTCCTCTCGAGAATCGCGGCGTGGAAGTAACACAGCGCGAAGATGATCGCCTTGAACTCGCCCTGCTTGGACGCCGCCTCGAACATCTCCTCGTTGAAGTTGCCGTACGCGCGCATGAGGTTTTGCTTCATGCCCTCCGGGGGCTCGTTCGTGAGCTTGATGGAGTTTTGCAGGAGAGAGATGGCGATGCCGCGCTCGAGGCTCGGCGGCGGCTCCGCGGAGAGGAACAGCCGGAAGTCGGCGTGCGCGCCCTCCGCGAGCTTGTCCACGGTCTTCTCCAGCGGGCCGTTCGTCCAGTCGATCGTGAGGTGGATGTTTTGGAGCAGCAGCCAGCCGCCGTTTTTGTGGAAGTTTTGCAGGTTGTTCATCGCGATCGGCTCTTGGCCTTGTCCGAGCGAAACGGCGGCGTAGCGACCGTTTTCGGACGAAAACCCAAGCTTGAGACCGAGCGCTTCCACCGCGGCGGCGACGTCGACGCCCGGGGAGAGGAAGATGAAGATTGGCGTCCCCGGCGCGGAATCTTTGTACGACTCCGCGAGGTCGAACGCCGCCGACGTGACGTACCTCTGTCCGATGACGGATTTGACAAAGGTGGACAACGCGTTGGACATCCGATCCGGCCGCAGCGCGCGGAACAACAGCAGCTTCTCGAAATCCTCCATCTTCTTCCAATCCCCCGGCATCGGCTCCTCCTCCGGTCGCTCGAGCTCCATCCACTCGCGCCAGCGCTTCGCAGACCCTTGAAGATCCCCAGGCAGTTGCCCGTAGCCGTCGAGCTCTTGCAACGACTGGATGCACTCCCAGTTGCCTTGCGCGATCCACTCCTCGAGCGGATTCTCCACCCCCGCGACGCGCGGCCCGCGCAACAGCCAGTCAAACTGCTGCGCCGGGAGCTTCCCTTGCTTCTTCAGGACGCTCATCGTGAGCTGCGCGGCGACGATGAGCTTATGCCGCTCGAAGAGACCGCTCGCGATGTACCCAAAGACTTGCGACGACACCGATTCGATGAGCGCCTCGACGCGCTTCTCCACGGGGAGCGGCTCCGCGAGCCGCTTATCCGGCGGCACGTGCGTGTTGTCCGCGCCGCCGGGGCAGACGTCCATGCCCTTCTTCAATATGTACACAAAGTTCGCCATGGAGTACTGGTACACGCGGTCGAGGACGTTCAGGACGTCGACGAGGAAGTAGAGCAACGCGCCGCGCGCGGCGACGGGGCGGTAGACGTCTCGCGTCACGTCGATGATCTTTTGCGTCTCTTTGGCTTGGATCACCTTCTCGGCGATCTCCGTCGCGGTGCGCTTCGTCTCCTCGAGGTTTTCAATGAGCTCGATGTCCTCCAGGATATCGCCCTGCGCGTTGGAGAGACGCACGAGGAGGTTGTCTTCGAGCTGCGTGATTTGCACGGTGTACTCGCCGAGCTGTCGGACGAGGTCCGACGACTGCTGCTGCAAATCCGCGCGTTCTTTGGACACGACGAGCGCCAAGAGCTGGTCCTCTAAACCCTTCTCCGTGACGCAAAAGTTCACCAGCGTCGCTTGCGCCGCGATCTCGGGCTTGTAGTGCGGGTTCGACAGCTTCGTCTGCAGGTACAGCTTGAAGTTTGGGTCGTAGTCCACCTCTTTGTCGCCGAGCTTCATCACGACGTTGCGCCCGCGTCGCGTCGTCTGACGCGCCACCACCGGATCCAGCACCGCGTCGATGTCATCCTGCAAGTTTTCAATCATCAGCGGGATCCCGTTCTCGATGCAGTGCTCGACGTCGTTGATGTAGTTCGCCTTGGACAGCTGGATGATCTTAAGTTTATCGCCCCACTTTTCTTTTATCCATCGGATGCCCTGAAGCTGCGGGTCGATCATGAGCGACCACCGCGCGGCGGAGCTCATGATGGCGCCGTTTTCGATCGACAGCGGATCCGTGGGCAAGCCCTCGATGCCCCACTGCGCCATCTGTCCCGCGGTCGCGAGGACGTCCAGCGGCACGATCCCTTGCGTCATCGGAATTTCGCGTTCGATGAGATCCGGCAGCCACTTTTCTTCGACGAGAAATTTACGAAACTTGGAGTTGAACGCGCCGGCGTAGGAGACGAAGGACGACGCGACGAGGACGTCGCCGACGAGCTTCGTCTCCTGGACGCCAAACTGCTCGATCGCCGCGCCCCAACGCTTGTTCTCTCCGGACAGCCCGTTCACGAGGCGGTCCGCGAGGTTGGCTTTATTCTGCGTCTTCTCCGCCTGCGCGATGGCGGCGTTCTTATCCTCCGTCGCCTTCATGAGGTTATCTTCCAGCGCCGCCACCTTGTCTTGGAGCTCCTTCACCTTGGCGCGAATCCCCGCGAGCTTCTTGTTCGCCGCGTCGAGCTTCGCGTTCGCCTCCGCGAGGAGCTTGCGCTTCGGCGCGACGACTTGGTAGATGCGGAAGTACTTGCAGATGTTCACGACCCACGCGCACAAGCCGGCGGCGGCGCCGGACTTGTTCACGATGTACTCCGGGTTGAAGTTGGGGTTGGAGAGGTAATCCTTCTCGCACTTCTCGACGCAATTCTCCGGGGTGTTGTCCTTGTCGAAGTTGATGAGGTCGTTGAGGAACTTATCCACCGAGCCCATCGACTTCTTCGCGGCGTTCCACGAGAGATCTTTCGGGATCTTCCCGCCCGGGGCGGTGAGCACCATGCACGCCGACGCCACCTGAACAACCTCCGCGGCGGGAGAGCCGAAGGACTTGAGCTCGCCCAGCGACTTTTTATCCAGCGAATTCAGCGCCGCCTCGGCGGCTTGGATGATGGGCTCCGCGGCTTTCAAATCTTCCTCGCACTCAGCCTGGAACGCGGAGACTTCCTCCGCGATCGCCGCGCACTCCGCCTCGTCCGCGCTGCCGGCTTCGACGGCTTCGTCGACGATCGCCTTCTCTTGGCCGATGCTGACGATGAGCGCGTCGGTGTTGGCCTTTTTTTCCTCGACGATGACCTGCTCCTCCTTCAGGTTCGCCTGAAGGTCCGCGACTTGCGCGGACGCCTGCGCGATCTTGTCCACCCCATTCTCCAGACGTTCCTTGGCGTGTTTTAAGTCGAGTCGCTTCTGATCGAGCATCGACTTGTACAGCGAGATGAGCTCCAGGTACGACTTGGGCGTCGTGTAGTTGTAGCGTCGGTCCTCGTTGAAGTACGCGCCTGACGCGTCGTTGACCGCCATGTGCGTGAAGGCGCAGTGGAACTGCAAGTTCTCCAACAGCGCCTCGTCGATGTTCGGGACGTCCGCGAGGAACCGCCCGGCGACGGAGACGAGCGCCTCGTGCGGCCACGGCTGGAACCAGTCGATGACGGTGCAGTTGATGAGCGCGGGGAAGTTTCTCGCGCGCACGCGGAATTTGTCGCCGACGGGGGAGAAGCACAGGCACACGTGCAGGTACTTGCGAACCTTGTCGATGAAAAAGTCCCACAAGTTTTCATTCGTGTCCACGATCCCCGCGGCTTTCACCTCGTTCCGTACCGCGTTGCACATGTTCTCCTTGTCCTCCGGGGTCATGAGGTCGGGAATGAACCCGCTCGAGAGGAGGTCGTTGATGTACACCAAGAAGCGCTCGTTCACGATCTGCGAATCCGTCATCAAAAACGTAACCGGCGTCCCCTTGACGCCCGCCTTCGTGTACAACCCGAGGAGATCCGTCTTGAAGTCGACGATGCCGTACGAAGACGTCACGGAGATTTGGAACACGTCGTACTGGCAGATGAACGTCGCGAGCTTCGCGAGCGATTGCTTCCCGCTGCCGCCGACGCCGACGAGCATCGCGTTCCCTCTCGGGAGGTTCAAGATGCGCGTGATTCTCGTCACGTGGTCCATGGCTTGGTTGAAGAGCACGAGGTCCATCACCGGGTTGGACTCGTTGTGCTCCGCGAGCTTTTCCACGAGCGTCTTGTTCAGCTTTTCGTACGACGCGCACGCGCAGTACGCGCCCTCGTCGTTGTTGTCAAACTGCTGAAACGCGTTGTAGGACACCGGGCGCGCCTCGACTTCTTCCATCTCGAGGTCGCTGAAGTATTTCTTCGTCACGAGGACGCGCATCTCGTCAAACTTGGTGATGTCCGCCTGCGCCACCATGCGGTCGGAGAATATGCGCTCGCACTCGTGGATCCACAGGCGCGCCATGGTCACGGGGTTGGTGTAAAACTCCGGAATCGCGCGGCAGATGCCCTGGCAGATGTTCGACAGCTCGCGCAGGTTCCACTGGTAGTGAAACTTCACCGCGGAGGGCAAAAACGTGTTCGCGACGAGCGAGTGAATCTCGATCGACGCGTCCGCGAGCGCCGCCGCCTTTTTCTGGATGTCGTTGTCAAACTCCATCAGGTGGCCGTCGATGATTTGCGAAAACATCGATCGCACCGCGTCCTTCGACGGCATCTGCACCGCGAAGGTCACGAAGTGACGCTGCATGCGCGGCGTGATGTTGAACGACCCCGCGGTGGGGTTCATCGCCGCCATGTACTGGCAGTTGAGCACCTCCTTGAGGACGATCTTGTTCTTGTCGTACCAGCCGCGGTAGTCGATGTTTTGACGCGCGAGCTCGATGGGCGTCTGCGTGTCGTACTTGTCCACGAAGGGCATGTTGATGTCGTCGAAAAAGTACACGAGGCGACGCGCGCCGGGCGGGCCGAAGCGCACGCCGGACTTCTTCTCGAGCGGTTGCTCCAAGATGACCTGCAGCGCGGGCGCGTCCATGAAGTTGTTCATGTTCACCGTGGAGAAGGTCCACGCCTCGGCGTCGAGGTTCTTCAAGTTTTCGCGCATGAGCGCGGTTTTCCCCGTGCCCGCGTTTCCGACGAACATGCAGTAGTGCTTGTTCTTGATGAAGCTGTTCAGGAAATACGACAGGCGCGTGCTGTCCACGCTCGGCACGAAGATGTTCGCGAACGCCTCGGACGGGTTGTAGCCGTAGCCCTCAACCTTATCCGTCCACGGCGTCATCTGCGCTTCGTCGTTAACGTAGTAATCGAACACCAAGCCGCCCTCGGGGTACAGCACCTCCTTCCACTCGCTGATCCACCACTTGTGGAACTGCAGGCGGAAGTCCACCACCTTGTCCACGAGCATCGCGCCGCCGAGGGCCCACACGCACGCGAAGACGAACTGCGCCTCGAGGAGCTTCTTGTCCGGCTTCTGCCCGCGGACGTTCTCAGACGGGATGATTCCCTCGAGAATCTTGCACACCGTGCCCGCGATGTTCATCGGCACGAGCGGCACGATCGTCCGGAAGTTTCTCCGGCAGTGCTCCAGAGACTTCTCCAGGTAGCGATCGAACAGCTCGACGAGAAGCGGGCGGTAGTCCACCGCCTCGCGCGACTGGATCCACGACTCCACCATCGGCTGCCAGCCGATGTCGTCCTGGTTCAAGTAAATCACGCCGCCGCGAGACACCGTCGCGGGGGAGCAGTGCACCATGTGGTTGATCTCGAGCAAAAGTCGCATCGAGTTCGTCAGCGGGATGCGCTCGTTCGACGCGAGCGTGAGCATCTTGTTGTCGTCCATCACCGTGTTCATGGACTCGATCCACTCCGCGTCGATGTCGCCGTCGAGGACGATCCACTGATTGACGTACACCTTGTTGTTCGACATGTCGCGGAACGTCACGGACATCAGCCCCTCCTTCCATTCGCGCGTGGACGGGTGGAGGAATCCGTAGAGCTCGTTGCGGTACACCGCCTTGGGGTTCACCGGCACCGCGCGCGATTTCTCGCCGTACTTGTTTTGCGCGAGAAGTAACGTCCGCCACACGGCGGTTTTACCGCACCCCGCGGGGCCGAGAAGGAACACGGACCACCGCACGCCGAAAATCTCGCGGAGCTGCGTGATCTTCAACACGAAAGCCTCCTCGGGCTGGTACCCGAGCTCCACCGCGGACTTCACAATCTTATCCTCGAACGACTCGTTCCGCTGACGCGGGACTTGGTCGAGCATCTTGGGGAAGAGATCGTTAAGGAGACCCATGAAGATGCCGTGGTCGTCCGCGGTGAGCTTCCCGAGGTTGAAATCGCGAAGCGCCTGCAGAAGCACCTTGTCCTCGGAGAGGTGCGGCTGGTCGCGCTTGAGACCGCCGGCGACGTAGAGCGTCGTCTTGATCGCCCGTAGCTTCCAGTCGTAGTGCGCCGACTTGGAGAGCAAGTCCTCGCAGAGCTTGTAGAGAATCACAAACTTGCGCGCGAGAATCTTGGACTGCAAGAACCCCTCGCCCATGAGCATGTTTTCGCAAATCAGCTGCAGATCCGGGACGCACATGGACACCGGTCGGAACAGCGCCTTGAGCGACTCCGGGAGCTCCGCGCGACCGGGGTAGCCGGGGTTCATCGTGATGAACGCCATCGTGGACGGGCGCAGCGAAATCTCCACGTCTTCAAACATGAACTGCGACTTCTTCGCGCGAATCGCGTCGAGGACCGTCTTGTACTGCGTCGAGCACACGGACAACACCGCCACCGGGATGCGGTTGAACTCGTCGAAGCAGCCCCACGCGCCAGTCTGCGCCAAGCCCTTGTACGTCTGCCCCATCGCCTTGTAATCCATCTGATCGGAGCAGTTGAAGACGTACACCTGAATGCCGAGCGCGCGACCGAGATCCTTCACCGTCTCCGTCTTGCCCGTCCCCGCGGGGCCCGCGGGGGCGCCGCCGAGGACGAGCCTCTGCGCTTGCGTCAGCGTGATGTAGCACCGATCCGTGAGCGGGGTGATGACTAAGCACCCCGGGGACCCGATGTACTCGTACATGTACGGAATCTCCGCGTCGCAGACGTAAATCATGAGCTTCCCCGTCTTCTCGTGGACGCCGTACCGCAGCTGCGACTGCCACTGGAACGCGCTGCCGACGTCGACGCGTTCGTCGAGGAGTTTTTGGCACACGTCGCGCGCGTGCACGTCGATGGTGCACAACGTCAGCACCTTCTTCCGGTCCAGCTTCTCGAGCTTCCCGTTGACAACCTCGATGAGGCCCGCGAGCTGATCCACCTGCTTCTGCCACATGTCCTTCACCGCGTTGTCGTTCCCTTCCTCGAGCTGATCGAACGCCTCGTTGATCTCTTGCGTGAAAATCATGCGCGACACCGTGATCGTGTTTTGCGCCGACTGCTCAAACATCCACTTCACGCGCGGCATCTCGTCGTACTTGGGCGCGGAGGCTTCAAACTCGACGAATAGCGCCTCGCGCATCGAGTCGACGACGGCGCCGAGCCACGTCTCCACGGGACCGTCGCAGATGCACGGCTCCTTGAAGGCGACGTTTTCGTTCTCCCCGGACCACATCGAGATGGCGTTCTTCGACGGGTTCCCCTTCTCGTCCTCGAGGAAGGACATGTTGTGGACGTTGTCGAAGCACTTCGAGAGGTGACGCAGGATGAGCTGTGGGTTGGTCCCTTTCGAGAGGATGTCCAGAAGGTCCGCGGGGGCGACGAAATAAAAACGCGGGAACGCGATGCGTTTCGTCTCGAGGTAGTCCTGCAGCGCCTTCTCGCACTGCTCGAGGAGACCGAGCATGACCTCGAGACGTTCCAGTCTGCCGTCCATGTTGCACGCCTCGACGCAGTTCAACACGTCGGGGGCGTCGCGCATGATGGCCTGGAAGTCCGCGTTGATGCCGTCGAAGCGCTTTGAGTCCTCCGGGAGCTGGACGCGAATGTCCGCGCTGCCGACGAAGACGGACTCGAGCATGCTCCACTTTTTGCTGACGTCTTGCCACACGTTGAGGACGTTGTCCACGGTGCCGAGCTTCTTCTGCCAATCCGCGGTCATCTCGTTGAACTTGGCGTTCCCTTGGACGTACTTGGACCCCCCCAAGTTTTGCAACGCGAGGTTGTCGTTCTCGAGCGCCTCCAAGATCAAGTCGTCGATGACGAGGTTCAACACCTCGCTGTCCGGGAACGGCTTGAAGTCGAGGTTCAACCCCGACCACGTCTCCTCGATCTTCTTCAGCTGCTTCTCGATCACAATCTCCTTTTGCGCGCGCTCGACAATCTCGCTCACCGCGTCGACGCACGTGTGCAGCTCGAGGTTGAGCAAGTCGCCGAGGCTGAACTTGTCGTCCATCACGAAGTGCCTCCCCGTCGCCTTCATGAGCTGCTTCCAGTGCCGCTCGCGCATCGACGGGTGATGCAGCTCGCTCACGAGAGGAAGCGACGTCAGCAGCGCCTTGACCTGATCCTCCAGAATTTTATACAAGTCGTACGCGCGGCACCCCTTGGGGAGCATCTTCACCTCCTTGGCGAGCTTCTTCGTCTCGTCCATGAGAAACTCGACGTCGATGGCGTTCCACAGCGTGATGTTCCAGCTGTCAAACGTGAAGATGACCGACGACGCCATGTCCCACAGCGCCTTCAAAAAGGCGAGGTCCTCGGCGCTGCGTTGCAACGCGAGGTAATCGCTCACGTGCAGCTCGAAGAGCTCTTGCTTTTCATTCAACGCGCTCGCCTCCGTGGCGATGGTGGACAACGAGCCAAAGATAAACTTGTCGTCCTTCTCGCCGTGGTGGAAGTGGTCCAGGATGTCGTACGCGGGTCGCACGTCGTCGACTTTGATCGTGCTCGCCGCCACCGTGACGGGCGCCGTCTTCTGGAACATCGTCCGGAAGTCCTCCACCTGCTTTCCAAACTTGTCCGACTCCTCGCGAATCTTTCGCGCCTCGAGCTGCTGCATCAACGACAGCTTCTCGCGGACGTTGAGCATCTTCTTCTTCAGCGCGCTCCACGCGAGCGGCGCCTCCTCGAGCTGCTTGAGCACCTCCTCGGACGTGGAGATGCCGTACGTCTTCAACAGAGCAACCGTCGCCTGCAGCGGTTCGAACATGACGTCCGTCTTCTCCTCGCGTTTCCTCAAGTCGCGCATGTACGCCATCATGTCGTAGAGCATCTTTTGCTTCTTCTCCGCGGCGCTCTCCTTCTTTTCCGCGGGCGCGGGCGCGGCGGCGTCACCTTCGGCACCCTCGGCACCTTCGGCACCTTCGGCGCCCTCGCCCTCGCCGGCCTCGCCGCTCGCGTCCTCCGCGGGCTCCGTCGCCGCGGACGGCTCCGCGATGGCCGTCGGGTCCATGTCCAGCACGGTGTTTCCGAGCTTCATGAACGCGTACAGGTCGTCCATGCTGTTGATCACCTTGTTCGACAGGTACTGCGTGTACAGGAAAATCCACTTCGTGATCCACGTCGCGAGCGCCTGCTTCATCGGCTTGGCGTCCACCTTCACCCAGGCGATCGTGGACGTCGTCGTCAGCGCCTGAATCTCTTCTTGCACAGCCTTGTACCGCGCGATCTGCTCGTCGAATAACTCCAGCGGCGGCTCGTCCTGGCCCTCCTCCGCGTTCGTGTTCTCCTCCAGAAACGTCGCGAGCGCGGTCGGGAGGTCCGTCTTCCACAGGTACTCGTACTTCGTGTAGCTCTCCTTGAACGCGATGCACTCCGCCTCGTTCGCGAGGACGACGTCTTGAATCGCCGAGATGGCGTCCATGACGTTGTAATCCTCCTCGAGCTCCAGCGTGTAGTTCCCTTCGCCGATGTCCAGGCGTTTCATCAGCGTCCCGATCGCCTGAAAGTTCCCGATCCACGAGTTGAAGCGATCGCGCACGCCCTCGCCGTCCGCGGTTTGGCCAATCTCTGGCTTCCAGCAGATGTCCGGCGCCTGGAGCTCGAGCTGCACCTCCACGAGCGGCACCGTCTCGTTCTTCGACACCAGCTCCGGGTTCACCTGCTCGTTCACGTACGCCACGGACGCCATGATCGCGTTGCTGAAACCCTCGATGACGATGTCGTTGACGTACTCGACGTAGTCTTTCCACGCCTTGGACGCGCGCGGGATGTCCTTGAGCGCTTTGCTCGACGCCGCGAGGTACCGCGTGATCGCCGCCGCGCCCTCGACAATCTCGTCGTTTCTCTTCGCCTGGAGGTCCTTCTGCGCGGACTGAAACTCCTCGACGTCGTACGTTTTACCCTCCTTGCGGCTGAACATCAAGTTCTCCGCCCAGCCCTGAAGCACCTTACGCGTCTTCTCCACGTTCCCTTTGATCGTCTCGAGCATCGTGTCGAGCTCCTTCACGAACCCCATCACCTCCTGGATGTAGTCGTTGATCTTGTGCGAGTTCCAGTTGAGCTTCGAGATGCCCTTTTGAAGCGCGTCTTCGATCACCTTGAGCCGTTTCTCCACGAGAGGCTTCTCCACGTCGAGCAAGTTGCGCAGCATCGTGTTGTACGTCACGACGATGAGGTCGAGGTTACCCGTCTGCTGACGAAGCGTCTCGGACCTCTCGTAGACTTTCAACGCGGACGCCGGGACGTCGACGCCGAGGAGGAGGAAGTACTTCACCTCGCGCAGCAGTCTGACGAGCATCGGGTCGAAGTTCACGCGGAGGATCCCGGGGATCTCGCCCTTCTCATCCGGCGCGAGCAAATTTTTCTTCAACTTTTCCTCACCCGTGGCCTCAACCTCCGCGCTCCAGAGCTTGATCTCGTTCTCTTCGTACGCGATCAGCGACGCCATGAGCACGTCGTACTGCTTCTGGATGTCCTTGCTCTCGTCCGTCTCCGTGACGAGCTTGTTCAGTCCCTGAAGTTTTTCCATCGGCTCCTTTATGCGCGCCACGAGGCCTCTCACCCAGGACACCGCGCCCGCGTGCGGCGGCGAGTTCTTCGCCAACGTCGGGTTGTCCTTCTGCGTCGCGAAAATCTCCGAGACGTCCTTGAGGTCGTCGCCGTAGAAACGCATGAGCTCGATCTGTTTCTTTTCCAGATCTGTCGCGATGATCTCGCGGTCGAGGAGCCCTTCGAAGCTGTCGAACAGCTTGAACGAAGCCGCGACGGTGACGCAGTCTTCGAAACCCTGAATGATGATCGACCCGAGTCTCCGTTCGAGCTCTTTGATGACGCACCGGAACTCGTAGAAGTCATTCTCGAACTGCTTGTTGTCCACGTCCATGATGTCGTACTCCACGGCGTGGAACTTCTCGACCGCCTCTTGGAAATCGGCGAAGACTTGCTGCACGCTGTTCGTCAGCGATTTGCCCTTGGTGCCGCCAATCTCCACCCTCTCGAGCTTGTTGAACTGCAGCACCGTCATCGTCAAGTCTAAGATGTCGTGGCAGCGCTCGAGGAACGTGTCTAGGCGGCTGAACAGCGCGGAGTTTTGAAACCTCCACGGGTTCTGCGGCGTCTCGTTGTTCGTCTTTGACTTGTAGTCGAAATAGAACGACTTGAACGTGCCGCACACCTTCAACGTCTGCTTCAGCTTCTCCACAGCCTCGGGCGGCTCCGCCTCGAAGATCTCGTTCCCCGCGACAAACTTCTGCGACTGCATGATGAGGTCGTTGCAAATCTCGCGGATGAGCACGACGATCCGCCCGGGGGTGTTGTAGTGGTGCGAGTGCTTCCACACCATCAGGACCACGTGCATGATGGGCTTGAAGATCTCCACTAGCTGCGGGAACTCGTCGCCGATGTTCAGCCGTTGGAAGTACTTGTCCAGCGGCTTGAGGAACAGCACGTTGTCGTTCGCCTCGACGCGCGCGTGCGCCACCTCGCCGCACAGGCGATGAAACGCGGGGTAGTAGGACGATTTCGTAACCTCCAGCACCTTGACGACTTTGCGAATCTTCGACCCGGAGAGCTGCTCGTGGATCGCGTTCAAGTTCGCAGCCTTGTCCTCCCAAAACTCCAGCTCCGCGAGCGGCCCGGGGTTCTCCCCGCTCTTCAGCGCCGCCTCCGGGTCCATCTTCAGCACGCCCTTGATCTGCTTCGTCCACGTCACGATGGCGCTCTCCAACACGTGAATCTTATCCGTGTCCGACGAAGGCCCGCCCGCATCCGACCCCGCCGCGGACCCTGCGCTCGACGACGTCGACGGCTTCGCGTCGTCGTCCGGCGGCAGCGGCAGCAGCGTCTTGCCCTTCGTCTGCCCGATCGTCACGTACACGTTGGCGATGAACTTGTGCAAGTTCTCCACCACCTCGCGCGTGATCACCTCGGGCCACCCAACCTGATTCCGGGGGTTTGTGAGCATCGGCAGGAAAACCTCCCGCGCGAGCACGCTGAGGTGTTCCAGCGGGACGTCGCCGAAATCGCCGTAGATGACCTCCTGGTCGACGTTCTCCGGGGAGAGTTCCTCTTGGTTGAGCTTGAGGAAACACAGCGTCTTCTTTCGAAATTTCTCCGGCGGCGTCGTCGTCTGTCATTCGTCGCGTCGGTCGAGGGACGGCGGGCGGGGGGGGTCAGGGTCGGCGAGGGACGGCGTCGGCGATGGCGATGGCGATGGCGTCGGGCGGGGCGGGGTGGAGATCGAGCGGGCGATCGCGCGCGGGCGTCGATCGATCGATCGATGTACCGATCGATACATCGACCGATCGATTCGTCGCGGGCGCGGATCGAATCGAATCGTTTCATCATTTATTTTATCGCCGTTTGGGGCGTTTGAGGATTCGATCCGAGAGCGATCGATCGTCGACGATCGGCCGCCCGCCGCGGACGGCGCGCGCGCCGCCTCGCGGACGGAGACCCGCGGCAGAGAAATCGAGGCGCGGGCACGATGCGCACCGCGACGAGGTCCGGCGAGGCGATGATCATCAGGCGGGGGCACTCCACGTCCGTGAGGAACTGATTGATCGCGCCGTAGGACACCTCCTGCGCGAGCAGCGCGTCGCCCTGCTCGGGCTTGCACTTGAACGACGACACGACGCGCGCGATGAGCCATCGCTGGAGGACGTCTTGCGGGTCCTCCATCTGCTGCTTCTTCTCGTCATCCTCGCCCATGATGCCCGATACGCGTCAGGAGGAGGAGGAGGACGACGACGGCGGCGGCGCGCTCGGCGGGCGCGCACGTCGAGGAAGCCCCCTCTTGCTCTGACGACGTTCTCGCGGATGCGGTCTCAAATTCGACCTCGACGCCTCCACCAGCGCTCCGGAGATCGGAGGCGGTTAAGGCGCGCGAGCTTCGGAGCGCCTAGCGCGAACTCCGAATCCGCTCGCGCGTTCGTCGAGACTCTCTTCGCGGTCTAGAAAGAGCCGGCCGGGTCCGCGTCCGCCCGGCGCCGCTCGTCAATGCGCCGGCGACGCCGCGCGGCGAAAGGATTTCCTAAACGGGAGAAGACTTTGACCGGCGAACGGGCCGGGACAGCACGGTGTACCGACCGCGGTCACAGGAGCATTTCGTCTCCGTAGTAGGGACCAAGCATACGCACGGTCTCTCCCTCGTCTTCTCGCATACGAACGCGCGCGTGGGTCCACCCGCCCCGCTCGCCGCTCGTCGTCGCCACCGCGGAGACGCGCGCGCGCCTCCCCGCGCGAACGCCGCCGTCGAACGACCGCTCGATCGCGCGCGCGAGTAGGAGAGAGACCCTCTGCGCGGAGGAGACGTGGAAG
>Ga0181560_10002992_pt1 | contig 15686 bp, 13 predicted proteins | sample 011ome_20_FD_133751 | JGI IMG/M metagenome (GOLD analysis project Ga0181560, IMG submission 133751) | Coastal salt marsh microbial communities from the Groves Creek Marsh, Skidaway Island, Georgia - 011509CT metaG (megahit assembly) | ecosystem: Environmental > Aquatic > Marine > Intertidal...
GCCGCCGCCGCCGCCGCCGCCGCCGAGCCCGCCGCCGCCGCCGCCGGGCCCGCCGTCGCCGCCGCCGCCGAACCCGCCGCCGCCGCCGCCGCCTCCGTCGCCACCGCCGAGCCCGCCGCCGCCGCCGCCGATCGGGCCGCCGTACGCGTGGGCGATATCCGACTAGAGCGCGTGCTCGAAATCGTGCGGCAACGGGACGCGAACGCGGACGGTGGAATGTAAAGGGGGCGACGGCGCCGGCCCCGCGGAGCCGGAAGAGTGCGGCGGCGGCGCCGCCGGAACCACCCCGGCGAGCTCGGAGCCGTGCAACTGGAACGAGTGCCCGAAGTATCAGTACGACGTCGGGGAGTGGAGCACGTGTAACGTCACCTGCGGCGGCGGCGGCGCGCGGCGCCGCGCGGTTCGATGCCGGACGACGTCCAACGCGACGGGGACGGACGACGACCTCGCGAACGGCGACGGCGTGATCGTCCCGGACGCGATATGTGCGGCGTACGCCCCGACCGCGGTGCGGCCCGCGAGCACGGAGAGCTGCGGGGACGCGTACTGCACGTATCTGCACTGGGATTACGGTCCGTGGGGGGCGTGCTCCAAGACGTGCGGCGGCGGGACGCGATCGCGAGACGTGTGGTGCGCGCAGCGAAACGATCTGTACAATCCGTCCACGGGCGCGTCCAGAAACGCTTCCGACGGCGGCTCGAAGCTCGTCGTCGCGAACAGCAAGTGTGAGTACTACGTCGACTTCCTCGGCCCCGCGCCGGCGTCGACGTCGTCGTGTTTCGATCAGCCGTGCGTGACGGACGCGCGGTGGGACGTCGCGGATTGGAACGGCGGCGGCGCGTGCTCCGAGTCGTGCGGCGGCGGGACCATCACGCGTTCGGTGACGTGCGTCGCCGGGCCCGTCGGCGCCGCGACTGTCGTCGCGGACGCGAACTGCCCGTCGCCGAAACCGACCGCCGCGGTGCCGTGCAACACGCACAAGTGCGACTTTTGCGCGAACGAGATGTGTCACTTCGCCGGCGTTTGCGCCGACGGCGCGTGCGTCTGCGACGCGACCGCCATCGGCCCGTACTGCGACACGATGCGCACGTGCGGGTTCACCAAGTCCGAAGACGCCGGCGGCCTGTGCTGCGCCGGCGCGATCGACAACGTGGGCCTGTGCTGCCCCACGGAGAACGGCGTCGCGAAGCTCGACCGCGACGGCGGCTGCTGCTACGCCGGCGACGTCGACGCGTGCGGCGTCTGCGGCGGCGGCGCGAAAGGTGCGTTCTATACACTGGTCCCCATACGACCGCGTTCGCGTGGTGAACGCCGATCCTTAAGAACTTTCTCTCCCGGGGCATCTCTCCGCCCAGGGTCCCTCGCTTTCAATCCCGACACACCTCGACGCCTTTCAACTCCGCCTGACGTCTTTGAACTCTACCCCGACGTTCGCTCGTACGGAACGACCCTCAGTCGTCGACGTCCGCGGCGCCTGCTGCGACGGCGCGCTCGACCCGGGGGGGCTGTGTTGCCCGTCCGGGCGCTTCGACGCGTGCGGCGCGTGCGACGGCGACGGAACGTCGTGCCCGGTGTGGCTCGAGCTGCGGCTGTGGAGCCTCCCGTCGGCGTTGGTCGCCGGCGGGAGCGACGCCGCCGCGTTGAACGCGCACCTCACGACGTGGGCCGCGCTCGCGCTGGGCGTGGACGAGTCTTCGGTCGCGGGGTCGTCCGCGGGGGGTCAGCTCGCGTCGAGGGTGTACGCGCCGCCGCCGCCGCCGCCGTCGAGAAGGCGGTTGCTGCAGACGAGCGACTACCCGGTGTCGATCGTCGTCCCCGCGCGTCCGCCGTTTGCCGCCGGCGTCGACCCGGCGGCGACGGTGATGGCCGCGGTCGAGCGCGTCGGCGTGTACGGCGGCCGCGTCGCGGCGACGCAGGTCACGACGAACGCGTCGATATCAGACGACCTGTGGAACACGCGCGCGTCGCGGGTGTTGGGGATCGCCCGCGCTGGGGCGTGCGGGAACGGCGTGTGCGAAACCGGGGAGGCGTGCGTCGGCGACGCCGAGGCGTCGGCGGCGCCGAACGCGCTGACCGACGCCGCGGTCGCGTCGTACGACCGCACGGAAGCGTACGGGAGCTGGACCGCGTCGCTGAACGACGCGAAGGCTGCGGTGGAGGGCGGGTACGGTCTCCTGGGGCCGACGACCGCGACCGCGGCGGCGACGTGCTGCCCCGCGGACTGCCCCGTCGTCGTCAAGACGTGCCCGAGCCCGGAGAACACGACGACGCCGTGCGGCGGCCGCGGGCGGTGTCTCATCGCGACAGGGCAGTGCGATTGCTTTCCGGGGAGAGGGTGGACCGGGGTCGCGTGCGGGGAGTGCGCGGAGGGGCACTACTACCTGAGAGGGGAGTGCATGCGGAGGATATACGCGTCGCATCCGCCGCCGCCGGCGGCGCCGGCGGTTTTTCTCGCGCCGCCGCCGCCGCCCGCTCCGAAGGAAAAAGTGACGTGGGAGGTTTTGATCGCCGCCATCATCGCCGCCATGATCGCGGCGGCGTTACTGTACTGCTGCGGCGCCGCGTGCGGGCTCTTCACGTCGTGCGTGTCTAAGAAGAATAAGACCGGGGAGAAGTACAACTACGAGGAGGACGACAACGACGTCGACGCCGGGACGCTCGGGAAGAAGGGCAAGGGCGGCGCCCGGGGCGAACGCGAAAATAAAAACGCCTCCGCCCGCGGCGCCGGGAAGTCGCCCGGCCCCGGGGCGATCAAGAGCGCGTGGGGTCTCGCGATCGACGGCGCGTCGAAGCAGAAGCGCGCGTCGCATCAAACGCAAACGCGGTCGCCGGGCTCGCCGAGCGCGAAGCCGCGCGCGTCGTTCCACGCCGCCGCGAACGCGTTCGCCGGTCCCGGAAGGTTCAGCTCGCTGGACGACGCCGCCGTCGCGGACGGCGACGACGACGCCGCCGTCGCGCACGGCGGCGGCGGCGGCGGCGGCGGCGCGAACCGCGCGCGCGGGCGCTGGCACGCCGTTCGCGGCACAGTCCGCGCGAGCGACGCGCTTCGCGCGCTCGCCGCGGGCCCGGGGGAGCCACGGAAGCTCCCCGGGACGGTGCGCCCGGACGCGTTGAAAGCGGACGCCGCGGCGGCGCTGACCGCGTTCGGCGCGCCGGCGTCGTCTCTTTCAAACGACGACGACGCCGCGATCGACAGCGCGGCGAACATGGGGCTCGTCGACGCGCGCGCGCGATCGAGCGTGGCCGGCGCGGACCCGGTGACCGGGATCGCGACGAACGCGTTCACCCGCGGCCTCGCCCCCGGCGCGGTGGCGGCGTCCGCGAAGACGAGGGCGGAGGCGGTGCCCGTCGCGGTGTCAATGCGCGTGCCGCAGAGACTCGCCGGTCTCGGCATCGAGGACGTCGGGAGCGATCTCCCGGGGCTACCCGGGGCTGGTCCGTCGAAGATCGCGGTGAACCCCGGGAGGTGGCCGCAGGGCGCGACGATGGAGCAGACGCGCGCGAGAAGGGAGGCGGCGGCGGCGAAGAAGGAAGCGAAGCGGCGGCGCGAGGAGGCGCGACGCGCGGCGGCGGCTTTCGAGCACGACGAGGAGAACCCGCCGTTGCCCGGGGGTTTGTTCTCCTCTGTGGAATAGTGATAGCGAGTAGCGAATAATAGCGTTGATACCACTAGCGGATAGGTGAGAAAAAAATAAGAAACGGACGTTTCACGCGCGTTACACGTTGAACTTGAACACGAGCACGTCCCCTTCCTTGACGACGTAATCCTTCCCCTCGAGCCTCCACACGCCCTTCTCTTTCGCGCCCGCGAACCCTTCGCACGCGATGAATTCGTCGTACCCCACGGTCTCAGCCTTAATAAACCCCTTCTCGAAGTCCGTGTGAATCACCCCCGCGGCCTGCGGCGCGGTGAACCCCCGCTTGATCGTCCACGCCCTCGTCTCTTTCTCCCCCGTGGTGAAGTACGTCTGAAGATTCAGCTGCGTGTACGCGTTTCGAATCAAGCTCTTCAAACCGCCCTCGTCCGCGCCCAAGTCCGCGAGGAACTCCGCGCGCTCCTCAGGGTCGAGCTTGATGAGCTCGGACTCCACCTGCGCGGAGACGATCGTCACGCCGCTGCCCTCCGTCTCCGCGTGTTTCCGCACCGCCTTCACGTGGACGTTGGTCGCGCCCGCGTCCGCGAGGTCCTCCTCGTTGACGTTCGCCGCGTACACGCACGGCTTCGCGGTGAGCAGCATCAGATCTTTCACGAGCGCCCACTCGTCTTCGGTCAAGCTCGCCAGACGGGCGGGCTTGCCGTCTTCGAGAAGCACCCGCAGCTTCGCTAGCGCGTCGCGTTCGCCTTGCTCCGCCTCCTTCTCCGCGTTTGATTTGGCGCGGCCTTTTCCGAGACGCTCCAGCCGGCGTTCGATCTGCGCGAGATCCGCGAGCGCGAGCTCGAAGTTGATCACCGCGATGTCCTCCAGCGGATCCACCTTCCCGTCGACGTGGATGACGTTATCGTCGTCGAAGCACCGGACGACGTGCACGACGGCGTCGCACTCGCGGATGTTGGCGAGGAATTTGTTTCCGAGGCCCGCGCCGTCGGCGGCGCCCTTCACGAGGCCCGCGATGTCGACGAACTCGCACGTCGTCGGGACGATGTTGGTCGTGCCGCTGATCGTCGCGAGCGCTTGGAGGCGGTCGTCCGGGACGGGGACGATCCCGCTGTTCGGCTCGATCGTGCAGAACGGGTAGTTCGCAGCCTGGGGGAGGGGAGGGGAGGGAGAGCGGGGTGGTGGGGTGGGGGAGGAAACGCGCGGTGAGCGAGCGCGGCGTTCCGTTCATCCCTGATCTGTCGTCGTCTCGTCGCGAGAAGAGCGCGCGGGGCCGATGCGACGCGCGGAACGACGGGCCGGGGGACTCGGGCGACGGCGACGGAGGACGCGGACGCACCTCCGCGGTGCTGTTCTCCACGAGCGCGTTGAACAGCGTCGACTTCCCGACGTTCGGGAGCCCGACGATCCCCGTCTTCAGCGCCATCGACGTGATCGCGGCGGCACGAAAGCCGCGACGGGAGGACTGCCGCCCATCGGCCCATCCGCCGAGGGCGCGGCCGCCGTTGAACGCGCTCGCGCGCGCGCGGAGGGACTTGCACGCCGTGCGCGCGACGAGACGAGCGGTCGTGTTTAAGCACGCCATGGAGGTCGACATCGCGCGTGCGCGGAGGGTGTGCGAGCGGCGACGCCGACGTCATCGCAGCACAGCGTTATCGGTTTCGGTTCGGGCTGGGTGTCGTCGCTCGAGTCTCGAGTAGTCGAGTGTCGTAAAAGCAGAGTGCGCTACAAAACGCGTCCGGCGTCCGGCGGTGGCCTACTTCGCGTCCTTCTTCTTCTTCGGCGCCGCCTTCTTCTTCGCCGCGGGTTTTTTCTTCCCGTCGTCCTTCGCTACGAAACCGATGGCAGCGAGGCGTTTCGCGCTGATCTTCGGCTTCTTCGGCAGCCCGTCCTCGCCCTCGCCCTCGCCGTCGCTCCCGCCGTCGCCTTCTTCTTCGTCGTCGTCGTCCGCGACGGCGGCGGCGCCTCTCTTCCTTCCTCTCTTCGCCTCTTGCGTCAAGATCCCGCTGTGCACGACCCTCCCTTTATCGTTGCACTCCCTCGTGAACGCGCTCTTCACCGCGGTCGGAATACCGAGCGCGGCGTCCGCGAACAGAGGGCCGTTCCCTTTCAGTTTCGTGACGTCCTGGATCGACTCCCAATCCTGCCGCGTCAGGCAGTACGCGTCCATGGTCGCCATCGCCTCCGGGATGCCCTCCTTCTCCTTGCCCCCCAACGCCGCGGATTTCATCGGCCTCGTCGTGAGGAGTTTGAGCAACGGCAGGTAGTACTCGCGCAACGACGCCGCGTCCGCTTTGAACCCCTCGGACGTCATCGCGTGCGAGTGCACCTCTTGAAGCAGGCGCTTGTTTTTCCCGTGCGTGCTGTTTTTTCCGAGCCACGACGGGAATCGGTTGAAGTTCCGCTCGCCCGGGTGCAGTCCGAACACTTCCCTAGACCCGCGCATCGTGCTCGCGGGCATCACCGAGCTGACGATGTTCGCGTACGGCATCAGCCCCCAGTTCTGTTTCGCGCGGACGCTCTTGTTCATGACGTCGCCTTCCGATATCGACGTCGCCGCCGCGGACAAGAGGTGCAGACGTTCGACGTCGTTCTTCGCCGCGTACGGACGGTACTGCACGTAGTTCTCTTGGATGAACAGCGGGATGATGTCCGAGTCTTGGAAAACGAAGTTTAAGCGCTCGGTCACGGTGAGACGGTTCGCGTCCGGGGCGCAGAGCTTATCCACCGCGGTGAACGGCCCCATGTCTATATCTTTCTTCGCGAGCGACTTGATGTCGTCGTACGCGAACGATTGCTTCGTGAGCCGCCGCATCTGGAGCTGGTTGATGATGAGGCGAATGTCGTTGTTCGTCGTCTCGATCAGAGCCTCCATCGCGGCTTCGTTCATCTGGATGCCCTCTTGTTCCGCGATGAGCAGCATCCGCTTGACAATCTGGCCCTTCGTCGGTCGCGAGAACGGCATGTCGAGGACGTAGTTCTGCAGCGACTTCAGCTTCTGGTTGTACTTGTCGTTGCAGATGCATATGATGGGGATCTTCGAGATTTTAATGCAGTTGATGAGCTCCATGACGCCGCCGCGGTCGCCTCCGGACATGCCGTCGACCTCGTCCATGATGAGCACCGTCTTCTTCGGCGGGCCGCCAAAAAACGACATCGCCTTGTTCGTCACCATCTCCCGGACCGCGTTCGACGACTTCCCGCCGACGCCGTCCCTGATGTCGTTGCTGCTCTTCCCTCTGGTATCGGACGCGTTCACTTCCGTGACCTCGAACCCGAGCTGCTTCGAGATGATCGACGCGGCGCTGGACTTGCCGATCCCGGGCGGGCCGGAGATGAGCACCGCCTTCATCGGCTTGTCCTTACCCTTCATGTCCTTCGCCGTGCCGTCCTTTCCGTGCAGGGCGTCCCAGGTTTGGAGAAACTTCCGCAAGTCCGCGATGTTCTTTCCGTTTCCGATCAGCTGCGCCGGCTGCGACGGTTTGTATTTGTTCACCCACAGCGGCGTGTCCTCCGCCTTTTTCGGTCGGCTCGCCGCGCCCGCCGCCGCCGCCGCCGCTTGAGACGGGGCCGCCGCCGCCGCTTGAGACGGGGCCGCCGCCGCCGCCGCCGCCGCGCTCGGAGCCGGCTTTTTCGCCGCCGCGGCGGGCACAATCTCCGGCTTCGCCTCGACGCCCTCGGCGGGTTTCATCTCCACCTCAGTTTTCACCGGGTTCTTCGCCGCCTCCTCCGCGAGCGCCTCCACCATCGCGAACAACCCGTCCTCGTCCATCAGCGGCGTCCCCACGGACTTGGCTTTCGCGTACTTGCTCTTCCCGCAGTCCATCCCGACGAGCAAGTACGTCGTCTTCCCGCTCACCGCGGACGTGACCTTTCCGCCGTGCCGTTTGATGAAGTCCTCCGCCTCGTCTCTCTCGAGCGAGTCCAGCACCCCGGAGACGACGAAGGTGCATCCTTCCAAACACCCGTCCGGGCCGCGCGGCGCGGGCTTGCGTCCTTTGTTCGGCGGGCCCGCCATCTCGGTCCCGCCGCCGAACCCCCACGGCTTCGAGACGTCGATGACGCTGAACTTGAGTTCGTCCTCGCGTTTGGGGTACCCCGGCGGCGCGGGGATCGGTTTCTTCTCCCCCGGCGCCTTCTTGCTCTTCGACGCGCTCGCGGTGGTCTTCGGTTTCTTCGGAGTGCTCTTCGGCGTCGTCGTCTTCGGTTTCTTCGGCGTCGTCGTCTTCGCGGGCGCGTTCGCGTCGGCGTCGGTGGTCGCCTGCGCGCGCGCGACAAGAGGGAGGGAGAGAGGGTGAGCGCCGGGGACGACGACGACGACGACGACGATCGACGACGAACGTCAGATCTTAAAAACATAACGTGCGCGGGGGGCGACGTCGTCGATCGCGGGCGGACGGCGCGGGGCGGCGGGACCGCGGACGGCGACGCGACGCACCTCCGGGAGCTTCCTCTTCGCCGGCGCGGGCGACGCCTTCGGGGTCGTCGACGTCTTCGTCGCCGTCGCGGTCAGGTCCACGACGTCGTCGTCCCCGGTCAGGTCCATCGGCGTCGCGTCGTCCGAGGGCTTCGCGGGCGCGGACTTCTTCGCCGCGGGCGGGGACGATGGCTTCGCGGCGGCGGCGGCATCGGCGCTGGGCTTTTTCGGAGCGCCGCCGCCGCCGCCGAAGAAGCTCCGGATGTCTCCCATGCTGACGTCGCGCGCGGTGTGCTCGCGTCGTCGCTCGATCGCGTTTTGAAAATCCACGCATCGCATCGGCAGCGGCAGGTCCGACCGTCGGGTGCGACAGTAACATTTTTCACCCATCGCTCGGTTTCAAGATTTGATCGCGCCCCCTTTCAACTGACCGATGAACATATTTTGTTTGGCAGTCTGGTGCGAGTGCAGTGAGGAATATGTTTCCCGCCGGCGGCGGCGGGTCCGCGTATTACAACATCGTCCACGCGCGACGCTCTCTCCCTCACTTCCTCTTCTTCCCCTTCCCCCCCTGCGCCGCCTTCGCGGCCTCCGCCTTCTTGTTCCCCTGCACCGCGAGCAGACCGACGACGCCGAGGACGGTCACGTCGACGACGCCCGCGAACGGGGAAATCTCCGACGCCGTTCCATACGAGCGATTGTCGGGGTGGAGTTGAAAGGCGTCAGGTGGAGTTGAAAGGCGTCGAGGTCGGGGATTGAAAGCGCGGGGTGGGCGGAGAGAGACGGCGGGGAAAGTCCTTAAGGATCGGCGTTCACCACGCGAACGCGGTCGTATGGGGACCAGTGTACAGAACGCACCTCAGACGCCGCCGCCGCGTCCTCCGCGAGCGCGGGCATCGCCACCAGCGCGGTCGTCACCGCGGACGCGATGGCCGCGGCCGCGGCGTTCTTCGTCGTCGCGCCGCACGCCGTGCTCTTCCTCTCCGTCTTACCCGCCGCCGCGGTCGTTGTCGTCGCTTTCGTTCGCGTTCTCGTCTTCGTTTCGACTCGAATCGCGCTCGGGACGCGGTCAGAGCGCGCGCGTCCGCGCGACGGCGCGGACGGCGCGGCGACGCCGCGCGGCGCGCGCGCGGAGGACATCAGCGCGGACATGACGCTCGTGAGCGCGGAACGGGAGCGATGCGCGCGAACTGTGGCGCGGGACGCGTCGCGCGCGGGCGGAAGTGCGCGCGCGCGCGCTCGAACTGCCAAGTCAGCGAAGCGCGCGCTCTGAGCCATCCATTCTCGCTTTTTATCGCGCTTTCCGCGGGCCATCGGCGCTCGCCGCCGACGCCCGATAACGCGCGACGACGCGCGCGCCGAGCTCATTGTCGCACACGTCGGTCGACGGTTCACCGAACAGCATCACGATGTCTTCCGCCATGGCCTCCCACTCCATCGCCGCCAACGTCCTCCGCGCGGGCGCGCGCGTTTCCCGTCGCGCGACGGCGAACAAGGCGACCCGCCTCACCGTTCGCGCCGCGGCGTCCGAGCGCACGCTTCCCATCGACCTTCGCGGTGCGTCCCGAGCGCGCGCGCTTCGTCGTCTCCCCGTCGTCGACGGAATCGATTCGCGCGCGATCCGCGCCGCCGATTCGCGGCGTCGTCGCGTCGTCGCGCGCGCCGCGTCGCGCGCGTTCCGCCGTTCTCCGGCGCTTCGCGCGCGTCTCGATCGACAGCCTTTTGTCTCGGATAGGACAGCCGTCCGCATCGTGCATTCATCGTGCACCGTCGCGACGACGACGATGGCCTCGTCCGCGCTCGATCCCATCGCGTCGTCCATCCGCGGCTTCCGCGCTTCCCCCGACCAGACCACCCCGCCCGCATCGTTCGCTCACGCATCACGCATCACGCCGCGCCGTCCATGTCGATCATCGCAGGCAAGAAGGCTTTCGTCGCCGGCGTCGCGGACGACCAGGGCTTCGGCTGGGCCATCTCCAAGTGCCTCCAAGAGGCGGGCGCGGAGGTCATCCTCGGCACGTGGGTCCCCGCGTTGAACATCTTCGAGACGTCCCTCCGCCGCGGTAAGTTCGACGAGTCCAGGAAGCTCTCCGACGGCTCCCTCATGGAGTTCGCGAAGGTGTACCCCATGGACGCGGTCTACGACACGATGGACGACGTTCCCGAGGACGTCCTCGCGAACAAGCGCTACGCCGGGAACGAAAAGTGGACCGTCTCGGAGTGCGCCGCTGAGGTGGAGAAGGACTTTGGGAAGATCGACATCCTCGTGCACTCGCTCGCGAACGGGCCGGAGGTGATGAAGCCCCTCCTCGAGACGAGCCGCAACGGCTACCTCGCCGCGATGTCCGCGTCGTCGTACTCGAACGTCTCCATGCTCCAGAGGTTCGGCCCGCTCATGAACCCGGGCGGCGCGTGCATCTCTCTCACGTACCTCGCGTCCGAGAGGATCATCCCGGGCTACGGCGGCGGCATGTCCTCCGCGAAGGCTGCGCTCGAGTCCGACACCCAGGTTCTCGCGTACGAGGCGGGGAGGAAGTGGGGCATTCGCGTGAACACCATCTCCGCCGGGCCGTTGGGGTCCAGGGCGGCGAAGGCGATCGGCTTCATCGACGACATGATCAACTACTCCATGTCCAACGCGCCGCTGAACGAGAAGCCGCTCACCGCGATGGAGATTGGCCAGACCGCGGCGTTCCTGTGCTCGCCGCTCGCGTCTGGAATCACCGGGTCGACGGTCTACGTCGACAACGGGTTGAATGCGATGGGTCTCGCGGGCGACTCCAAGTCGCTCGAGAAGGCGACGGAGTAGAAGCGCATTCATTCATTCTTTGAAGAAAAAAACGAAACGAGTTGGTTGAAGCACGGCGCGAGGGGCGGCGACGCGGGCGCGGGGAGATGAGAAAGATTCTGAGGTTCTCTCTCGATTAGCGAGGAGTGTTTTAGACGGGCGCGCCGCGTGCCTTCGCGAGTGTATCGCGCATATTAATACGAGCAGCGAGCGCGAAAGCGAAAGAAAACCGAGGCTCGACTTTTTTGATCTCGCGCGTACGTGTTGTGAGCGATCTCGTGACCACAAATCTCGTAGCCGCGGCTGTAGTAGCCACCGATTCGTGATCTGCCCTTGAAACCAATTGCCCATACGAGAGTACGAGCCGTCCGTACGCGCCGCTTTTTCCCGGATTTTTATCACTAAAGGACGGACGTTCCACGAGCTTCGGCAAATCGGTCACCGCGCGCTCGCGTCGACGCATGCTGTACGTGACCCTACGCCGAGGACTCGCGGGTAAATCGAAGGAATACCTCAAGACGCTGGAGACGCTCGGTCTCAAGAGAAGGTTCCAGGTCGTCGAGATCCCGAACAACCCGGCGTCGCGCGGGCAGATTTCAAAGGTCAAGCACCTCGTCTCCGTGGAGACCGCGCCGCAGCGCGCCGCTCGAATCGCCGCGCAGGAAGCGAAGCACGCGTACCGCGAGCCGATCGTTTTCAAGCACTCCGAGCTGTGATTCCCCCGAACGATGCACGGCAGCGTCGTCGTCGCGTCCGTCGCGTCTCCGCGCGCGGTGAACGCGCTCGCGAAGCGCGCGGAAAAAGACGCCTCCTCCGCCGCGTCCGCGCGTCGTCGCGCGTCGTCGCGCCGCTCGCGCGTCGTCCCGCGCGTCGTCGCGCCGTCGATGCCGGACCAAAAGGGCGTCGCGAAGAAGAACAACCGCGAACCTAGCGAGGACGTGATCGCGCTGATCCGGTCGTCCTCCGCGGTCGCGTTCGACGTCGACTCCACCGTGTGCGTGGACGAGGGCATCGACGAGCTCGCGGCGTTCCTCGGAAAGGGCGACGAGGTCGCGGCGATGACGGCCGCCGCGATGGGCGGCGGCGTCTCCTTCCGCGACGCGCTCGAGGCGCGTCTGCAAGTCATGCAGCCGACGAGAGCCTCCGTCGACGCGTTCGTGAAGAACAACCCGCCGAAGCTCTCCCCGGGCATCCCCGAGCTCTTCGCGTCCCTCCGCGGCGCGAACAAAACCGTCTACCTCGTCTCCGGCGGCTTCCGGCAGATGATCGCGCCCGTCGCTGCCGCGTTGGACGTGCCTCCCGAGAACGTCTTCGCGAACAACATCCTGTTCAACGACGACGGGTCGTACGCGAGTTTCGACCCGACGGAGTTCACGAGCAAGGCGGGAGGTAAGGCGGAAGCGGTGAAGCACGTCAAGGCTTCGAAGGGCCACGAGGTGATGGCCATGGTGGGAGACGGCGCGACGGATCTGGAGTCGAGGGCGCCGGGCGGCGCGGACGTGTTCATCGGGTACGGCGGCGCGCAGGTGAGGAAGGCTGTGGAGGAGGGCGCGGACTGGTTCGTGAAGGACTTCACGAGGTTCAGGGAGGTTGTCGACGACGCGTGATGAGCCGGGCCTGAACCGGGGAACCGGGGAGGGAGGGAGGGAGGGAGGGACCCGCGGAGGGAGGCGGACGGATGAAAAAAGAACTTTCCGGCGCGGCGGCGAGCGGGTTGGGTTTTCGAAGCTCTTAGCCTCCCGTAGCAGACGGAGCCCCGCGCCGCTCTGCGCGTTTCGAAGCGCGAAAAAAACAAAACGCGCTTCCTTCGGTCATCGTTTATTGACGATTGTAATCAAACGCGCGCGCCGCGCGTTCGATACTGCACGTATATCTTATGAATAAAGACGCCGCGGCGCGAGCGACGGGCGGAAAAAATCAGAAATGTCGTCGACGGACGGGCCCCGTCGCCGCTCACGCGAGCGACTGCTCAAACTTAATCTTGAGCGCGATATCGTCCACGCTCGGGGGCTTGAACCCCTTCTTGATCGGGACGTCCACCGTGAGCCTCCCTTTCATCAGCTCCACCTTCCCGGACGCGTCGCTCTTCACCTCGATCTTCGCCTTGACGTCCTCCGGCAGCTTCACCGTCGTCGACGCCGACGCGCTCGCGTTTCCGAGCGCCTTGGACTTGAGATCGTACTCCCCTTTCATCGTGACGAGGAACCGATCGACGTTCGTCTTGACCTCCAACGCGGCGACGTTCTTCGCGGTGCTGTAGTCCATCTTCGGCGTGAACCCGCGAATCGAATCCGGCTTCAGCGTGAGCTTCAGGACCTCCGTCGGCGCCGGCGTCTTGGCTTTACCCTCGGACGTGTTCCCGCGCGCGATGAACGTCGCGTCGACGCCAACCTTGTACCCTCCCGAGCCCAGAGCGTGCTTCGTCGACGACTTGACGCGCGGGCCGAACTGTCGCTTCGGGAGGAGCTGGAGGTTATCGAAGAAGATCGTCAGGCCGTCCTTGGACGCCTCCGCGTTGAGCTCGACCTCGCTCGACGACGGCTTCGCGATGCCTGATTTCGACAGCGCGGGCGTCGACGGCGCGGCGACGGCGACGAGCTTCCATCCCGCCACGGTGGCGGAGGACTCGATCTCGAACGTCGCGAGCTTCGCGGTGGGGGACTTGAACCCTTTGATCTCCGTCTTCGTGCTGAGCGTCGCGGACACCATGGCGACGGACGCTTGCCTGCGTCGTTTGTGGGGGGGAGCGTTCACGGGAGCGTTCACGGGAGGCGACGCGTCAGGGAGGGGCGCGGTAGTCGAAGAGACGCGGACGCGCTTTACGTGAGGCGCGAGATGAGGCGCCGGGGCACCGCGCGCGGCGGCGGCGGCCGACGAGCGCGCGACGACGAAACGCGGACGCGCGGGCGACGGCGAGCGGACGTACCTGACGTGCGCGTGTGCTGAGGGTGGGGCGCGTGTTCGCTAGCGCGCGCGCGTGTGCGGCGCCGCGCCGTCGCCGTCGCCGTCGCGACTCGTACCCGGCTCTCGTCGCTCGACGCGGTCGCGCCGACGAGTGCAGAGATCAAATCAGGTGCGTTCTATACAAAAGTGTTTCACCCATCCATCGGTTTCAACACTTGACCGCGTGGGTCCCTTTCAACTGACCGGTGAACTATTTTTGTATGGAACGGCCCTCAGATCGATTCGCCCGGACGGCGCGGTCGGACGGTCACACTGTCCGCGGCGGCGAGACTGACCGAAGCCGACCGAAGAGCGCGTCGCGCGCCGGTTGGCACGCGCGAACCGTCGTACGACGCGAGGGCGTCGCGCGCGCGAGGATGAGCGGCGCCCCGGGCTCGACGGTGCGCCGTCGCGCGCTCTGCTCGCCCCTCGCCGCGCCCGCGCCGTCGCGGCAATTTCTAGGGCAATCCCGTCCGATCGATCTGGGAATACGATCGATGCGCGTCGTCGCCCGCCTCCAGCGCTGACCGACCCCCACCCTCTCTCTCCACGCGCAGGCGGACGGCGCGGGACCGTCGGGAGCGAAGAAGCACAACTTCAAGGTCGTGACCGGGTTCACCCCAGCGCAGTTGGAGCGCCTGCGAGAGCAGATCACGGCGTTCAAGAAGCTCAAGAAGAACGAGCTGGACTTTCCGATCCCGGGATTGCCGAACGTCATCGCGCGAGAGCACGTCGCGCAGCGCGCGAAGATGCTCGCCATGCAGCGCGAGAACGCCGCGGCGGCGAGCGCACCGCAAGCTCAAGCTCGCGGCGGCGGTCCCGTCGGCCTCCCGGGGCGCGCGGTCGCGAACGCGCACCCGGTCGCGTTACCCGGCAAGGTGGTCGCGTCGGGGGGGTCGGGAGGAAGAGGCGGCGGCGGCGGCGGCGGCGGCGGCGGCGCGCCGTCGAAGCGATCGCATCGCGGCGGCGGCCAGGGCGGCCCGCCGCCGCTACCTCCTGTGATGCACCGCCCGATGCCTAAGCCCGTGACGTCGATGCCGGCCTGGTGGAAACCGCGGGAGCGGCCCATCTACGACCTCGCCGCGGACGCCGCGAGCGGGCCGGGCGGGGATCAGTACGGGTACAAGCCGACGCCGATGCGTCGCGATCTGAGAGCGCTCGTCGAGGCGGAGGCGGACCGCGCGCTCAGAGCGCGCAGAGAGCGACGGCTCGTGGAGATCAAGGAGGAGCTTCGCGAGCTGGCGGGCGGCGGCGGCGGCGGCGGGAAGAGCCATCAGGCGCGGCGGGCGCTGCAGCTCGAGGAGCGGTCGCTTCGTCTGGTCGGGTTGCAGGACAAGGTTCGCGCGAGCTTGGTGCGCGAGCAGCGCGAGCTCATGAGCATGGGGGAGCGGCCGTACAAGAAGCTCGTGCGCGAGTTGGAGAAACAGAGGGAGGTGAGCGCGAAGGCGGAGGTGAAGCGCGCGAGGGAGGAGCGCGAGGCGCACTTCAAGGCGATGAAAGCCAGGCGGCAGGTCATCTTCGAGGAGAGCGGCGTGGCGCGGGATTTGTGCGTCACGCGGAATAGGCAGATCTTGAAAGTCCACGAGCGGATGTCTAAAGACTGGGCCAGGCGGCAGCGGGACGTGCAAAACGCGGCGAACCAGGCGCTCGCGGCCGCGGGCGCGAACGCCGCCGGCGCGGGGAACGCGGGCGGCGCGGCGTCGAACGCCGACTACCTCAAGCGCGTGGAGGCTTTAAAGGCGAACGACATGGAGGCGTACAGGGAGCTGCTCGCGGAGGCGAGAGGGAGAGAGGGCGCGATCGGCGCCGGCGACGGCGACGCGGGCGACGACAAGTTCGCCGCGCTGCAGGAGTTCCTGGAGAAGACCGAGGGGTACCTCGAGCAGCTCGGGGGGAAGATCGCGGCGCTGAAGTTGGATCAGCAGCGCTCGGAGGCGGCGGC
>Ga0181560_10002997_pt1 | contig 15678 bp, 16 predicted proteins | sample 011ome_20_FD_133751 | JGI IMG/M metagenome (GOLD analysis project Ga0181560, IMG submission 133751) | Coastal salt marsh microbial communities from the Groves Creek Marsh, Skidaway Island, Georgia - 011509CT metaG (megahit assembly) | ecosystem: Environmental > Aquatic > Marine > Intertidal...
ACCGACCGTATTTATACGAAATACTCAATCTTCACCTGACTGAAAACCAAGCAACTATATATAGTTAGGTCACATAAAGCCCCAAACCAAAAGGCTTGAGGCTTTACGTATAACTTACATTTATGGATTAAGATCCACAGGTTAGACAGTCGTCTGGATTGTCAATAGAACATGCGATTTTCTCTTCAGCTGTAACTTCTTCACTCATGCTTGCAATTGCTGCCTTCTGAGCTTGAACTCGTGCTTCGACCTCACTTGCGCTTGGTTTTGCGGTTCCAACCTCAGCCTCCACATTCTCTGAAGATGCTCCTCCGCTCACACCCGGACTCATGTTTGTTTGGGCGTTCTTCTTTACGGTGAACTTGATTGCTGAAGATGCCGGTTTAGAGCGCAAGTAATACATACCTGTTTTCAAACCTTTCTTCCATGCATAGAAGTGCATCGAAGTCAATTTACCCATATTCGGGCTCTCCATAAATAAGTTCAAGCTCTGGCTTTGGTCAATGAATAATCCGCGATCTGCAGCCATATCCAAGATGTCTTTCATCGAAATTTCCCAAACCGTCTTGTAGATTTCCTTGATATTCTCCGGAACACCTTCGATATTCTGAACTGAACCATTGGTCGCCATAAGCGCATTCTTCATGTCGTCATTCCATAGACCCAATTGAATCAAATCGTGCAACAAATGCTTGTTGACTACAATGAATTCACCTGAGAGTACACGACGAGTGTATACGTTCGACGTATATGGTTCGAAACACTCATTGTTACCCAATATCTGTGACGTAGAAGCCGTTGGCATTGGTGCCATCAACAAAGAGTTACGCACCCCGTGCTCAGCGATTTCTTGACGCAAAGTTTGCCAATCCCAACGACCACTTAAAGCATCGTCTTCGACACCCCACAAGTTGTGCTGGAATTTACCCTCAGAGATAGGGCTTCCTTGGTATGTTTCATACGGCCCCTCTTGAATCGCTAGATCTTTGGAAGATGTAACCGCTGCATAATACATGGTCTCGAAGATCTCTTTGTTCAATGCTTTCGCCTCATCAGAATCGAAAGGCATACGAAGCTTGATGAAAGTATCCGCTAGACCTTGTACACCAAGACCTACTGGTCTGTGACGCATGTTTGAGTTTCTTGCCTCAACCACTGGGTAGTAGTTGCGGTCGATCACCTTGTTCAAGTTTTTGGTCACCTTGTAGGTCACGTCAAACAACAAATCGTGATCAAAAGTACCGTCTTCCGTTACGAACATCGGCAACGCAATAGAGGCTAGGTTACAAACAGCCACCTCATCTGGTGAGGTGTATTCTAGAATCTCAGTACATAAATTCGAAGAACGAATAGTTCCTAAATTTTGCTGATTCGATTTCAAATTGGCAGCATCCTTGTAGAGCATGTAAGGAGTTCCTGTTTCAATCTGGCTCTCCATGATTTTAGCCCATACTTCACGCGCTTTGACTGTACGGCGACCTTTACCTTCTGCTTCATATTTGGTGTACAACGCGACAAATTCATCACCGTGACAGTCGAACAGACCTGGACACTCGTTTGGACACATTAACGTCCAATCCTCATTCTTTTCAACGCGTTCCATGAATAAGTCCGGAATCCACATTGCATAGAACAAATCACGAGCACGCATTTCTTCTTTCCCGTGGTTTTTCTTCAAGTCTAGGAAGTCGTAAATATCCGCATGCCATGGCTCGATATAGATGGCAAAAGATCCCTTACGCTTACCACCACCTTGATCTACATAGCGTGCCGTGTCATTGTACACACGAAGCATTGGAACGATACCGTTTGACGTACCATTTGTACCACCAATGTAAGAACCTGTAGCACGTACGTTGTGGATGCTTAGTCCAATACCACCAGCACTTTGCGAAATCTTAGCCGTTTGCTTCAAAGTGTCATAGATACCATCAATGCTATCGTCTTGCATCGTCAACAAGAAACAAGAAGACATCTGAGGTTTTGGTGTACCCGCATTAAATAGCGTTGGAGTAGCATGTGTCATGAACTTTTTGCTCATGAGCTCATACGTCTCAACTGCACTCTCTAGATCGTCTTTATGAATACCAATAGAAACACGCATTAGCATGTGTTGAGGGCGTTCAACGATATTTCCGTGCATACGCAACAGGTAAGAGCGCTCTAAAGTCTTGAAACCGAAATAATCGTACGAAAAATCGCGGTCATAGATGAGTTGCGAATCGAGGTATTCCGCATTGCTTTGAATGATCTCATAGACATCATCAGCGATAAGCGGTGCCGCTTTTCCTGTTTCAGGATTAACGTAATTGTACAAATCAGTAACCGTCTCAGAAAAACTCTTTTTGGTACTCTTGTGCAGATTGCTAACAGCGATGCGCGCAGCTAGATTAGCGTAATCTGGATGTTTGATCGTCATCGAAGCAGCTGTCTCAGCCGCCAAATTATCCAATTCAGACGTGGTAACCCCATCGTAAACCCCATCAACAACTCGTTTCGCAACGGTGATTGGATCAACATAGTCGCTCAATCCATAACAGAGCTTCTCAATTCGAGCCGTGATTTTGTCAAATTTAACGGGTTCTTTCCGACCGTCTCTTTTTAATACGCGCATCATAGTGTGTTGTGTTTCGTGTAATCGTATTTGTTGATTTGGAACGTGTACTTCTTAGAAGTTCATCGCGCCAAAAGCATCGTCTATATTGTGATCTTCTTGGCTTTCTCCAACACCCGCTTTTTTGTATTCAGAAACGCGTTTTTCGAAGAAATTGGTCTTTCCTTCCAGAGAAATCATATCCATAAAATCAAACGGATTCGCTGTTCCATAGACTTTTGGACAATTCAAGGTCTCGAGGAGGTGATCCGTAACAAACTCGAGGTATTCGGACATTAGATTGGCATTCATACCGATTAGGTTTACCGGGAGCGACTCCGTGATGAACTCGCGCTCGATATCCAAGGCCTCAGTAATGATTTGGGTAATGCGTTCTGTAGACACCTTGTTTACCAAGTGATGGTTGTGCAAATGACAAGCGAAATCTCTATGAAGACCTTCATCACGAGAAATAAACTCGTTTGATGTCGCTAAACCTGGAAGAAGACCTCTCTTTTTCATCCAGAAAATAGAACAGAATGCACCGGAAAAGAAAATTCCTTCCACTGCTGCGAAGGCGATTAAACGCTCTGCGAATGAATCTGACTCTATCCAGCGGAGTGCCCAATCTGCCTTTTTCTTGATTGCCGGGAATCTTTCGATGGCATTGAACAATTCGTCTTTCTCTTTATCATCATCTACAAGCGTATCAATCAAAAGGGAGTACATCTCGCTATGGATATTCTCCATCATGATTTGGAATCCGTAGAAGAACTTAGCCTCCGAATATTGTACTTCATTCACAAAATTCTCGGCAAGGTTCTCGTTCACGATACCGTCAGAAGCTGCGAAAAATGCAAGAATGTGTTTGAGGAAGTAACGCTCATCATCAGTGAGCTTGTTTTTCCAGTCCATCACATCCTGGTGTAAATCAATTTCTTCCGCCGTCCAAAAAGAAGCCTCCTGCTTTTTGTACCAGTCCCAGATATCGCTGTGCTGAATAGGAAAGATGACAAATCGATTTTTGTTCTCTTGTAAAATTGGTTCCTGTTGCATGCTGCAATTTTTTTCGGTCATCAAGCCGCATTAAAAACATTTAATGTGCTGATAATCAGTTAAGTAACTTCTTTTTTAGTAAGCGGACTAGGCGAGTGTCTACATTTCTAGATGTCGACGACCTTTACAAATGTGGCCATGATTTAAGGGAATATCAAGAAAGCTAAATTGGGTTTTTCCCACAGTTATTAACAACCTAAAAAGGGATCAAAAATGAATTAACTCAGACCTGACCTAAGAATGAGCAACCTGATCCTTTTGGGTTGTGAATAGGTTAGCGCTCCTGAGGATTTTTTTTCAAGAATTCTGCGGCAGATTCTACCTCTTGGTAGAACTCTGGACCATATTTTCTGATCAATGGCTCTTTGAGAAATGCGTACACAGGCACCTTTAGCTCAGCTCCTAAAGTACAAGCCTCACTACATATGGACCAACGGTCGTAATTCAGCGCTTCGAAATCGGTATACTTTGAGATTCTAATCGGATACAAATGACACGAGATTGGCTTTTTCCAATCTATGACTCCGTCAGCGTAGGCTTGTTCAATACCACATTTTGCGGTTCCATTGGATTCAAAAATGGTATACGCACATTCTTTACCGTCGATCAAAGGCGTTTCCTTCTCACCTATTCCATCAACGCTGGTGCCCTGACTTTCTATGGCTGCCCTGCCCTTTTCTGTGAGGTAAGGAGCAACTTTAGGGTAGATTTTTTCCAGTATCTCCACCTCGTCTTCTTCTACAGGTGCACCTGCATTGCCCTCCACGCAACAAGCACCTTTACAGGCACTCAAATTGCAAACAAATTCTTTTTTGAAGAGCTCCGATGAGAGGAGCTTGTTATCGATCTCTACCATAATGCAAATCTAACAAAGGATGTGGCGGAAGAAACACCGAAAGGAGCTAATTTTGCAGCAAAGAAAATCGCCATGGATTTGAAATTCAACTACAATGATGCGCTGAGTGCGTTCTTGATTTTATTTGCGGTCATCGATATTTTAGGAAGCATCCCAATCATCGTGAGCCTCAGAAAAAAAGTATGTCATGTACAGAGTGAAAAAGCAACTATTGTTGCTGGTATCATCATGATTGTCTTCCTTTTTATAGGAGAACAAATCCTGACACTACTCGGTGTCGATGTACAGAGCTTCGCTATCGCGGGTAGTTTTGTACTCTTCTTTTTGGCCCTTGAAATGATTCTAGGCATCACCCTTTACAAAGAAGAAAGCCCAAGTACAGCGAGCATTGTTCCCATTGCCTTTCCCATGATTGCTGGAGCAGGAACCATGACATCGCTCGTTTCCCTTAGGGCTGAATTTGCCAACATCAACATCATCATAGCCATCGTGCTTAACATGCTCGTGGTCTATCTAGTACTAAAAAATACAGAGCGTATCGAGCGCATCTTAGGAACTGGAGGTCTCAGTATCCTAAGGAAAGTTTTCGGTGTTATCTTGCTCGCGATTGCGGTGAAACTCTTCTTCACCAACCTTATCCCAATGTTTAAAACGGTATAGCAGCAACCACATGTCAGACGATCAATTTAAAAATGTCATTTCCCATGCTAAAGAGTATGGATTCATCTTTCAGAGTAGTGAAATCTACGACGGATTAAGCGCAGTTTACGATTACGGTCAAAATGGAGCGTTATTAAAGAACAACATCAAAGCCTACTGGTGGGGCGCAATGGTGCAGATGCACGAAAATATCGTGGGAATCGACTCAGCGATCTTCATGCACCCTACTACTTGGAAGGCCTCTGGACACGTAGATGCCTTTAACGATCCGCTTATTGACAATAAAGACAGCAAAAAGCGATACCGCGCAGATGTCCTCATCGAGGATCACGTGGAAAAAATTCGTCAAAAGATTGAGAAAGAAGTTAAAAAGGCAGCAAAGCGCTTTGGAGATTCTTTTGATGAAGATCAATTCCTAGCTACCAATGGACGTGTTCTCGGCTACCAAGAAAAAATGAAAGCCATCATGGACCGTTTCGTCAAGGCTATGGAAGCTGAGGACCTTGCCGATGTAAAGCAATTGATTGAAGATGAACAGATCAAATGTCCAGTAAGTGGCAGTATGAATTGGACAGATGTACGCCAATTCAACCTCATGTTTGGCACTCAAATGGGATCGGTAGCAGAAGGTGCTTCCACCCTATACCTGCGTCCTGAAACAGCGCAAGGAATCTTCTTGAACTATCTGAATGTACAGAAAACAGGCCGAATGAAAATTCCTTTCGGAATCGCACAGATCGGTAAAGCGTTTAGAAATGAAATCGTAGCTCGTCAATTCATCTTCAGAATGCGTGAGTTCGAACAAATGGAAATGCAATTCTTTGTTCGTCCTGGCACAGAAATGCAGTGGTACGAAACATGGAAGCAGCGTCGATTGGCATGGCACAAAAGCCTTGGTTTTGACAGCGATAGCTACCGTTTCCATGACCATGAAAAATTGGCCCACTACGCCAATGCTGCTGCTGATATCGAATTTAATTTCCCGTTTGGCTTTAAAGAACTCGAAGGTATACACAGTCGTACGGACTTCGACCTCAAGCAGCACGAGGAATTCAGCGGTAAAAAGTTGCAATACTTCGATCCAGAATTAGGCGAAAACTACGTACCATATGTTGTTGAAACGTCGATAGGTCTCGATCGCATGTTCCTAGCTGTACTCTCGAAAAGCTTACAAAACGAAACCTTAGAAGATGGTTCAAACAGAACCGTATTGAATGTTCCTGCGTTCCTAGCTCCGTATAAGGTCGCTGTACTTCCTTTGCTGAAAAAGGATGGACTACCAGAAAAAGCGCGCGAGGTAGTAAACATGTTGAAATTCGATCATATGGTACAATACGACGAGAAAGATGCTATCGGCAAACGCTATCGTCGTCAGGATGCCATAGGAACTCCTTTATGTGTCACTGTAGATCACCAAAGCATTGAGGACAACACGGTGACAGTTAGATTTAGAGACACCATGGAACAGATTAGAATCCCAGCTACTGATCTATTAGGCATTGTTAATGAGAAAGTTAGTTTAGGTGCACAACTTGGGAAACTTTCTGAATAATTTGTTTCTAGCATCTTGATTTAAGCTAATTTCACAAGAACTATTAACACAATTATTCGCTAAAATGAAAAAGGTAAATGTATTTGTTGCTGTAGCTGCCGCTGTAGCAATGGTCGCTTGTGGAGCTCCAGCTGAAGAAACTGAAACAGTAACTGAGGAGGTTGTAACAGAAGAGGTTGTAACCGAGGAAGCTACCGAAGAAATGACTGAAGAAGCAGATTCTACTATGGAAGAAGCTACTGAGGAAGTAACTGAAGAAGCTCACGATCACGAAGGCCACGAAGGCCACGAGCACTAAGACTCGTAAATCATCAAACAAAAATCCCCGCTGAGCTCATGCACAGCGGGGATTTTTTTATCCGTGGTTTTTGCTAAAACCCTATTGTAAGGACGAAGCAGCTAAATCATATACGGTGTTCAATATCGGGTCATAGTCAAGCAACACACTTCGGTAGGCATCATAACCTTTGGCATTTTTTGCTAGGGCAGCTTGAAGTAATTGGGCCAATGATAGCTTATCTTCAGTAGTAAGATCTTCCAATTCTATACCATAACCGCCGTAATCTAAAAAGCGTACTAACAAACTATCCTCAGGGAGACGACTTAGCATGGTAGGTGAAGATGTGCTGTCAGTAAGGTCAACCCTGTGTTGATCCACATACTCAAAAGCAAAAGCATCCATTGTTCCAAAGGAGAATGTCCAGAAGTATGAGGTAGAATCATTATCCAAAACACGATCAGGCTCAATTCCTCCTCCTGAGGCGAGTACTCTACCCGAATCGCTCAAAAAGACACCTTCATTCGCTATTTCACCTTCTTTGTAAGGCTTTTGAATACTTCGTCCACTTGGTGTAAAATAGTAGGCCACCGTTAAACGAACCTTAGAGCCATCACCAAGGAGTTTATCCTCTTGGACCAACCCCTTTCCAAAAGATCTCTTTCCGTACACTACTGCGCGGTCGTGATCTTGAAGAGCCCCAGTAAAAACTTCCGAAGCACTTGCTGAATTCTCATTGATTAAAATATGCACCGGCAAGTCTTCATAATCTTCACCCGAGCGTGCCACAGAAGTATGCTCCTCGCCATTGCGATAACGCGTGGTAACAATGTTCTGTCCCTCCACAAGGAACTCTTCTGCCATTGCTACCGCCTCGTGCAAATATCCACCGGGATTGTCTCTGAGATCAATAATGACGGCACGCATGCCTTGATGGTCCAATTTCTCTAACTCTGCAACAAACTCATCGTGCGTAGTCTCCGCAAATCTTTCAATACGAAGATATCCAAGACCATTTTTGACTGGTTTGGCGTAAACGCTTTCGATAGGAATCGTATTTCGTTGCACCGAAGCATCTAGAATGAGATCACCACGCTTTATTTTAAAGTCAACGTAAGATCCTACAGGACCTTTGATAAGCGAGGTGACTGTAGAGTTGTTCAAAGAAGCTCCCACAATAGTATCGCCGTCTATAGCAAACACGCGGTCCCCGGAGAGAATACCGTAATCCTTGGCAGGACTGTTGTCCATGACATGGACGAAAACCAAAGTATCTCGCTTTATGGCGAACTCGACCCCAATACCCGTGAATCCCCCATTCATGCGCTCTGACATTGCTGCGCCATCATCCGCAGTAATATAGGTACTGTGCGGATCCAATTCACTTAGAATCATCTCCATTGCCTGCTCAGAAAGTGCATCTACATCGAGGGAATCGACATATTCCGTCTCCAAATAACGAAAGAAACGGCTCAGTTTATTATCTACAGATGAATCACCGGATGGAGCCACACTAAATTTTCCACCGATCCAGATACCGATCAATAGAAACGTTGCAATCCAAAGAACTACATTTTCTCTCTTCAATCTAAACTCATTTGAAGGACTTCCACTCCGGCCTTAATTAGAAAATCTAAACCACTACGGTCCTTATATTCATTCATGTAAATCACCTTTTTTATTCCTACCTGGTGAATGAGCTTACTGCATTCCTTACATGGGCTTAAGGTGATATACAACGTAGCACCCTTGGCACTAGCAGGACTACTAGCAACTTTTGTTATCGCGTTCGCCTCTGCATGTAACACGTACCATTTGGTATAGTTCTGCTCATCTTCACAAGGGTTTTCGAAACCCGTGGGCGTACCGTTGAAGCCATCAGAAATTATCATGCGATCCTTGACGATTAAGGCTCCGACTTTTTTGCGTTCACAATGACTCAATTGAGCCCATTCCCTAGCCATCCTCAGATAGGCGGTATCATAGCGTTGCTGCTTGTCCGATGAATTTTGTTTGTTCATAATGTGAAAGTAGCATAAATGCATCAAAGTACTCCCTGAGAGTACCCTTAGAATTTCTTGTTAGTTCGGCGCCCGCTATCTGGAAACAAAAAAGCCTCGCTGAAATCAGCGAGGCTTTTAGTACCTGGGGCGGGAATCGAACCCGCACTCCCGAAGGAACTGGATTTTGAATCCAGCGCGTCTACCAATTCCGCCACCCAGGCTTCCGTGGAATTGGACGGCAAAAATACGTGGGTTTTCCATTTCTCCTAACATTTATGCAAAGAATTTTAAACGCTTTACATTTTCGTCGGTGATTTATGTTCTTTTACTTACATTTGCACCCCTCTTCGGAGGTGCGTAAACCGCATTAATAACACTGATATACAGTACAGATGCTACCTGAAGCAAAGATATTCGCCGGACGTCACACCATGGAACTCGCAAAAAATATTGCGAAGAGCTATGGTATTCCTATGGGAAATGTGATTATCACAGAGTTTAGCGACGGTGAATTTTGTCCTTCTTTCGAAGAAACTGTTAGAGGGCACCGTGTATTCATCATCCAAAGCACCAATCCTCCTGCGGATAATCTCATGGAGTTGTTAATGCTATGTGATGCTGCAAAGAGAGCTTCGGCAAAGCATATTACCGCTGTAATCCCTTATTTCGGTCTGGCTCGCCAGGATCGTAAAGACAAACCACGTGTTCCAATAGGCGCTAAGTTAGCCGCGAAAATGCTAATGGCTGCCGGTGCAACTCGTGTAATGACAATGGACCTTCACGCAGATCAGATCCAAGGGTTCTTTGAAGTTCCTGTAGATCATTTGTTTAGTTCAAACTTGTTCATCAGTGATATCGAAGCACTTGGCTTAACTGACTTATGTATTGCCTCTCCAGATATGGGAGGCGCAAAGCGTGCGCACGCTTATGGAAGTAAGTTGGAAGCTGAGGTTGTTATCTGCTACAAACAGCGCAAGAAAGCGAATGTCATAGATAAGATGACCGTTATCGGCGATGTAGAAGGAAAGAATGTCATCTTAGTCGATGATATGGTGGACACAGGTGGAACACTAGTGAAAGCCGCTGAAATGCTTAAAGAGAAAGGTGCTAAAACTGTTCGTGCGTACTGTACGCATGGTGTTTTAAGCGGCCCTGCTCAAGAGCGTATTGCCAACAGCGCGTTGGAGGAGTTGGTTATCGCTGATACCATTCCACAGAAAAATGAGAACCCGAAGATCCGCGTGATCTCAGTCGCTGAAATGTTTGCACAAGTGATGAAAAACGTTCATCACCACGAAAGCATCTCAGGACACTTTATAATGTAATACCTGAATAAACTAGATCAGATGAAGTCTGTTGAAATCCAAGGAAATCTAAGAACCGATTTAGGTTCTAAGTACGCTCAAGCAGAGCGCAAAGCCGGTAACGTACCATGTGTGATTTACGGTGGTGAAGCACCTATCCACTTCTCTGCTCCTACCCTAGCATTTAAAGGCTTGGTATACACTGCTGAGGCAAAAATCGCTAAAGTAACTGTAGGTGATACTACTGTGGAGGCTGTGATTCAAGACATGCAGTTCCACCCAGTAACTGACCAGCTAATGCACATTGACTTCATCCAATTGGTTGAAGGAAAGCCGGTAACTGTTGAAGTACCAGTTGTATTGGAAGGACAATCACGTGGTGTATTGAACGGTGGTAAATTGAAGATGGTTCTTCGTAAACTATCTGTTCGCTCAGTACCAGGTAAGTTCCCTGAGAACATTACTTTGGACATCTCACCACTACGTATCGGTCAATCTATTCGCGTAAGTGATGTACAACCAGAAGGATACGAAATCCTAAACGCTGGAACAGCGGTAATCGTAACTGTGAAAAATGCTCGTGGTGCGGTTAAGGATGATGGTGACGATGAAGAAGACGAAGCTGCAGAATAATAGCACTCGTTAGGGTATGAAAAAGTTCCTTATTGTCGGTTTAGGCAATCCCGGAGCCGAGTATGCAAATACCCGTCACAACATAGGTTTTTTGACATTGGACGCCTTCGCGAAGGCGTCCAATGTTGTTTTTGAACCTGGGCGATACGCTATGACAGCTGAAGCTAAAATCAAAGGCAGAACCTTCCGGCTAATCAAGCCAACTACCTACATGAATCTCAGCGGTAATGCAGTGAGATACTGGATGCAGGAGGAAAATATTCCTATTGAAAATATTCTTGTCGTTGTCGACGACCTTGCTATTCCTTTCGGCTCTGTTCGCCTGAAGGGCAAAGGGTCTGATGCGGGACACAATGGACTGAAAGACATCCAAGCCAAATTGGGTCGTACTGATTATCCCAGGTTGAAATTTGGAATTGGAAACGACTTTCCAAAAGGCCGTCAAGTTGATTACGTTTTAGGAGAATGGTCTAATGATGAGGCTCTAGATTTACCGGCGCTAATAGAACATAGCGTTAAGGCATGTCAAAGCTTCGGTCTAGCTGGACTCTCGATCACAATGAATCAATTCAACAAAAAATGACCAAGGCTGATCGTATTTTAGACTTCTATGCGAATCTAGAATTCGACCATTCGCTTTTGGACAATGACCTTCGAGTACTCAACCCTTTTGAAGGAGCTAGTGCTGAGCAAGAGCAAGCCTTAAGTGGTTTTTACCACAAATTCTACAACGATAACGAGCCACGCAACCTCATATTAGGGATTAATCCAGGTCGATTGGGTGCCGGAGCAACTGGCATTCCATTTACAGATACCAAGCGATTGATTAGATGCGGAATTCCCTTTGATTCCTTTACTACACACGAACCGAGCTCTGTGTTCGTATACGAAGCCGTGGATGCATTTGGTGGGCCTGAAACCTTTTATAATTCCTTCTTCATTGGATCCGTATGTCCTCTTGGATTCACAGTGATTAAAAACAATAAGGAAGTCAATTTCAACTACTACGATCGCACGAGTTTTGCTAATGCACTAGCGCCGTATTTGCTTGAGCAGATTCAGAAGCAAATTGAATTGGCCGGAAAAAATGAACGCATCATCGTCTTTGGTACCGGGAAGAATCTAAAATTCCTGCAGAAGCTCAACAAGGAACACAACTTCACTCCTGAGCTCGTGCCGCTGGAGCATCCACGATACGTGATGCAATACAAGTACAAGCACCGCGAACAGTACATTGCGAAGTATTTGGAAGCGTTTACGCGCTAAATCAAAAAGAATAGCGAAGATTGATGGCGGCAATCTCGGGATCAAGACTGCTCGCGCTCTACAATGCCGCTCCAATTAGTTGTTTCAAACCAATTTTTCCAATATACCCCAATGTGATTGGTTTTGACAAACTCATAATTAAGCGTTCCGCTATAATTTAAAGTATGGCCCCAAGGCAAAACAGCAGCGTCGAGTGAGAGCCTATCGCTGGAGAGATTCTGTGCTTGAGCACCTAGGCACATTGAGCCGAAGAGCAGTATAGTTAGAATCTTTTTCATTGTCGTATTGGTCTCCCTTAAAGGTATAAAAAAAGCCACCCCGCAGGGTGGCTTTCTATTTCTAGCGAAACGCTGTGGATTACATCATTCCCATGCCGCCGCCCATGCCGCCTGCCGGCATAGCTGGCTCATCTTTCGGGATCTCAGTGATCGTTGCCTCAGTGGTCAACAAAAGACCCGCAACAGAAGCTGCGTTTTCCAAAGCTACACGCGTCACCTTCGTTGGGTCGATGACTCCTGCTTCATACATGTTTTGGTACTCGTCAGTTTTCGCATTGAAACCAAAATCGTCCTTACCTTCTTTCACTTTTGCTACCACTACAGAGCCTTCAAGACCTGCATTGTGTACAATTTGACGCAATGGCTCTTCGATAGCCTTAGAGATGATTTGGATACCTGTGGTTTCATCGTCGTTATCACCTTTTAACGCATCTAAGACAGAACTTACGCGTACGAGTGCTACACCACCACCTGGAACAAACCCTTCTTCTACGGCAGCTTTAGTTGCAGCTAGAGCATCGTCTACACGATCTTTTTTCTCTTTCATCTCTACTTCAGATGCTGCACCAACGTAAAGTACCGCTACACCACCAGCTAACTTGGCCAAACGCTCTTGTAATTTCTCACGGTCGTAATCGGATGTAGTATTCTCAATCTGAGCTTTGATCTGATTCACACGAGCTGCGATTGCTTCACCTGCTCCCGCGCCGTTTACAATAGTCGTATTGTCTTTATCGATAGACACTTTTTCTGCGGTACCCAACATATCCAAGGTCGCTCCTTCTAGTGTCATACCACGTTCTTCTGAGATGACTTGACCACCGGTTAGAATGGCAATATCTTCTAGCATTGCTTTACGACGGTCCCCAAAACCTGGTGCCTTAACTGCAGCGATTTTAAGTGAGCCACGAATGCGGTTTACCACCAAGGTAGCCAATGCTTCGCCATCTACGTCTTCAGCAATAATCAATAATGGACGACCACTTTGAGCTGCTGGCTCAAGAATTGGCAACAACTCCTTCATTGAACTTACCTTCTTGTCGTAAATCAAGATATATGGGTTCTCAAGATCCGCAATCATTTTCTCCGTATTTGTCGTAAAGTACGGGCTCAAGTAACCGCGATCGAACTGCATACCTTCCACTACATCAACGTAGGTCTCTGTACCTTTGGCTTCTTCAACAGTAATTACACCTTCATTTTTCACTTTAGCCATAGCCTCAGCGATTAGCTTACCGATGGTGCCGTCATTGTTTGCTGAAATAGATGCGACCTGTTCGATCTTACTATTATCATCACCAACTTCTTGGCTTAGCGTTTTCAATTCAGCCACAAGCGCAGAAACTGCCTTTTCAATACCGCGTTTCAAATCCATTGGATTCGCACCTGCGGCAACATTTTTCAAGCCGTGATTGTAGATCGCTTGTGCCAAAACAGTAGCAGTAGTTGTTCCGTCCCCTGCGATATCCGCAGTCTTAGAAGCAACTTCTTTTACCATCTGCGCCCCAAGGTTTTCAATCTTGTCTTCAAGCTCTATTTCTTTCGCTACAGAAACGCCATCCTTAGTCACATGTGGTGCCCCGAATGATTTTTCGATGATTACATTACGTCCTTTCGGTCCTAATGTTACTTTAACTGCGTTTGCCAATGCGTCAACACCTGCTTTCAGGCTGTTTCTTGCATCTACATCAAATGAAATTTCTTTTGCCATGTTGTATTTCTGTTTGAATCAATAGGAATTAAACAATTGCCATGATATCCGCCTCACGCATGATGAGGTAATCACCGCTTTCATACTTGAATTCTGTTCCGCTGTACTTACCGTACAGAACAACATCTCCCACACTAACGGTCATTGGCTCATCCTTTTTACCTGGACCCACTGCAACAACGGTTCCTCGCTGAGGCTTTTCTTGTGCAGTATCAGGAATAATGATTCCAGATGCCGTCGTAGTTTCAGCAGCTGCAGGTTCAATAATTACTCTGTCAGCTAACGGACGAATGTTTAAATCTGCCATGATTTTAGTTGTATTTAAAGTTTGACGGTTGGTATACATGAAAATCTATGCCAACCTGATTTTTGTGTCAGTCTGACACTCTCAAAGCAGTCGTACCTTGAAAAAATGTCAGCATCAAGTCAAAAAAAAGCCCGAATGGCAGACCATCCGGGCTTTACATGAAAAGCTATTGCTTCTTATTCTTCTACGCTCTCTGGCATATCTCCTACCGGAGCGCTCTCTACAGGAGCAGCTTCTGGTGAAGGTACCGCAGGCTGGAAAGGAACTGCACCTTCCACTTGCTCTTTTAAAAGTGTATCTTCTACTTCTACGGTATCAGTCGATACTAAGTTCATTCCAATTACAAGAACAAACAATCCAATTACTAGACCCCAAGTTGCTTTATCCAAGAAGTCCGTTGTTTTCTTCACACCGCCAAGCATCTGAGGACTATCGCCACCAAAAGCTGAGCTCAAACCACCGCCTTTAGGATTTTGAACTAAAATCACAAGTACAAGTAGTACGGATACCACTACGATCAGAATTGAAAAGAGTGCTGTCATTATTTCTTTTGTTTCTTAATTGCTCTAATTTGGTCGGCAAAGAAACCACTTTTTTCCGGGTATTTCAAACTTAGTACCTCATAGGCACGAATTGCTTTATCAAATAACCCTTGAGACAAGTAAATATCTGCCAACGTTTCTGTTACGAACTTACCTTCTGCATCTGCTTCCATTGCGAATACATTGATTCCGACCTCTCCTTTCGGGGGCTCGAACTTCGGTAATTCTTGTATGATTTTTCGAATTTCATTAGGTGCCGCGTCTTCCTCCTTCGGTTCCATTTTGATGGGTTCTGCAAGAGGCTCATCTGATACTTTCCGTGACGATTCCTCTGAAACCCATTTATCAGCAAGAGATGCTTCAGATTCAACACGTATCGGATGTACCGGCTCCGGGGACATTCCTTCGTTTAGCCAGTCCATAAAAGTGGCTTTTTCGTGAAAGGGTAAAATACGCTCTTCCACCTCCTCTTTTTCAAAGGACTCGGTTGCCTGTTTTTCTACCTGCACCATTCTCGTCGGCTCATCGACTTCTTCTGTAGCAAATGTGCTTTCAATTTCTGAATGCACTTCAGGCACTTCCTTTGTGGTTGTAGGAGTCTGATCAACTTCAGCGAATGTCTTCGCTTCAATCCCCTCTG
>Ga0181560_10003001_pt1 | contig 15674 bp, 12 predicted proteins | sample 011ome_20_FD_133751 | JGI IMG/M metagenome (GOLD analysis project Ga0181560, IMG submission 133751) | Coastal salt marsh microbial communities from the Groves Creek Marsh, Skidaway Island, Georgia - 011509CT metaG (megahit assembly) | ecosystem: Environmental > Aquatic > Marine > Intertidal...
CACCCAGCGCGGTCTCCACGAACCGCGTCGTGTTGCTCGTCGTCTCGTCGTCGTCCGGGTACGCGGTGCTCCACCCCGCGGCGCGCGGGTAGAAGAAAAACTCCCCGACGCTCTTCTTCCCGTCGCTCACGCCGACGTTGTACGCCCACACCGCGCCGCTCGGCGGGTGCGTCTTCCGCGTCCTGAGGCATGAGCTCGCGCCGTCCGTGCGCGCGGTGAACGACCCCTCCGCGGCGTCCATGGGGCCGTCGCAGTCGTCGTCCTCCAGCATCTCCTCGAGCTGAGAGCGTCGTTCCATACAAAGCGACGTCGGGGTGGAGTTCAAAGGCGTCAGGGGTGGAGTCGAAAGGCGTCGAGGTCGGGCGTTGAAAGCGAGGGGTAGGTGGAGAGATGCGCCGGGAAAAGTCCTTAAGGATCGGCGTTCACCACGCGAACGCGGTCGTATGGGAACCATTGTGAATCAGAACGCGCCTCGTCCGCGAGCTCTTCGTACGAGAAGTCGACGTCCGGGTCCGCCGATCGCAGCTCCGCGCCGTCTTCTTTCCCGCGGAGCTGCCTCCCGAACACGTACCCGAAGTCCTCGTCGTTCAACCCGCCGAGGAGCTCCGGGGACAAGTCGCAGCTCAGCTCCGAGTCGATGGTCTCCTGGCACGCGGCGTCCGCGCCCGGCGCGCACAGGTTCGTTCGCAAGTTCTAGCGCCGCGTTCATAGGCGTCAGTTGGAGTTGAAAGGCGTCGAGGTCGGTGATTGAAAGCGAGGGACCCTGGGCGGAGAGAGACGCCGGGAAAAGTCCTTAAGGAACGGCGTTCACCACGCCGACGCGGTCGTATGGGGACCAGTGTCAGATAGAACGCACCTTCGACAGCGCCGCGTACGTCGGAGGGATCGGCTCGAGAGTGATCACTTTCCCGCGCGTGCATTTCCGCGCGGCGAACATGGCGAACATCCCGATGTTCCCCCCGACGTCGATGACCGCGTCCGTGGACCGCAGCGTCACGCCGTGCTTCAGGTAACACGACTCCGCGAAGATCTCGTCGTACAAGAATTGCACGTCCGGAGGCGAGACGTAGTGGACTGTCATCCCGTTCGGGAGCTCCGCGGTCTTCGCGCCGCGGCGCAGGATCACCGCGCCGTCCGAGGTCGTCGGCGGCGGTTCGATCCCCGGCGTCGGCGCGGGGGACGCGATGGAGACCGAGCGCGGGGGCGTCGGCCTCGGCCTCGACGCGCGGAGGCGGCGCGCGAGCGCGAGCGCGGGCGCTGGACGAGGAGGACCACGGCGTGCGCGTCTTTTCATCCGCGCGACGTCGTCGTCGTCGTCGACCGTCGTCGCTCCGCGCGAGACGGATCGCGGCGACGCGTCGGTCCATCGCGCGATCGTCCGCGACGCGCGCGGCGACGGCGACGGCGACGCGCGCGCGCGAGGCGGCGTCGCGTGAGCGCGCATCGCTGGAGAGACGGAGTCGCGCGCGGCCGAGGAGTGCCAAGGCGCGCGCAGAGTGCTGCGCCGACGCGACGGGAGATCAGATTTTTCCCGCGCCGCTGACGAGGACCGAACCAATAGGAAGCGCGCGCGTCGCCGCGGCGCTCTCGGCGCGCGCACCGACGCGCGGCCGCGCCCGACGCGATGGCGCCGACGCCCTCGACGACGCCCGCGCGGCTTCCCGCCGCGAGATGGCGCGCGCGCGCGCCGCCGCGACGCGGACGCGCGCCGCGCCGGTGGCTACCTTCGCAGACGCCACCGCCGGTGCCGACGCCGTCGTCGAACGACGACGAGAATAAGATCCGATGGTCGTTCGCGCCGAGGGCGTCGTCGTCGTCGTCGTCGTCGTCCGACGACGACGCCGCGCCCGCGGACGCGTCCGAGGACGACGCGCTGCGAGCGCGCGCGATGGCGCTCCGCGCGAGGGCGATCAAGGCGTACCTCGCGCTTATGTCCGTCCCGAGCGCGAACTTGTTCGAGAAAGAAGAGCTCGCGAAGGCGCTCGCGGACGCGTGGATCGAGAAGCGCTCGAAGACGGTGAACCTTCCGCTGCGACAGATCGTCGGGATGCCGGGGAACCCGCGCGCGGGGTACGTCGTCGTGACGCTCGACCTCCCAGCGCCCGCCGGGTTCGTGGACTTCCTCGTCGACAGCGGCGCGACGACGGCGATCGTGTCGCCGCGGTTGCGCGAGATGCTCGGCGCGTCGGCGACGGACGGCGCGGCCATCCGCGGCCTCGGCGCCATGGGCGAGACCGTCCGACAGAAAGTCACGATCGACGGCGTCGGCGTCGGGAGCGCGCGGATCGGCGCGCTCGACGCGGTCGTCACGGACCTCGACGCGAGCGGGCTCCCCGCCGTCGTCGGCGGGCTGCTGGGCCTGGAGTTTCTGTCCAAGGCGCGTTCTGATTCACACTGGTTCCCGTACGACCGCGTTCGCGTGGTGAACGCCGATCCTTAAGGACTTTCTCTCCCGCAGTACGCGAACGTCTGCTTTACACCGATCCCTCGGTTTCAACATTCGATCGCGTGGCTCCGTCGCTTTCGACTGACCGATGAACAACTTGCCGTATTTCGTCGTCGGAACGCGAACGCTCTTTCATCAGTTCGAGTGCGAGTTCGACTTTACCGACAAGGCGCTGCGGTTTCACCCGCCGGGATCCGTCGCGTGCGGCGCGGTGGACGCGAGCGACCTCGTCGCGATCCCGCTCGGGACGCACCCGACGGGGTTGCGGACGGTACAGTGCGCGCTCAACGGCGGCGCGCCGTTCCCCGGGATCGTGGACATGGGGTCGTTCTTCTCCGTCGTCAACTGGATCGCCGCCAACTCGGGCGCGTGTTCTGATTCACACCGGTTCCCATACGACCCCGTTCGCGTTGTGAACGCCGATCCTTAAGGACTTTCCTTTCTCTCCCCGCGCGCGCGCGTCACTCTCCGCCCATCACCCCTCGCTCACGATCCCGACGCGCCTCGACGCCTCACGACTCCGTCTGACGCCTCACGACTCCGCCCCGACGTTCGCTCGTACGGACGATCACCCTCGACCCTCAGGCGGCGTCTCCCCGGACTCCCCGGGCGTCGCGGAGAGCGCGATGAAAGCCGTGGGGATCGACGGCCGCGCGATGAACATGGCGACCGCGGCGTTCACCCTGGACGTCCTGGGCGCGGAGGGCGAGGAAACCTCGCTGAAGAGCGAGTACAAAGGGCAGTGCTGCGTCGGGGACTTGCCCGCGTTCGCGTCGCTCGGCGCGGAGACGTCGGCGTGCATGTCCGTCGGGTTAGGTGCGTTCTATACAAAAGTTTTTCACCCATCTCCCGGTTTCAACACTTGATCGCGTCCCCTTTCAACTGACCGATGAACTATTTTTTTATGGAACGGCCCTTAGACGTCATCGGGCGGGGGCGGACGATCCTGGACGTGAAGAACGACAGGGTGTATCTCACCCCGGGGGACGCGCCGGGGGGGATGTGGAGCGAGGAGGAGGGGTATGGGGGCGGGAAGACTGGGGGGGTCGCGTAGTATATAGCCGGGTAGCGGCGTCCGTCGTCGACTTTGTTTTTCATCGCGAACAGAAAGAATGCTTTCTTTTCCCGCCGGTCGTCTGCCGGTCGCGCCGACGGACGCGGATCAGATTTAAACGCGTCGCCCCTCGGTCGCCATGGCGGCGACCGGTCCGGAGAGCCCGAAGGCGGTGACCTCGCCCAGGGACTCCGAGAACGCGTCCACGTCCGCGGGCAAGTGGATCCACTACGGCGGCGTCGAGATCCGGACGCGCCTGGGCGGCGAGAACGGCGCCTTCGACGGGCAAGATCGCATGCTCTCGATGCGCGCGGACCGACACAAGGACGCCGCGTCGCGCGACCCCGACGACTTCGACGCGCTGTACTCGTGGGCGCTCGTGCTCCAAGAGCAAGCGGAGCGCGCGGAGGCGAAGGGCGCGGACGCGTCGCGGCGCTCGGACCTCCTCGCCAAGGCGTGCGCGCGCTACGACGCCGCGCATCGCTGCCGCCCGAGGTCGCACAGCACGCTGTACAACTGGGGGATCGCGCTGGGCGATCGCGCGCGAATGAGCGCGGACGCGCCGACCGCGCGACAGCTGTGGGGGGAGGCGTGCGACAAGTATCGCGCGGCGGTCGAGTGCGACGTCGCGAAGACGCAGTCCACGCAGGCGCTGAACAATTGGGGGCTCGCGCTGCAGCAACTCGCGACGGTGAGTCGAGAACGCGACGAGAAGAGACGACGGCTGCTCGCCGCGGTGGGGCGGTTCCGAGAGGCGATTCGACGCGACCCGTCGTTCCACCGCGCGGTGTACAACCTCGGGACGATCATGTACGCGCTCTCGGAGATGGCGCGCAGCACCGGGGGAGGGGGAGGAGGGGGGCCTGGGGGAGGGGGTCGGAGGAAGAGAAACGCGGACGCGGATGCGGAAGACGACGACTCCGACTCCGACGCGGACGCGGACGACTCCGACGACGGCTCGGACGACGGCGGATCCGACTCCGGCGGCGACGACGCGCACGGCGTCGGCGCGGAGTCCGCGCCGAGAACCCCCGCCGCGCTTCAGACCGCGGCGGCGACGTACATATGCTGCGCGCAAGCCTCCCCCGGCGCGCGGCCGGTGTACGCGTCGTCGCTAAGGCTCGTGCGACGCTGCTTGCCCGCGCCGGCGCTGCGAGCGGGGACGCTGCTGGCGTCGCCGCCGTCGCTGCCGACGGCGACGTCCGGGTGTTGGCGCGAGCGGAGGTTCGTGTTGGACCACGAGGCGTTCTGGACCGCGCCGGGCGAGGGCGGCGACGACGACGCCGACGACGACGCCGACGACGCCGACGACCGCCGCGGCCTCGGCCCGCTCGGCTCGTGGGCGTCCGTCCCGCGGCCGACCCCCGCGCGAGGCTTCGCGGACGCGGACCCGAACGACGCGACGACGACGACGACGACGACGGCCCCGGCGTCTTCCGGCGGGACGCGCTGGGGCGTCCACGTGAACATGGAGGACGTCGTGAGGCGCGTTCTCTTTCGCAACGGTCCCCATACGACCGCGTCGGCGCGGTGAACGCCGATCCTTAAGGACTTTTCCTGGCGGTCGTTTCTCTCCGCCCGCCCCTCGCGTTCAATCCCCGACCTCGACTTATTCTTTCAACGCCACCTGACGCCCTTAAACTCCACCCCGACGTCGGTCGCTTCGCGCGGACCCTCGACCCGCAGCGTGCAGCCGTGCGCGGACGCGTCGCTGCCGCGTCCCGGGCACGGGTTCAGGGTCGGACTGAGAGACGGGCGTGGGCACTTCTTCGTCGCGCGCAGCGAGGCGGAGCGGGAGGGGTGGGTGGACGCGCTGACGTTGACGCGCGCGCTCGTGTGCGGCGGACGCGGGGACGCGCTCAGGAGGGAGCTCGCGAACGCGGGGAGGGCCTCCCAGTAAGGTAGTTAGACGACGAGCATCGAGAATTAAAATATTTGCCCGGTCGAGCCGGGTCATCATCAGCCAGCCGCCTTTCAACTTCCTTTCAGAGGTGGCATCGTGAATGAGACCGTTCGCTTTTCATAATCCGATCGAGTGGGGCTCGCGAGAAGCCAACGAGAGCGGAAACCACCGCGTATGAGCAATTAGTCTAAGTTGTTTACAATTTGTAGCTCGAAACGACGCAAATCGCGCGGATCTGAACGCTGCATTCACGAAATGAAATGACAGCCGCGTTCTGCTTCGAGCGCGCGCTTTTTGCGGGAGAGCGCGTCGACGACGCATGCCGTTCGGGCGACGCGCTGCGACGCATTCGCGGCCGCGCGACGACGAGACCGTCCACGCGAGCTCGGTCGCAGAGTTCGCGCGCGCGCTCGCGCTCGTTCTCCGTCGGACGCGGACCCACGCGCGGGTCGCGCGCGCGTCTCCGGTCGCGTTTCCGGTCGCGCCGCGTAAACCCTGAGACTCTCCTCTCTCTCTTCTCCCGCGGCGAGAGGAAATCGCGTCGCGCGCGGGCGACATGACGCCGCCTGACGCCCCGCGCGCGGGCGCGACGGACCCGGTGAAGCGACGCAGCGCGCTGACGAGCGCGTTCGAGGAGCTCGCGCTGCATTCGGAGCGCGACGTGGAGGAGGTGCGCGCGCGCTCCCCCGCCCAACCTCGCTCGCGCTCGTTTCAAATGCCCCCCCGTCATCATCCGGAATGCGACCGCGTCCGCGCGCGTCCCTCGCGCGTCCCGTCGCCGAACCTGACGCGCGCGCCTCCCTCCCCTCCCCCGTCCCCTCCAGGGCCTCCACGCGGAGGGATTCAGCGCGCACGTCGTGAACGACGACTCCCCGGGGTCGCCGTCCGTGCAGGTGGACGCGCTGCGCGGGCCCTCGTTCAGCGCGGCGCGCCCGCGAGGATCCTTCGTCGACTGCTTCTCTCTCGACGACCCGGAGCTGCTCGCGCGCTCCGCGGGGCGGCAGCACGGCAGCTTCTCGTGCCTCTCGATGCTCAGCGACTCCCCGCGGACGCGAGGGTTCGTGTTCCGCGAGGACTCCGCGCAGGAGGACGGGAGCGGCGGCAGCGACGAGAACGACGAGGGCGCCGCGGCGGGGTTCTCGGCGGGGGACGACGACGATCACGTCAACTCCAGTCGACGGGCTAGCTTCGACGTCGCCGCGGCGCGCGCGAGGGACGTCGCGACCGAGGAGTTCGACCTCGGATTCTCGCCGAGCGAGACGATCGCGCGGCTGCGGTGCGACAGCGGCAACGAGGGGAGCCTGAGCGACGCCATGATGCATCGAGGCGCGTCGCCGAGCGGGAGGAGTCTGTCGTCGTCGCGGAGCGCGTCGCGCGTGGGGTGGGCGGCGCCGCCGAGGGTCGTCGTGGTGCACCCGGCGGAGGACGACGTGACGGAGTGCGACGCGGCGAGCGCGGGGCGGAAACAGCGGGGGAGCTTCAACTCGCTGCTTCTGCTGGAGGCGGCGAAGCTGTCGCATCTGGGAGGCGATCGGGGGGGCGCGGAGGAGGCGACGGAGGCGTCGATCGCGGAGGTGCGATTTCCGGTCCAAGCCGCGCGTTGATGGTCGAGAGGCGAGCGATCGCGTCTCGAGGGGCGAGAGAGCGAAAGATTTTTTCCGCGGTCGGCTGACGATCGGCGGACGCGACCGAGACTCGGTGCGCGCCCGCCGCGGTGGCCCCGCGTCGATTATTTCTGTCGAAGGAGGAGGTCGTCGCGTCGCGACGTTTCCACGACTCGTGTGATAAACAAAAAAATAGCCGAGACATCTGATGACGCCCTCCCTCCTCGCTTCCTCTCATCGATCAACTCTTCACGAGCAGCGCCTCCATCGTCGCCATCCTCTCTCTGACGCTCGACAGCTGCTCCTCGAGCTCCGCCAGCTCCTTCCTGCTCTTCTCCACGACGTCCGCGGGCGCCTTCTCCGTGAACTTCGGCGACTTCAGCCGCCCGGCGAGCCCGCTCGCCTCCTTCTCGAGCTTCGTCGCGCGCTTCGTCAGCCTCGCGATCTCCTTCGCCGGATCCACGATGCCACTCAGCGGCACGTACACCGTCACGCCGTCGCTCACGACGATCTGCACGAAAGCCGCGGGATCGCTGATCGCCGCGTCGGGCGCGACGTCCGTCACCGCGCTCGCCTCCGCGTCGAGCCTCGCGAGCGTCGACAGCAACAGAAGCTCGTCTTTGAGCGCCTTCCGCAACGCCGCGTTCGAATCCGCGTCTCCACCAGAGACGACCACGATCGCGGGGACGCGCTTCGCGGGCTCAACCGCGTACTCCGCGCGCGCATTGCGCACCGCGCGCACCACCGCGCGCGCCGTCTCGAAGGCGGCGACGGCGTCGTCGTCGCGCGCCGCGTCCAGCGTCGGCCACGCGCGCGTCATCAGCGTCTCGCCATCGTGCGGTATGTTCCTCCACACCTCCTCCGTGACGTACGGCACGAACGGGTGCAGGAGCCGGAGCGTGCGCTCGAGGACGTATAGGATGACCGCGCGCGTTCGCCTCGCGGCGGCGGCGTCGCCAGAGTAGAGCCGGCTCTTGGCGCCCTCGATGAACCAGTCCGCGAAGTCGTCGTAGAAGAACGCGTACGCCGCGCGTCCAGCCTCGCCGAAGTCGTGCTTATCGTGCGCGGTCGTGACGTGGTCCACGGTCGCGTGGAGTCTGGACACGATCCATCGCTCCGCGAGCGGCAGAGACGCGAGGTCATTCGGCACAGTCTCCGCCTCTCGCACGAGCGCGACGCGGTCGTCGTCCGACATCCCCTCCAACGCGTACAGCAGAAACTTCCCCGCGTTCCAGATCTTGTTCGTGAAGTTGCGGTTCGACGCGAGGCGGTCCATGTTCAGGTTCAGGTCCTGTCCCGCCGCGGTCCCCGTCGCGAGCGTGAACCGCAACGCGTCGCACCCCTGCTCGTCGATCACGTTGAGCGGATCCACGACGTTACCCAACGACTTGCTCATCTTCCGGCCCTTCTCGTCCCTGACGAGGCCGTGGAGGTAGACGGTGTGGAACGGCAGCGTGTTAGTCATCCCGTACGACATCATCACCATCCGCGCGACCCAGAAGAACAGGATGTCGTGCCCCGTCTCCATGACTTGCGTCGGGAAGAATTTTTTGAAATCCGCCGCGTCTTCGTCGGGCCACCCCAACGTGCTGAACGGCCAGAGGCCGCTGGAGAACCACGTGTCGAGGACGTCCTCCTCCTGGTACAGCACGACGTTCGCGCCGTGACCCTCCGCGGTCGCCTTCGCGCGCGCGTCCGCTTCGTTACGCGCGACGACGTAGACTTTCGACGCGCCCTTACCCGAGCCGCTCCGAGCCGACTCCAACGCCTCTTCGCTCTCGTGGACGTACCACACCGGGATCCTGTGCCCCCACCACAGCTGTCGAGAGATGCACCAGTCCCTGACGTCCGTGAGCCAGCCTTTGTATATCTTCTCGAACCGCTGCGGCACGATCGTGAGCTCGCCGCTCTCCACCGCCTTCAGCGCCGGCGTCGCCATGCTCTCCATCTTGCAGAACCACTGCTCCGAGACCAAAGGCTCGATGATCTCGCCGCCGCGCTGCGACCGCGGCACTCGCGTGTCGTACGGCTCGCTCTTGATCGCCATCCCGGCCGCCTCCATGTCCGCCCAGACCTTCTCGCGGCACTCCGCGCGGTCCAGGCCCTCGTACGCGCCCGCGTTGGCGTTCATGCTCCCGTCTTTGTTCATGATGTTGATCGTCTCGAGGCCGACGCGTTTGCCGATTTCGTAGTCGTTCGGGTCGTGCCCCGGCGTGATCTTCAGCGCGCCCGTGCCGAACTCGATATCGACGTAGTCGTCGCCGATGATGGGCACGGTCCGCCCGCCGCTGAACGGCACGATCGCGCGCTTGCCGATGAACCGCTTGAAGCGTTCATCGGCGGGGTTGACCGCGACGGCGGTGTCGCCGAGCACCGTCTCCGGCCGCGTCGTCGCGACGGGTAAAAAGGCTCCAGGGTCCTCGGCGTCTGAATCGTCTTCTCCCCCTTCAACGAAGTACTTGAAGTAATACAGCGTGCCGGGCTCGTCGGAGTACTCCACCTCGAGGTCGCTCACCGCGGTCTGCAGCTTCGGCGCCCAGTTCACCATGTACGTGCCCTTGTAGATGAGTCCTCTGTCGTGGAGCGAGACGAAAGCCTCGAGCACCGCGTCGCTCAGGCCGTCGTCCAGCGTGAACCGCTCTCTGGACCAATCGCAGGACGCGCCGAGCCGTCGTATCTGCCCCGCGATGCGTCCGCCGTACTCCGCCTTCCACTCCCACGTCCGCTTCTCGAACGCGTCGCGGCCGATCCCCATCCGCGTTTTGCCCTCCGCCTCGAGCGCGCGCTCCACGACGAGCTGAGGGTCGGGGGGCGGTCCGACCGACGTGGGGGTGGAGTTGAAAGGCGTCAGGTGGGGTCGAAAGGCGTCGATGGCGGGGACTGAAAGCGAGGGGTGGGCGGAGAGAAACGCCGGGCAAAGTCCTTAAGTAACGGCGTTCACCACGCGAACGCGGTCGTGTGGGGACCAGTGTGAGGAGGACGCGCCTGCGTCGCGATGCCCGCGTGGTCCGTGCCCGGGAGCCACAGCGTCGGCCGCCCGCGCATCCGCGCGTTCCTCGCCATGATGTCCTGCAGCGTCACGAACATCGCGTGGCCCATGTGCAGCGCGCCGGTGACGTTCGGCGGCGGCATCGCGATCGTGAACGGCTCGCCGACGGCGTCGTCGGAGGGCTTAAAGCATCCGTGCGACTCCCACCACTCGTACAGGCGCTCCTCCGTCGCGCCGTGCTCGAAGTTTTTCGGGAGGTCCGCGTGGTTCGCCCCCGGGGAGATTACGCCGGCGGGTGGGGAGGAGGAGGAGGAAGAGACCGAGGACGCGCTGCGGACGATCGCGGCGCGGCGCGAGCGGTGGAGGAGGCGGAGACGATGATGATGATGCGGTCCCGGCGTCGAGGGCCTCGGGCGGCGCGGCTGGAGGAGCGCGCCGTGGGGCGCGGGCGACGCGCGCGACGCGAGCGTCGCGCGCGAGGACGCGCGCGCGAAGACCGCGTTCGGGGTGACCCCGCATCGCGGCCGGAGCGCCATCGCGATCGCGGGCCGGAGCATGCGTGCGTCGAGCGCGCCGGCTCGAGTGACGTCGCGTGCGACCACCAAGGCCCTTTTCCGATAACCCTGAGATGGATGCTGAAGCGCTCAGGTAGGGCGATTCCGCGACCGTTCATCGGTTCATCGGTCAATTGAAAGAGTACGTGATCAAACGTTGAACCTGGAGGGTGGGTGAACTTGATCGGACGTTTTTCGCTGATGATTTCGTTTCGCAAATTCGCTCGCGATATCATATCACTCGAAATATCACATGCGAGCGGGGAAATCGTCTGACGCCAGGGGACGACGCGCGCGAGCGACGCGCACGCCGTTCATCGCTCGAGAACCCGCGCTGGCTCGGTCGAAGACGGCGTAGCGAGCGGGTTTTCTGAGCGCGCGCGCGCCGACGCGAGGTACGGCGGCGGCGGCGGACGCGCGACGAGACGGAGGGGCGTTCAATTCGAGTCGGCAGCGCGATCATAAGTACAGCTGTAGACTGGTGAATTGCGCCCTCCGCTGGAATCTCCTTCGAACGCGACCACGATGGGGACGCCCGCGGTCGACGCCACCGCGCTCCTCGCCGCGGCCGCGCGCGGCAACGTCGCCAGCGTGCGCCTCGTCCTCGACGCCGGCGCGAGCGAGGGGCTGACCGTGCGCTCGCGGAACGCGCGCGGGGACACCGCGCTGCACGAGGCGACGCGACGATCGCATTGGCCGCTCGTGACCTGGCTCATCGCACACGGCGCGGACGCGGAGGCGACAAACGCGGACGGCGCGACGCCGCTGGACGTGTGCGAGGACGACGAGGTGGCGAGGGAGACGTACGCGGCGATCATGCGCGGGTCGCCGCTGACGAGAGGCGCGGGCGAGCGCGCGGCCGCGCAGGCGGAGTCCGAGGCGTCGTTTCGAAGACTGGCGGCGGAGCGACCGGGACCGGGACCGGGACCGGGAACCGAGACCGCGCGCGGCGGCGAGCCGACGCCGAAGGAGCTCGCGAACGGCGCGACGACGACGACGCCGATGGGCGGCGCGTCGCCGTCGATGGTCGAGGAGACGGTTCGAAGGGCGAGGGAGTTTCGCGCGCGCGCGAATTTCGCGCGTGGTCATCATCAATTCTCGACGACGTCGTCGGCGGCGGCGACGCCGGCCGCGGGAGGGCTTGCGACGACGTCGCGCGAGTCCGCGCTCGAGCGCGAGCTCTTCGAGACGAGAGCGCTCCTGGAAAACTACTCGAACGAGCTCGAGAACGCGCGGAACGTCGAGTCCGCGCTGCACGAGCGCGTCCTCGAAGAGGGCCTCCAGATGGACCGCCCGGGAGGATTTGGATTTCATAGCGCTCGCGCGCCTCGCGTCCCCGGGGCGGATTACAGCCAGACCGCCGCGGTCGCGGCGTCGCTCAGAGAACAGCTCGCGGCCGCGAACGAGGCGCTCGAGAAGCTCAAGGCGGAGACGTTCGGGGGCGAGGGCGGGACGGCCGCGAAGTTTGGCGAATTTGGCGACGAGGACGTCGTGGAGATTCCGAAAAAACTTCTGAGAGAGACGGAGGACGTGATCCTCCGGAAGACGAAGGAGGTGGAGGACGCGCGGCGGGAGATTCGGGAGATGGAGCGAAGAGCCGCGCGATCCGGGCGCGCGCTCCGAAGGCTCGCGAGCGTCCTCATCGAGGGCGAGGACGCGATGGACGACGACGCGGACGACTACCGTCGCGTCGGCGGCGGGAAAAAAGACGGCGACGACGACGACGACGACGGCGGCGACGGCGACGACGACGACGACGCGTCCTCGGTGGTGAACGAAAAGTACGCGGACTACCTCGAGAGCCTCGGCGCGAAGAGCGTCCTGTTCACCCCGGAGAAATCCCCGCGAGCGGGAGTCTCGGGAGCGGGACGGCGCTCCAAGACGGACGGACGCCCGAGGACCACGCGGTCGCGCCCCGCGATGGTCGCGTCCCGCCGCCCGCGCGCGCCCATCGCCGACGTCCCCGGCCTGCGCCTCGTCCTCGGCGCGCTCGCGGAGCGCGCGGAGCGAGACGACGCCCCGGAGTCGCACCCGTGGAGCACCGCGGCGGCGGCGGCGCACATGGACGGCGACGCGCTCGTGGACGCGGTCGCGGTGCTCGCGGCTGAGGCGCGTTGAACTTCTTACACTGGTCCCCGTACGACCCCGTCCGCGTGGTGAACGCCGATCCTTAAGGACTTTCTCTCCCGGCGGGCGTTTCTCTCCGCGCACCCCTCGCTTTCAATCCCGACGCAAACACCTCGGCGCCTTTCAACTCCGCTTCTGACGCCTTTCAACTCCACCCCGTCGTTCGTCGCTTCGCGCGGACTCTCCCTCGACCCTCAGGCGCACGACCGCGGCGTGAAACTCGACGAGTCCAACGCGGCGCGGCGAGAGGCGGAGAAGGAGGCGCTCGCCGCGCGGCTCGCGATCGCGGACGTCGCGGACGACAGCGAGGACAAGAGCAGGGTCGTCGTCGCGATGAACGAGAAGTGCGAGAAGCTGCGGCGGAGGGCGGAGGTCGCGGAGCGGGACGCGCGGACCGCGACGGAGAGCGTCGACGCGTTGAAAAAGTCGCTCGACGACGCGCGCGGCGAGCTCGCGACCGCGACCGCGGACTTCGCGCGCGATACGGCGCGCCTGGAGGAGAAGCTGAAGAAGTCGATGGACGACGCGAAACGCGATAAGGAGACGCTCACGACGGAGGCCAAAGCCGCGGAAGAGAAGCTTGAGGAGAAGCTGAAGCGCGCGTCCGACGACGCGAAACGCGCGGAGGAGACGCTTCGAACGGAGGCCAAGGCGCGGAGAGAGGCGGAGATCGCGCTCAGGGCGCGCGAGCTCGACGTCGACGACGCGAAGCGCGCGGTGGAGAGCAGCGCGTTCGAGGCCCAGCGACGCCGCGAGACGGACGCGCGGCGCGAGGAGAAGCTCAAGCTGGAGGTGGATGAGCTCCGCGAGCAGGCGGACGCGCTTCGCGGCAAGCTCCGCGACGCCGACGGCGAGGCGAGAGACGCGAGCGTCGGCGCGCGAACCGAGGCTGAGCGCGCGAACGCCGCGGAGGCGGAGATTGCCGCGACGCGCGCGAGCCTCGAGCGCGCGCGATCAGACGCGACGGAGGCGAGGTCCGTCGCGAACGCCAAGACGCGCGAGATGGAGGCGCTCGCGACGGAGGTGACGCGCCTCGAGCGCGACCTGTCGAAACTCGCGGCGGAGCACGAGCGGAACGTGATCGAGACATTGGACGTCGTCGCGGAGCGCGACGCGATGATTCGCGACTGGGACGCGGACGCGGAGAACCGACGTGACTTGCAGCGAAGACGGACACAGCTCGCGGAGAAGTTGGTCGAGATGGAGACCGTGGACGAGGCGCACCGCGAGCGGAAGCTCGCGAAGATTATCCTGCGTTTTACGGGCGCGAGGCAGCTCCGAGCGTTGAACCAATGGCGCGGCGTCGCGCGTCGCGAGCGTCGGCTCCGATGGCAGGTCTCGCGCGTCTTGGGGAAGATGCGACACCGGCGGCTCGCGGCGGCGTGCGCGATGTGGAGGGAGCTCGCCGAGGTGGCGATCGCGGCGAGAGACGCGGCGGCGCGAGAGGAGGCGCGGCTGGAACGCGTCTCGCGCCGCGCGATTCAAAAGATGCGCTCGCGGACGGCGACGACGGCGTTTTCGCGCTGGAGGCTCGAGGCGAGGGAACGCCACAGGGCGCGAGGGCAGATGAAGAAGTTCATATGGCGGTGGCACCGCGCGAAGAAGCGCGCGGCGTTTAACAAGTGGGCGACGATCGCGAGCGCGTCCAAACGGGACGCGTTGAATGCGTTTATTCACCAAAAGGACGAGGAGCTCGTCGAGCACAAAAAGCTCACCGCGGAGGAAGTCAAGGCGACGAAACAGAAAGCCGCGGAGGCGCGCGAAAAAGCGCAAGCCGCGGAGAGAGAGCTCGCGGCGAATCGCGCGGACTTGCAACGAAGACGCGCGCAGCTCGCGGAGACGATGAAGAGCATGGAGAAGAAGGACGAGACGCATCGCGAGCGAAAGCTCGGGCGAATCCTCCTTAGATTCACCGCGTCCAAGGCGGTCAGGGCACTGAACAAGTGGCGAGGCGTGAGCCGCCGAGAGAAGCGGCTGCGGTGGCAGGTCACGCGGACGGTGGGTCGACTCCTGCACCGCGCGCTCGCGGAGGCGTTCGCGCGGTGGAGGGTCGAAACCCACGAGTCGACGCGCGCGAAGCTCGAGGCTGCGCGCGCGGAGGCCAAGCGAGAGATGCTCGTGCGTCGGACGATCGCGCGGATGAATTTACGCGCCGCGACGGCGGCGTTCGCGCGGTGGAAACACGAAGCGCGGTCGAACCACCGGAATCGCGCGGAGATGAAGAAGTTTGTGTGGAGGATGACGCGCGCGAAGAAGGCGGCGGCGTTTCGGTCGTGGCGGTGGCGTCTCGCGGAGAAGCGGCGGATGGCGCTTCTCCTCGCCAGAGCGCTCGGGAAGATGTCCGGCCGCGTCGTGGACGGCGCCTTTATGCGCTGGCGCGAGGTGTGCGCCGAGCGCGAGCGCGTCCGGCGCGTGATGGCGAAGATCGCGGGGAGACTCGCGCACGGCGCCGCCGCCGCCGCGTTCAACACGTGGCGCGACGTGACGTCGGAGCGCGAACGCGTCCGCGGCGCGCTGCGTAAAATCACCGCGCGGCTTCAAAATCTCGGGCTCGCGTCCGCGTTCGCCACGTGGCACGAGCGCGTCGCCGAGCGCGCTCGCATGCGCGGCGCGATGGCGAAGACTCTGGCGCGTTTCCGAGGGCGCGCGACCGCGGCGGCGTTCGAGACGTGGAAGGCGGCGACGTCGGACGAGCGGCGGTCGAGGGAGACGTTGCGACGCGCGGCGCAGAAAATCGCCGGCCGCGCCGTCGCCGCCGCTTTCGCGACCTGGGTCGACGCGTGGGAAGAGACGCGACGGTTGAAGGGTGTCATGAAGAACGTCGCGAGCCGGTTCGCGAATCGCAGGCTCGCGACCGCGTTCGAGCGCTGGGCCGAGGTTGTCTTCGACGCGATCGACGAGGAGGCGCGTCGGATGGCGATTCTCGGGAAAGCCATCGCGAGGTGCGTTCTATACACTGGTTCCCATACGACCCCGTCGGCGTGGTGAACGCCGATC
>Ga0181560_10003003_pt1 | contig 15670 bp, 13 predicted proteins | sample 011ome_20_FD_133751 | JGI IMG/M metagenome (GOLD analysis project Ga0181560, IMG submission 133751) | Coastal salt marsh microbial communities from the Groves Creek Marsh, Skidaway Island, Georgia - 011509CT metaG (megahit assembly) | ecosystem: Environmental > Aquatic > Marine > Intertidal...
ACGTAAACTACGGAACGGACAAAATCTTTGAGGAAGCTGAAGATTTTTTGCCTCTTCTTGGTACCGATTATGTAGAACTGATTGTGGGCAACGCTAAGCAATCTGCGCTTTACTATAAGACTGCCTTAGGATTTCAATCCCTGGCCTATGCTGGGTTAGAAACAGGCATGAAGGACCGTACTTCATACGTTCTGAAGCAAGATAAAATCAGGCTTGTATTGACTACTCCAATGAATGAAGACAGTTGGATGAATAAGCACCTCGCGAAGCATGGCGATGGCGTGAAAGTGGTCGCCTTGTGGGTAGAAGATGCCACAAAAGCTTGGGAAGAAACCACGAGCAGAGGTGCAAAGTCATTTATGGAACCTACCAAAGAAGAGGATGAAAATGGCTATGTTGTACGATCAGGAATTCACACCTACGGTGAAACCGTTCATATTTTTGTTGAGAGAAGCAACTATAACGGTGTATTCCTTCCCGGATTCAAAAAATGGGAGTCACACTACAATCCAGAGCCAGTAGGTTTGAAATTTATTGACCACATGGTAGGCAATGTAGATTGGGGCGAAATGAATACTTGGGTTGATTTTTACGCCAAGGTAATGGGCTTTGCTCAAATCGTGACTTTTGATGACAAAGACATTTCCACTGAATACACTGCGCTCATGAGCAAGGTAATGTCAAACGGCAATGGTCGTATCAAGTTCCCGATCAACGAGCCTGCCGAAGGAAGGAAAAAATCACAGATTGAAGAGTATATAGAATTCTACAAAGGCGCTGGTGTACAGCATATAGCCGTTGCCACGGATGATATCGTTTCAACCGTAACCAAAATGAGAGACCGGGGGTTGGAATTTTTATATGTTCCTGACACCTATTATGACAACCTTTTAGAACGAGTTGGCGATATTGACGAGGACGTTGAAATATTGAAACAACACGGCATTTTAGTGGATCGCGATGACGAAGGATATTTGTTACAATTGTTTACTAAACCCATAGTAGATCGTCCAACCATGTTCTTCGAAATCATTCAGAGAAAAGGTGCATGGAGTTTTGGTAAAGGAAACTTTCAAGCCTTGTTTGAAGCAATTGAAAGGGAGCAAGAAGTAAGAGGAACGCTCTAATACAGAAGTCAAATGAAATCAATCGTATTTGGACTTGCGGCAATGCTGCTAGCTTGTATTTCGTGCTCGAAAACGAGCAAACTACAGAAAGGCGAAGAAAATCCAGTTTCTGAACCCGTAGAAAGAAGCAAGGCGTATCAAGATTCTATTTTCAGAGTTGAAAGGGATAGCATCCGACAATTAGGCTCCCCAGAAGTTTATGAAAACTACGTAAACTCACAACAAGATGTGTTTCTTAGGTATGAAGAAAAATTTGTGCATATGATGCTTGATGGTACGATTCCAAAAGACTTTCCCGCCTATTCCTCAGAGTTGTCTGAAGAAAAATATATGTCCATCGTCAAAAATTGGATAAACTCCAATCCTGAAAAAGTTAAACCCGAGTATCGGTAGCATCTATAATTGTTGATTGCAAGTGTAAAAAAAACACCTTGTTGCATCTGATTAGTTAATTTGTTCTAACTTCGTCTAATTGTCATTTTAAATTTAAGTGAATTAATCTTTAAAACTTATGAAAAAACTATTACTAAAGTCCCTTATGGGATTAACGTTTGTTGGGTTTGCATTTACCGCAGAAGCCCAATTAACTTGTAGTCAAAGTGCATCAGCTTCTGGAACTGATTGTACCAACCCTACAGCTACAATTTCATCTCCTTATTGTGCCTTTGGCGCTATCACAGCCGTGACCATGAATGCTGGATCAGGCTTTACTACTTGGTGTCCAAGTTGGTACGATTACGACCTAATTATTGACGGTTCTGTTGTTGCTTCTGGCCTATGTTCTCAAAATGGTTACAACTTGTTGACATATTGGCCATTCTCTTCAGTTGCTGTTACGGCATATGACAATGACGGTTTCTGTGACTTTGTGACTATGAACTTAACATTGAACTTCACCTATACTCCTGCTTTAACAGCGATTATAGCTGATACGTTTGAGTTGTTATGTAACGGAGATTCAACTCAAGCGTTGGTACCGATTGTAGCAGGAGGAACGGCTCCATACACTTTCGCTTGGTCAACAGGAAGTGTGGACACAGCACTTTTTAACATGCCTGCTGGCAACTATGAGGTGACTGTTACCGATGCTGCTGGTGATATGGATACAGCTTACATCGCTGTCATTGAGCCAGCTGCCGTTGTTGTAAATGGTTCTGTTATTACCGATCTCGTTTGCGATTATGATATTTCTGAAGTAACAGCTGTTGGATCAGGTGGTGTTGCATTGACTGGCTACTCTGTCGATACAAATTCTGCCTTATTTAACCCTGACACATCAATGACAGGAACAGTTGTTATGATACCTGGAAACTATGCTAGTTCCGCTTTACTTCCGATCGGTTTTGATTTCGTTTTCTTTGGAGACACTGTAGATGAATTCAAGTGCAACTCTGAAGGATTCATCACTTTTGAATCAACTTGGAACAATGGTTGGACTGCTGATCACGCGATTCCATCTACCAATGGACCTTCAGGTGTAATTGCTTTTGGTTGGGAAAACTTCGCTCCGTTAAATGGTGGAGAAGTAAACTATTATACCATGGGTACTGCTCCATTCAGAACTCTTGTAATAAACTATGATGGTATTCCTTATGAAGGAGGAAACAATGTTGATGGAATGACAGTGCAAATTCAACTACATGAGACTTCAAACTGCATTGAAATTCACTCTACTGACGTTGGAAACTCAATCTATGCAGGAAACGCAGTTCAAGGAATTGAAAACTTAGCGGAGAATGAAGCATATTTTCTCCCAGGAAGAAACTATCAAGTATGGTCCGCAACGAATGACTACACAAGATTTTGCCCAATCGATGCAACAGGCCTTCAATATGAGTGGTCTTCTGGTGACTTTGGTTCTCCAGTGTTCGGTTTGACGCCTGGTACTTATACTGTTACTGCAACCGATGCCAATGGATGTCAAGCTACAGATGATGTTACTGTGGCTACAGCCATCAGTAACTTAGTTTCGGCTTTGAACGCTGTTGACGTTTCTTGTTTCGGCTTTGATGATGCATCTATTAACCCAACAATTACAGGTGGTGTGAATCCAATTGCCTACAACTGGTCAAATGGAGCAACTTCTGCTACGCTATCTAACCTTCAACCAGGCACATACTCTGTTTCTGCAGAAGATGCAGTAGGATGTACAATTGAAGTTAATGACATTAATGTTATGGAACCAGCGATTCTTTTAGGTTCAGTGTTTGAAGTTGAGAATGCAATCTGTTCAAATGATGAAAATGGTTCAGCGTCCATCGTAGTTTCAGGAGGAGTCCCTCCATACACCCCTCTTTGGTCTAACGGTGAAATTGCTTACACAGCAACTCAACTTCCTGCCGGAGGAAACTATGTTGAAATTACCGATGCCAACGGTTGTGAAGCTTTCTTGACAGTGAATATCCTTTTCGATTTCGAAAGCCCAACACCTGATATCGGAAACAACTACATTAATCCAACTGGCGGCAGTGTTACTTTAAATACTCTTCCAGATACATACGCTAGCTACCTATGGAGTACCGGAGCTACTTCGTCTTCTATTGAAGCTGCTCTTACAGGATTCTACTGGGTAGAAGTAACTAACAATGCAGGCTGTACTGGATCGGATACGGCTTATGTTGAGATCTGGCCTACTGGTGTATCTGAAGTGAAAGAATTGGTTGGTGTTGCTATGTATCCAAACCCAGCAAGAGACATGATCAACTTTAATATCAGTGCTGATATTAATCAATTGAACGTGGCCATTGTTGACGTGAAAGGTGCTACAGTAGCTCAATCACAATTCAACAACGCAGGTGTTCAGAGCATTAGCTTAGAAAACCTTTCAGCTGGTATTTACTCTGTTCAACTTTCTACTGAAGAAGGACAAGTATCTACTCAGAAATTGGTTGTAACGAAGTAATTCGTTCAAATACAAGCATAAAAAAAGAGGCTCATGCGAGCCTCTTTTTTTATGCTTGTACTTTTAATCCTTTTTAAACCGATAGGTAATCTGAAATACGGAACAGTTCTTCATTTAGTCCATTACGCTGATTCACCGCATCCTCTAAACGCGTTCTGGTCATTTTGCGATCAATCACGCCAACCATTACACCTTTGGCTCCTTCGATCAAGGACTCAACCGCATACGTTCCTAATTCTGCCGCTAATACGCGGTCTGCCGCTGATGGTGTTCCTCCGCGCTGTATGTGACCAATAACAGAAACTCTTGTTTCGTAGGAAGAATGCAATGCCTCCAATTGAGCAGCAACTTCAAACGCATTTCCAGTGGGGTTTCCTTCAGCTACAATGATGATGTTCGAGGATTTATTCTTTGATTTTAAGTAGGCTAAATGCTCATGCAGTTCTTTGATTGACATTGGGCCTTCCGGCACCAATACGGCCACTGCACCTGAAGCTAAGGCAGTTCTCAATGCAATATGCCCCGTGTCACGTCCCATTACTTCCACTAAAAACAGTCTGTCATGAGAACTTGCAGTATCTCTAATCTTGTCGATGCAATCAACTGCTACATTCACGGCAGTGTCAAAACCAATGGTGTAATCTGTCCCAAAAATGTCGTTATCAATTGTGCCAGGAATTCCGATGACAGGAATATTATGCTCCTCTTGAAATATTTTCGCGCCAGACATAGAGCCATCACCACCAATTACAATTAGTGCATCTATTTCATGCTTTTTAAGCACCTCAAAAGCTTTCATTCGCCCTTCCTGAGTTCGAAACTCTTTACTTCTCGAGCTCTTCAACATGGTTCCACCTCGCGAAATAATGTAGCCTACATCTCGCATGGATAAGGGCTTGATCTCGTCATGCACCAAGCCATTGTAACCATGATAGATCCCCGAGGTTTATAACCCTTTGGCAATTGCAATCCTAACAACGGCTCTGATGGCCGCATTCATTCCGGGAGCATCACCTCCTGAAGTTAGGACGCCAATGTGTTTTATAAGTTTCATATCACTCTGAATAAACTTCCTTCAACATTCCACGATATGCGCTAAAGATCTTCGATTTTGATACAAATCCCAAATAATGTCCCTGATCATCCAAAACCGGTAGATTCCAAGCCCTACTTGATTCGAATTTGTCCATTACGGTATCCATAGTGTCCTCCTTTCGCACATATTCAGGCGCATCGTTCATCAAGTCATGCACAAAAGTGGTTTCGTAGAGTTCCTGATTAAAAATGATATGCCGTACCTCATTCAAGTTTACCACCCCAATAAAGTTATTGTTGGCGTCAACTACTGGAAAAAGGTTCCTTTTGGATTTGGCTATTACTTTCACCAAATGCCCCAATTTATCATAGGGATCAACACTAGTAAAGTCTGTTTCAATTTCTCGGTGCAGCTTCATCAGTGTTAAAACTGCTTGGTCTTTATCGTGGGTAATTAACTCACCTCGCCTAGCTAGCTGAGCAGTATAAATGCTATGCGGAACGAATTGTTTAACGGTAACAAAAGAGATTGATGCAGTAAGCATTAATGGCACAAAGAGCTCATATCCCCCAGTAATTTCCGCAATAAGGAATATTGCCATTAGAGGCGCATGCAAGTTGCCTGCCATCAAACCTGCCATCGCGACAAGGGTAAAATTGGCTTCGGGCAAATCTCCAAGGCCAAAGTAATTCACGGATTTTGCATAAAAGAAACCGAACATAGCACCCATGAATAAGGTCGGTGCGAACGTTCCGCCAATTCCGCCAGCCCGAAAAGTAAGCGTAGTGGCAATCACCTTAAACAAACCGAGAGAAAGAACGAATGCCAATAAAACCAGCATATTGCCATTGTATTCGTCAAAAAGCGAGTTTTCCAATATTTCAAACGGATGACCTTCTATAATGGAGTTAATGGCTTGATAACCTTCACCATAGAGAGGAGGCATAGCAAAAAGCAAAAGCCCTAAAAGCGTTCCCCCTATAATTGTCTTTGACCTCTGGCTTTTCATTCCGTCAAACACCTTACTAATCTTGGTATAACCCAGATAAAAGAAAACAGAGGCAAGACCAGTGAAAACACCTAAGCCAACGTAATAAGGTAAATGGCTCAACTTAAAGTTGTCGGTAATGTTGAAATGAAAAAGAATGTCATCGCCCAAGAAAAAGTATGAAGTAATGGCCGCGGAAGCACTTGCCAGTAATAGTGGAATAAGCGATGCTGTAGTAAGATCCAACATGATTACTTCTATCGAAAAAACAATGGCTGCAATGGGAGCATTGAACAACGAAGCCATTGCCGAAGATGCCGCACAACCGATAAGAAGTGTTCGAGTTTTGTACGGCAGCTTAAACAGCGTTCCGATATTGGCACCCCAGGCAGATGTTGTTCCAACGGTTGGACCTTCCAATCCTGCACTGCCTCCGAAACCTACCGTTATAGCGGCAGACACAACGGATGAATAAAGGTTGTGCTTTCGGACCAGGCCGTTCTTTTTAGAAATGGCATGAAGAGTATTTGGAATGCCGTGATTTACTGTTTGCTTTACGACTTTTTTGATGAACCATTGTGCAAGAAAAATCCCCACAATAGGGTAAAATATGTACAGAACATAGTTATACTCTTGAAAGAACCCTGCGGTCAAAATGTGCTCGATCAGGTGAACCGAATTTTTGATTATAAGGGCTATGATGCCAGACAGAAAGCCAACAACAACGGCAAGTATATAGGTAAACTGTCTTTCTGAAAGGTGCGATCTGCGCCATTCATTCACCCACATCACCCATTTATAAAAATGGCTGTTTGCCTCTCTTAAGAAAGGATCAACTTGTGATTTGGTTTTGTCAATGAATTCACCGGCCTTGGACACTCAATGCTCTATTTATCAATTACTACCCTCAAATTTAATTCGTCCAATTGATCATCGCTAATCAAGGATGGTGAGTCAATCATCAAATCGCGTCCCGCGTTGTTCTTTGGGAAGGCAATGTAGTCTCGGATACTATCTGTTCCACCAAACATGGCTGCTAACCTGTCAAAACCAAATGCAATTCCACCATGTGGTGGAGCTCCATACTTAAATGCTCCCATCAAGAATCCAAACTGATCTTCAGCTTCTTCATCGCTGAATCCTAAGATCTGAAACATCTTCGCTTGCAAATCGCGGTCGTGAATTCGTATGGACCCTCCGCCCAATTCAACACCATTGATTACTAAATCATAGGCATTTGCATTTACGCTTTTAGGATCAGACGATAGCAATTCAATGTGCTCTGGTTTTGGTGAAGTGAAAGGGTGGTGCATGGCATAAAAACGATTGGTTTCTTCATCCCACTCCAATAAAGGAAAATCGACAACCCACAGAGGCTTATAATTATTTCCTGCCCTCAAACCAAGTTGACTTCCCATCTCCAATCTAAGCTCATTCATTTGTTTTCGCACTTTACTGGCTTCCCCGGCAAGCACCAATATCAAGTCGCCAGGCTGAGCATCGCATGACTTAGCCCACTCGGCAAGTTGTTCTTGATCAAAAAACTTATCTACCGAAGATTTAAAAGTGCCATCCTCATTGACCTTACAATAGATAACACCTTGAGCTCCAATTTGAGGACGTTTTACAAAGTCAGTCAAGGCATCCAATTGCTTGCGCGAATACTCACCTGCTCCTTTAGCGCAAATTCCAAGCACCAATTCAGCATCATCAAACACCTTAAATCCTTTATTTTGTGCAATAGCGTTCATCTCTATGAACTCCATGTCAAATCGCAAATCGGGCTTATCGGAACCGTATTTGGCCATGGCTTCAGCATATGTCATGCGCTTAAACTCAGGTAAGTCAATTCCTTTCACCGATTCGAATAAGTGGCGCACCAAGCCTTCAAAAGTTTCAAGGATATCCTCTTGTTCAACAAAGGCCATTTCACAGTCGATTTGAGTAAACTCAGGCTGTCTATCTGCTCGCAAATCTTCATCTCTAAAACACCTCACAATTTGAAAATACTTATCATAACCACTGATCATGAGCAGCTGCTTGAATGTTTGAGGAGACTGTGGCAATGCATAAAACTGGCCTTCATTCATTCGCGATGGCACAACAAAGTCACGTGCACCCTCTGGGGTAGATTTGATCAAGTAGGGCGTTTCAATTTCCATAAACTTCAACCCGTCCATGTACTTTCTGGTTTCAATGGCCAATTTATGCCTCAATTCGAGGTTCCTTCTTAGTGGGTTCCTTCTCAAATCAATGTATCGGTACTTCATTCTGATCTCTTCTCCGCCATCAGTTTCGTCATCAACGGTAAAAGGAGGCACCGCGCTAGCGTTAAGTATCTGGAGCTTCTGAGTCTTTATTTCAATTTCGCCCGTATCTATCTGTGTGTTTTTGCTCTCTCGCTCCACTACTTCGCCTTCGATTTGAACCACGAACTCTCTGCCCAACTTTCTAGCCTTTTCGCAAAGCTGAGCGTCCTGCTCCACATTAAAGCTCAATTGGGTTATTCCATATCGATCTCTGAGATCAATAAAGGTCATTCCTCCCATATTTCTTGCCCTTTGAACCCATCCGGCTAAGGTTACTTTTTCACCAACATTCTGAATACGCAATTCTCCACAAGTGTGCGTTCTATACATAGCGTGTAATTTGAGGGCGCGAAGTTAATCATCGCTTATTCTAATTAGCTTCCATTGAGGAGATTATTCCTTCTGAGGATAATCACGGCAGTTGTTGAGGTTAGTCATGTTTTTAAGCAAGCTTTTTCGTCCACTTTGTAAGACAAAACAAGACTTATGACAACTGCCAATACAAAACCGACTTTACACATTGATGACCTTCACTTTGAACACGCGCAATGGCTTCGTGAATTGAAGTTTTATAAAGACGAACTGAAGTTCTTCACTGCGCGATTAGAAGAGGTTGCTGCGCGCTACACATCGATGGAAGTGCTGAAAGAATTGGAACAATTTCAAAACAAACTATTCATTGAATCGAATATACTGGACGAATTAATTCACGATATCAATGAACACGAGCACTACCTAGCATCATTTGCCATTGAAAATCCAGTAGCCATAGATCGCGTTGCTTTTGAAGATCACGCGACATTGAGAGATCGCATCGATCGAAATAGAACGCTTCAAACCGAATTCAAGAAGGACAACTTGCGTTTTTTGTCGAAGTGGCTTTAACCCAAGAAATCATGACAGACATCAAAATATCAGACAACAAGACGATAGGTGAAGTGCAAGCGGAGTTTAAAGAGCACTTTCCCTTTTTAAAAATTGAGTTTTACAGCGGAGAGCATTCTGAAGGCCAAGGTACACTTGATGCACTCAAAATCAATGTAAACAAAACAATTGGTGAAGTAAGAAACAAGCACACCTCTGGAGAATTGAGCATTAATGGGAACCAAAAAGTGTCTACACTGGAATCAAATTTTCACGACATGTTCGGATTGAATGTTCAGGTCTTTAGAAGAAGCGCTAATCTTTGGTTACAAACCACCGTAACGGACGATTGGACATTAAGCCAGCAAAACGAAACCGCGAAAGAGTTTTCGCTTAGCTGATCGATAAGTCTTGGTTTTTTGTTTGGCTTGGAGCCGACTCGTGATGAAAATCACTGTCGGCTTCATTTTTTAGCAAGCGCTCTGAAAAAGAAAACCGCCCCAACGGCAATCATTGGTAGACTGAGAATTTGGCCCATGTTAAGTGCCATTTCAGCTTCAAATTCAACTTGAACTTCCTTGAAAAACTCTATAATAAATCGAGCAGAAAACAAACCGATCAAAAACAAACCGAAAAGCATACCCTTCTTCTCAGCGGCACTTGTCTTAAAGTAAAGTCCGAGCAGAAGAAGAAACAGACCCAAATAGGCAATGGCCTCATAGATCTGGGCTGGGTGCCTCGGCACAAGCTCTATGTAACCTGCCTTCGTGAATAAAAATGCCCATGGTCCATCCCAAGGAGCGCCCACTATTTCATGATTCATGAGGTTGCCTGTTCGAATGAAAACCGCGGCAAGTGCAACGGTAATTACAATTCTGTCGAGCACCCAAAGCAAAGGCAATTTTGAAACCTTCTTACTCCAAACCCACAATGAAGCAATGATTCCTATGGCCGCTCCATGGCTGGCCAAACCACCTTTCCAAATTTGAACGATCTCTAACAGATTATTCTGATAATAGTCCCACTGATAGAATAAAACATGGCCAAGACGAGCACCTGCAATGGTGCCGATCATCATATACATCAGCAAACTATCCATCCACTCAACAGGAAGACTTTCCTTCTTCAGGAAGTTCTGCATGATGTAATAACCGATCAAAAAGGCCATGGCAAAAAGCAGTCCATACCAGCGGACCGCAAGCGGTCCTAGTTCAAATAAAATCGGATCAACCTCCCAAGTGATGTACAATAGATTATTCATGCAATGTCAAGTCTTAACTTCGTGGACAAATATAGAATTAGCATTATGCTTCGCAGACCCAGAAGAAACAGAAAAAATGAAGTTATCCGCAGTCAAGCGAGAGAAACGAATATCAGTGTTGACAATTTAATTTATCCGCTCTTTGTGGTAGACGGTCAAAATAAAAAGTCAGAGGTAAAGTCTTTACCAGGACAATTTCGTTTGTCGTTGGACCATTTGCTAAGGGAAGTGGAAGAATGCATGAACCTTGGGGTTAAGGCTTTTGACTTGTTTCCTGCGGTGGACGATTCGCTGAAAGATGCAATAGGGTCGTATGGCTATTCATCCAAAAACTTTTATTTGAAATACATCAAAGAAGTAAAGTCGCGGTTTCCGGAAGCGCAAATTATGACTGACGTGGCCATGGATCCGTATAGCAGTGATGGACACGATGGTATCGTTAAGGATGGCAAAATATTGAATGATGAAACGCTTGAGGTGCTAGGAAAGATGAGTATTGCCCAAGCTGAAGCTGGTGCCGATATCATTGGCCCTTCAGACATGATGGATGGGAGGGTGGCATATATTCGAGAAGAGTTGGATATGGCCGGCTTCACTGATGTCAGCATAATGTCTTATACCGCCAAATATGCCAGCGCTTATTATGGCCCATTCCGAGATGCGCTGGATTCAGCACCAAAGTTTGGTGATAAAAAAACGTATCAAATGGATCCGGCAAATAAACGAGAGGCTCTGGTTGAGGCGGAGCTAGACTACATTGAAGGTGCTGACTATTTGATGGTGAAACCCGCCTTATGCTATTTGGATGTGATTCATATGCTAAAAGAAGAATATCCCATTCCTATTGCAGCATACAATGTAAGCGGTGAATATGCGATGCTGAAAGCCGCAGCTCAAAATGGATGGATCGAGCACGATCTTGCCATGACAGAAATGCTATTGAGTATTCGAAGAGCAGGTGCAGATGTCATCCTTACCTATTTTGCCAAAGAGTTTGCAACTCTGCAAAGAGCATAAAAAAAGCCTCAAGTGAGGCTTTTCTCTTTATTGAATATATCGCATTAGCTCCCGAGAATAATTGTCAAAAGTGAATTCGTTGGCCAACAAAAAGTAGTTATGTAGGTCTACACAATGCGCAAAAGCGAATTTGGCGATGTCCAATTTATTGCGATCAAAAGTCATCTGGTGCATCACCTCCCTCACTTGACTAGAGGTTACCGAGTTGTTTGAAATGGCAGATTTAGCGATGCTCAATTTTGAATTGTCGAAGGGGGTTGAAGCAATGGTATTTATCAATTCTGCATGACTACTAGGATGCATGGCTCTGCAATGTGCATTGCTCATATGTCCAATTCTTCTTAATCGCTCAATGTTCCAGTGCATGCCGAATCTCTGATCGAATCGAGCTGAAACCGCTGAATTTGCAGGCACGCTTATTCTATCTTCAAATACAACTCTGGTTCTGTAATTCCCTCTGAAAGAGCCCTCATGCCTCAATTCTCGCACATTGTAACGTCCTGCAGGTATAGCATAGAGAACAACAACTCCGTTCGTTGCATTGTACCTAAGACCATTTATTCCAACGGAATACAACCCATCCTCATCAATGCTGAGGCTAAATGTAGATGGGCCATATGGATGAGCTGAAGCAGTTAAAGCAATAAACAAGATTGCGATGATGAGTTGAATGATTGCTTTCATGATTTCTACGTTTTTCTAGTTTCAATCATGGAAGGCAACCTCTGTGCCTCAAATTAAACAAAGAGAAAAATCGACTCTGAGATTTAGGCTAAAACATACATTTTACCAGGTAGAGACTTTATCAAACCCTTGAATTCCAGCTCTAAAAGCAAAGTAGACATCTTACTTACCGTCCAATCACATTTTAAGCTCAATCCGTCCAAAGACTGTTTTTCATTATCTCTAAAAACCTCAATGACCTTCATCTCTTCAGGATCTAAATCAACAAACAATTGTTTTTGAGTGACTTTTGGTGACTCCGTTTTTTGCCACCCCATAAGATATATTAGGTCGTTACAGTTCTCAATTAAGGCTGCCTGATTGGTTTTAATGAGGTAATTGCAACCAGCCGAAAATGGAGCATCAATTGGACCTGGAAAAGCTGCCACATCCCTATTGTATCCAACAGCCAGCTTAGCGGTAATCATGGAGCCTCCTTTAACTCCCGATTCTACCACAACCGTCACATCAGCCATTCCTGCTACAATTCTATTGCGTTGAGGAAAGTTTATTCTATCAGGCTTAGTTCCACTTTCAAATTCGGAAAGTAAACCACCATGATCGAGCATTTTCTCAGCAAGAGTTTTGTTGGTGTTCGGATAGATTCTATCCAGAGAGTTGCCAAGTACACCTACTGTTTGCAAATTCACTTGCACTGCTGAGCGGTGGGCAATAGTGTCAATTCCATAGGCCAATCCACTAACAATGAGCGGATCGTATGGTTCTAATGCTTCTACGAGTCGTTCTGTCAATCTCATCCCATAATCGGTGAATTCCCTCGTTCCCACAATACTTACAACGTGCTGTTTATTCAAATCCATTTCACCTTTAGCGTAAAGCAGCAAGGGTCCATCATCACAATATTTCAAGCGATTTGGATAGTCTTTATCGAGGTAAAATATCGTATTGATCTTTCGTTTCTCAATGAATTTTAACTCAAGCTCTGCTTGGCGTAGGGCCTCATCACGCTCCAGCTTCCTTATCACTGTGCTGCTAAAGCCGGGAATCAAAGACAATTTTTTATCGGGCAACTCGAACAATTCTTTAACTCCACCAGCAAATGAGACCAACCTTTTTGCTTTATGGGCACCAACACCGTTGAGCTTTTTCAGTGCGATTTGATATTGAAGATTCTCATCCATGGCAATAAAACGAAAGTAATGCAGACTCTACATTTGATGATTACCTTCGCTGTCGATTATGAAAATTCTAGGTATTATTCCTTCGCGCTACGACTCAACGCGTTTCCCAGGAAAACCCTTGGTGGATATTCAAGGTAAAACCATGATTCAACGAGTTTACGAACGCGCTAGCGAAAGCGAGCAGCTCGATCGTGTGGTTGTTGCAACGGATGACAGTCGTATTTACGATCATGTGATTGCCTTTGGTGGAGAAGCTGTTATGACTTCTTCTGTTCATCAAAGTGGCACCGACAGATGTGTTGAAGCATATCAGATGTTGAATGAAAAATATGATGCCGTTATCAATATTCAAGGGGACGAGCCGGTTATAAAGCCTTGTCAATTGAATCTCCTAGCATTTTGCTTTAATGATGATGATTGCGAAATAGCAACATTGGCCGTAAAAATAAAGACCACCGATATTCTTTTTGATTCCAGTAAGATTAAGCTGGTATTGGACAGCTATAACAACGCCATTTATTTTAGCCGTCACCCCATTCCTTACCAACAACGTCCCGCAGAAACATGGTTGGACAATCATGAATATTTGAAGCACGTTGGAATTTATGGATTCAGGTCAGATATTCTTTTGGAATTGGGCAAAATCCCAGCTTCGAGCCTTGAGAAAGCCGAGTCTTTGGAGCAATTGCGCTGGATGGAAAACGGATATAAGATCAAAGTTAAGACCACTGATTTCGATAGTATTTCCGTTGATTTACCTACAGATCTATATCGTGTGAACGAGATCTTGAATCAAGTCTAGTTTTCAAAGAGTATTTATTTACTTTGCCATTACTGAATCTATTCCTTGAATTTAGAAAACTACATAGCGGAACTTTTAGAAAACCACGATTGTGTGATTGTCCCTGCTTTTGGTGGGTTTATTGCCAATTACGCCCCTGCTAGCATCAATGCGATCAATGACCGTTTTGACCCGCCATATAGAAAGCTAAGTTTCAATAAGTTCTTGGTTCACAACGATGGACTTTTGGCTGCATATGTTGCCCAAAAAGAACAAGAGAAGTATGAAGAGTCGCTAGAGCGAGTGAAAAACTATGCCCTTTATTTGAAGAAAGAATTGCGTGATCACAAACGCGTTTCAATCAATAAAGTTGGTATCATCTACTTGCAGTTGGACGGTACATTCAGATTTGAACAAATCAAAAATGAAGATTTTTTCAAATATGGATTTGGTTTAGAATCTTTCTTTGCGAAGAGAATCGAACGCCAGCCTAATCGTCAGGTAAGCATTGACCCCAAAACAGAAACACGCGAAACTCTTGCTAAACCAGAGCCAAAAGTTATTCCCCTTACTACTGAACAAGCATCGACCCCAATCACTGAGCCCAAAAAAGTAGCTGATGAGCCTGTAATTGAAGTTGAAATTCCAACAGACAATGCGAAGGTTGAAGAAAGCAACCCAGAGAAAAAAAGAAACTGGGCTGCAGCTGCTGCAATAATTAGTTTGCCCATAATTGGCTTGGGTATTTGGTTTGGATTAGGCCAACCCCTTTTCTCAAATGCGCATTTCAATTATTCCAATTTTAACCCGTTTACCGAAAAAGCAGCTCCCGAATATGAGAAGCGCTCGATAAAATTTTACCCTAAAGAATTCTCCCCCACCGAAGCACTAAGCATTGATAAAAACGCAGAATTCTTAGAGATAAACTTGGAAAATGAAGCAGATAAAACGTTGGTGGTTAAATTAACGAATTCCAATAAGGTTCACTCTAAGGCTGAACTTCGCTTTCACATTATAGGAGGGTGTTTTAGTGTTCAAGAGAATGCAGTCGGTTTAGCCGAAAAATACGCCTTGAAAGGCTCAAATGCGTCACTGTTGGACGTAAAAGGAAATTTGCATCGTGTTAGTGTTGCGAGTTACGCCACAAAAAAAGAGGCTAAAGCTGCGCTCGCCTCTATCCAAAATGATATTCCAGGTGCTTGGATACTCTACAAGTAGTTTTTCAGTAACTGACTGTTTGCTTTCTTTCTCAAACTTCTTAGTCCCTTTTCTCTGATCTGACGAATACGCTCTCGTGTTAATCCAAGGTTATTGGCAATCTCCTCCAAAGTCATGGGAGGAACTCCATTTAAGCCAAATGAAAGCCTTAACACATCGGCCTCCCTTTCTTTTAGGTTAACAAGAACCCGCTCGATGTCGCTTCTCAAGGACTCGTGCATCAACAGATCTATAGGAACATCAGAATCACCATTGACCATAACGTTCAACAAACTATTGTCCTCGCCCTCCATAAGGGGGGC
>Ga0181560_10003005_pt1 | contig 15666 bp, 10 predicted proteins | sample 011ome_20_FD_133751 | JGI IMG/M metagenome (GOLD analysis project Ga0181560, IMG submission 133751) | Coastal salt marsh microbial communities from the Groves Creek Marsh, Skidaway Island, Georgia - 011509CT metaG (megahit assembly) | ecosystem: Environmental > Aquatic > Marine > Intertidal...
CCGCTTCCCGTAGATGCACTCCCCGCCCGTGCCGTCCCCCGCGGTCGTGTCCCCGCCCTGGCTCATGAAGCCCGGGATGATGCGATGCATCTTCGCGCCTTTGTAATGCAACGGCTTGCCGCTGACGCCGCACCCTTTCTCGCCCGTGCACAGCGCTCGGAAGTTCTCGCACGTGATCGGGAACGTCCGCGTGAAGAGCTCGATCTCGACGCGCCCGACGTGCTGGTCTTTCAGTCTGTCTTTCACCGCGAGGTCGACGTACACGATCGCGTTTTCCTTCTTCGAGCACACCGCCTCCAGAGGGATCTCGACCGCGCGCGCGGTGGTGAGTCGATGCCACGTCAAGATCAGCGCGGTCGCGAAGAGCGCGCAGGCGAGGTAGAGCACCGGCGTGGAGTCGATCCCGACGACTGCGCGAGAGCGACGACGAAGGGAGGAGGACGTCAGACGTCACGTCAGACGCGCGATCGGGGGACGCGCGGTGGGGGGCGCGGACTACAGATGAGAATCGAGTCGGTCGATCGGTCGCGCGCGCACCCTCGACGAGCTTCGCGCGCGCGGCGGCGAGCGCGTCCGCCCTGGACGGCAGCGCGCCGAGGAACGCTTTAACCTGATCGATCCCGAACGCGGCGGGCGGCGGCGGCGGCGGAGCTCGGCCCCACATCGTCTGCGGGCGGCGTGTTATGACGGCGACGCGGTGCCAAATCTTGTTAATTTTTTTCTGTTCCAGATTTTTCTGTTCCAGATTATTTTTCCAGTACACGGCCGAGTCCGTCCTCCCGTTGTCCTTCGAAGAGCTCTCACCGGGCGCCATCCCTGGCGACCATCATCCTCCCCGCGTGCAACAGCATGCGCTTATCCGGGGTTAACATCCGGCGCGTCGCCCACTGCACGTACGCGATCGCGGCGAAAGGAACGAACGCGGCCCCGGGCAGTCAAGCCTTGCCGCGTTTCGATCGACGCGTCGTCACGTTCGCGTCTCTTCCGTCCCCGCCCGCGGCGCCGCCTCTTTGGAAGCGCGCCTCGTTCTCTTTCGTCGCGTCGTGCGCTTCGTCCACGTCATCGTCCACGTCATCGACGCCGGCGTCCGCGGCGTCCGGGGTCTCCTCGACGAACGAATCGTCGCCGCCGCCGACGACGACGACGACGCCCCCCCCCCGCACCGCGTCGTCGTCGCCGCCGCCAAAGTCGCTCCCGCCAAAGTCGTAATCGCTCCCGACGCCGTGCGTCTCTCTTAGGTCCCCGTCCGGCCCTTCCTCGTCGCTCCCGCCCACGGTCACGTCGTAGTACGGCTCCGACGAAGGCCGCGGCTTCACCGCGGTGAAACTCACCGGCGCGGGCTCGCAGAAGCCGCTCTCCCCCGTCAGCACCACGTACGACGCGCGGTTGTGATTTCTTCGCTCGCCCTCTTCGATAAACTGCGGGTAATCCGGCGCGCTGAACACCGTGCACAGCTTCCCGTGCTCGACGTCGTGGTCGACCGCGAACCCAGAGGTGATGTCCGCCATCCCGACGCGGTCCTCGCGCGCGTCCGGGCCCTCGTGCGAGCGCAAGATGAGCGTCAGCCCGTTGTCGCGGAGAAACGCGTCGGTGGCGTCGGCGCCGAAGAGGCAGCCGATCCCGCGGTTGTCGTTCCCCACGAGCCCGCGCGAATCGCAGCACGGGTCGGACCACAGGACGTCGGACGCGATCGCGGCGTCGCCCTCGCCGTCCGGGTCCGGGCCGCCTTTCCACGCGGACGCGAGGTCGTCGAGGGCGCCGAGGACGAGCGCGTTTTTTTTTGGTTTTGGTTTTTTTTTCCCGCCGCCGCCGCTGCCGCCGCCCGGCGCTCGAAATAAGCCGCCGTGCAAGACGAGCGTCTTCGCGCCGACGCGCGCCGCGAGCGGGAGCTCCTGCGCGACTTTCAGGAACATCCTGTACAGCGCGCGCCCGTCCTTGTTCCCGTACTTCACGAGAAGCTCGCGCTTGTACCCGTACACCTCGGTGCAAAACTCGCACTCGTGGTTCCCGCGCAGCAGCGTGACCTCCGCGGGGAGGCACACCTTCCACGCGAGCGCGAGCGCGAAGAGCTCGACGCCCCACGCGCCGCGGTCGACGAAGTCGCCGTTGAAGACGAACCAGTTCGTCTCCGACGGCGCACCCGCGAGGTCGAGCAGCTTGAGGAAGTCGTGGAGCTGCCCGTGCGTGTCGCCTACGACGTTCACGCGGACGCCGCGCGAGGGCGGATCGAGGGCGACGAGCGCGCGCTCCTCGCGCAGAAGCTCGAGCGCGGCGCCGAAGAGCTTCGCCATGACGTCCTTGGGGCACACCCTCGCGAGGTTCCTCGGCGTCGCGTCCGCGTCGCGCGTGTTGGCCTCCATCGACGACGCGAGGCGTCGAACCCACTCGGGGGTGATCTCGCCGTCCTTCGGCCACGACGCGGGCGCGGCGGCGAAGGAGGAGGCGACGGAGGGCGACATCGATCGTCGTTCGTTTCCACCCCCCTCTCGAGCGGTCTGGTCTGTCTGTTTATGACGTCGAAAAAGACGAAGACGACGGCGACGGCGTCCTTCCCGGGCGCGACGGGACGCGTATCGCGCTCGCGGACGACGGCGAGGAGTCGGGCGGCGACGCGAGGTGCGCGCGCGCCGTCGCGCGCGTCGTGTGTGAGCCCGCGTCGTCGTCGTCGTCGTCGTCGTCGTCGTCGTCGCATTTCAAAATATCACGCGTCGACGTCTCTTCTGCTGACTCCGCGGAAAAACGGCACCGCGCCGCGACCACGACGAGGATCTATCTCATCACACGCGACGCGCGCGATGCCCCCGCCACCCCGGCGCGGCGTCCTCGCCTCTCTCCTCGCGCTGCTCGTCGTCCTCGCGACGACGACGACGCTGGCGCCATCGGCCGTCGACGCCGCCGGCCTCCTCTCCGAGCAGTGCGCGTCCACGCCGCCGTCGATCGTCGATCGCCGCAAGGATGGAAAAGAGGAATCTCTCGTCGTCGCGTCCCTGCACGTCGGCCCGCCGTTCGAAGACGCCGCCGACGCGAACGCCGCGCGCCCGCGGAGCCACGTCCAGGCGGTCGGAAGGTACATCGCCGCGCTCGAGGCGGACGTTCTCGTCCTGACCGGCGTCGAGAGCTGCGCGGTGCTCCGCCAGTTCATCGCCGCCGCGGTCGCGACGAACGCCGAAGCCGCGAGCGCGCTTCGGCCGTACATCCTCCCGCGCGCGGACGCGGACGCGGACGACGGCGGGACGCGGCACGCGATCGCGGTGCTGTCGAAGATCGACCCGCGTGTCGACGTATGGCGCGACTACGCGCGCGTCGACGCGCCGCTGCCGAGGAGCACGTGCCACGGCGACGTGGACGCCATCGCGTCGCGGGGGAGACCGGGACGCGGACTGCTGCTCGGCGCGCCGCCGACGGAACGAGATTTAGGTGCGTTCTATACACTGGTCCCCATACGACCGCGTCGGCGTTGTGAACACCGATCCTTAAGGACTTTGCCCGGCGCATCTCTCCGCCCACCCCCCGCTTTCAATCCCCGTCCTCGATGCCTTTCAACGCCAGCTGACGCCTTTGAACTCCATCCCAACATTCGCTTGTATAGAACGGCCCTTAGATCGAGACGCCGACGCCGCCTCCGACGCCGCCGCCGCCGCCGCACACGCGAGGCGCCTCGCGACCGCGCCGGACCACGTCTTCTTCCGGTTCCGCCTCGGCTTCAACAACGTCACGCTCGCCGCGGTCAACCTCGCGGCCGCGCCCGACTGCGCGCGGAGAGAGGCGGGCGCGTCGGTCGTCGCGGCGGCGGCGGCGACGGCGGCGGCGGCGGGCGACGACGTCCTGATCGTCGGCGACCTCGGGTCGTCGTCGTCGACATACGAAGACGCGACGCGCGGCGTCGACCACGCCGCGAACGGGACGTTCGCGCTGCTGTTAGACCTCGACGGCGACGGCGAGGACGATCTCGAGGAGTTGGGCGGACGCGCGCGTCCCGCGGAGACGCGGTGGACGGATGAGAGGACGAGAGCGATGCGGCGTCACGTCTTCGCGTCGCCGCGGCTCGCCGCGGCGACGACGGACGTCGCCGTGTCGCGACCGGTCGCCGCCGCCGCGGACCCCGCGAAAAACGCCGCGGACGGCATCGCGACGTTGACGAGCTACGCGCTCGTGGTGCGAATGAAGCTCCCGAGGGGTCACTACACCGCGGAGCCGGAGTCGTTCGCGGAGCTTCTCTCCGACCCGAACGCCGTCGTCGAGCTCGTCATGTTCGTCGTCTTCGGGTCCGTCTTCCTCGTCGGGTGCTTCAAGCTCGCGTTCGGGAAAGAACCGGAGCCGTCGTGGATGACGGAGTTGTACGGGTTCGGGATCAGGGAGGGGAGAGGGCTGGCGACGACGAAGGACATGTTCGGGAGAGATTTGGATGGCGGGACGGAGGACACGCCGCTGGGGCGACGCGTGCGAGAACGGCGGGAACGCGCGAGGAAGGACATGGAGAGGGCGATGAAGCAGAAGATGGGGATGCGGGCGTTCAGGGACCCGCGGCTGAAGCCGTGGCCGTGGCCGTGGATGTTTCCGTGGCGTAAGAGGGCGCCGGCGGACGAGATGACGACGACGACGACGGCGACGACGACGACGCGGACGTCGCCGCGGCGGAAGAAGACGCAGTGAGCGACGTCGAAGTAGTTATCCGATCGTATTGACAACGCATTACTGTACCTCTCTGATGATGATCGATCGATCGATCGATCGATCGACGGCAGCGCGCGTGTTCCAGGCACGGCACTCACTGCTGCTTGCACGTGTCCGGGGCGTTCTCCTTCTCCCCGGCGACGACCGGCGCCGCCGTCGCGTCCGCCGCGGTCGCCGGCTTCGCCTTCTTCGCCGCCGGCGCGTCGCCGAACCCCTCCGTCGTCTCGCCGCCGCCGCCGCCGCCGCCCACGACGTCTTCGAGGCTCCTCCGCGGCGCGGACGGCGCGGGCGGCTTCGCGGGCGGCATCGCCGCGAACGCCGCGGCCGCCGCCGCCGCGGCCGAGTCGGGCGCGGGCGCGGACGGCGCGAGCGTCACCCTCGACGCGCCCGCGCTCTTTCCTACGACGCCGAGGTTCACCGGCGCCGCCGAGTTGGTCGCGAGCCGCGGCTTGGCGAAGCCGGCGGTCTCCTCCGGCTCCCCGCCGGCCACGCCACCGCCGCCGCCCGCGGCGCCCGCGGCGCCCGCGGCGCCGCCGGCCATGCCGCCGATCGCCGCGAACGCCTTCTTGATCTGCTCGCGCGTGCTCGCGTCCTCGGAGACGAGCCCTCTGAGCTCTTCCTCGCGCGCTCTGAGGTCGGCCATGACCGCCTCGAGCTGCTCGAGCTCAGCCTTGGCCGCCGCCATGGGATCGTCGTGGTCCTTCCCAACCGCCGCGATCGCGGCCTCGTCGGAGGACTTCAAGCGGTTCACGCGGCTCGCGCAGATGCCTATCGCGCGCTCGACGCCCTTGAGCGCCTTCTCCGGCTCGTCCAGGAGCTGGTGCGCGACGGACATGGAGCACAGCACGCCGGCGATGCGTCGGTCGTCCTCCTCGAGTTCCATCTCTAGGATCGCGAGGCACTTGGCGAGATCTTCGAGCGCGGCGTCGAAGTTGGCGTGCTCGGTGTTGATCTCCCCGAGGGTCTCGTACACGTTCGCGAGCTCCACGGGGTAGTCGCCGTCTTCTTCGTAAATCAAGCGCGCGTTCTCGATGAGCTTCCACGCGAGCTCCATGTCGTCCTCCTCCTCCTCTTCGTCCTCTTCGTCTTTTTCATCATCCTTGTTGCTCTCGCCGTCCTTCTCGGGCTTCTCGTCGTCGCCGTCGTCGTCGTCGTCGCACGCCTCGCCGTCGTCGTCGGCGTCGCCTTCGTTCGAAGCCTTGCCGTCCTTCGCGTCCGCGGCCGCCTGCGCTTGCTTCCCGAACACCGTGTTCTCGTCCTGCGCCTTGTAGAAGAGCGCGCATCCGTACTTGTAATACGCGCTCGCGGTCTTGATGTCTTGCTCGCCGTAGAGCGCGCTGCGAATCTCGAGCGCGCGCGCGAGCTTCTCGATCGCGAGCTCCATGTCGTTCGCCTTGATCGACTTGCATCCTTCGTCGAACGCGGTCGTCGCGTCCGCCTCGGTCGGGGTCGCCATCGTCGAAGCGAGCGAGGGAGCGCGCGTGCGTCTTTGAACGCGCGAGATCGGGGATGTTGGCACACCTTCTCGGCGCTCTAATTTCGAATCCGCCGATGAAAATCGCTTTCAAACTGTTTTCGCGGTTTGAAAGATCACCTGTGAAAACGTTTTTCTGACCCTGAGAAGCACCCTCCTAATCCGACGCGGTCGTTGGCGGGTGAGTTGGCGCGTTCATTTCCCTTCGACGCGTTTCGGCGACGGACGCGAGCGAGGACACCAGGGCGGAGACGCGCGCATCACAGGTGCGAGATCGCCCGCGGACCCCGCGCGGAGGTACCACGCCGCGCGCGCGAGCCTCGACGCCGCGCGCGTTCGAGCGCGCGCGCGCGGCGATTCGAGTTCGTTGCGATCCTTCCCGTCCCTCCTTGAAGATAGTTATCTCACGCGAACACGTTTCTCCCGCCAGCCGCGCTGACCCCCCCCCCCGCCGCGCGCGTCCTCCTCTCCGAACCCGCAGGCGACGCGTTCGCGGCTCGAGACGCGTCGACCGCGCGCGTAGTAAACCCACCCGCGGCGGCGCGAGGGTTCGCACGGATCGCGCGCGCGATGGCCGCTCGCGCGCGCGCGCCCGTCGCGCTGAACGCCCGCGCCGCGAACGCGTTCGCGCGCGCGCGATCCTCCGCGGCGACGCGCATCGCCGCGACGCGAAGGGTCCCGACGACGACCCCCGCGACGACGACGACGACGACGACGACTAGCGTCGGCGGCGGTGCGGCGCGCGTCCACGCGTGGGGCGGCGCGCGCGGCCGCGGCGTCGGCGCGGCGTGGCGAATTATTAGTCGGAATCACACTCTTCGCCGTCGCGTCGTCAGAGGCGACGGCGACGACCGCGTCGTCTCCTTCAACGCTGACGACATGATCGACGCCGCGGTTCAAAGCCAAAGCGGCGGCCCGCTCACCGGCGAAGGCGGCGCCGCGCTCCCCGAGCGCAAGACGAGGACGGGCGTCAAACGCGCGTACATGCGAAGAGGCGCGAAGAAGGTGTGGGCCGCGATGAACGGGGGCGGGTCCGACGTCGCCGAGTCCTACGGCGACGTCGTGCCCTACGACGGCGGCGACGGCGGCGACGGCGGGTCGCCCATCCCGGCGTACGGCACCGCGCCGGTCGCGGACGCGGGGGTGTTACAAGGGCGGGTCATCGAGAGCGTGAACGGGCCCGTGGGCGGCGGGATCGGCGAGGGGGCGGGCGTCGCGACGAAGGGCCTCAACGGCGGCGCGTTTCAAGACGACGACGCGAACGGCGGGAAGGGCGAGAAGAAAAAGCGGAAGCACAAGTACCACATCGCGGTGAACCCGCCGAAGCAGCACGGCGTGATGCGTATCAACGGCCCGACCGCGTCGTTCAAGCCGAGCGAGTACTTCCGCCAGTCGCTCTCGAGGCGCGCGTTGCTTCGCGACGCGGAGCTCACCCCGCGCGACCTTCGTCGGATCGATCCGTACTTACTGCAGACGAACAACACCCCCGCGCTGCTCGTGAGCGATCAGACGATCATCGTCAACCTCGGCGTGCGCGTGATCGTCCGCCCGGACCACGCGCTGCTGTTCGAGCCGGACACGGCGACGGCGCAGCGGTTCTTGGAGAGTTTGAAGACGCGCGGCGAGACGAAGGTCGCGCCCGACGGCGGAGGCGCCCGCGGGGGCGACGGCGGCGACCACGTTGACGCGATGCGCGACGTGAGCGGGTTGATGTCCGACAGCGACCTGAAGGACACCCCCGGCGGCGTCGGCGGCGCGCCGATCCCGTTCGAGCTCGAGGTGGTGGAGGCGGCGTTGCAGGAGACGACGAGCCAGCTGTACGCCAAGCTGGAGTTTTGCGAGGCGCGGTGCCGGCACGTGAGCGAGTCGCTGCGGACGTCGATCAACCCGGTCGTGCTCGAGGAGCTGAGGCTGACGAAGCAGAGCCTCGTGGAGTTGGACTCGAGGGCGGGGGCGATTCGGCAGGTGTTGCTGGACACGCTGGACGACGACGACGACATCACGGATTTCACGATTTCGTCCACGGCGGAGCTCATGACGGAGGAGAAGGAGGACGAGGAGGAGGAGGTGGAGAACTTGATCGAATACTACCTGCAGCAGACGGAGACGGTGCACAGCGCCGCGGAGCAGCTGCTGGAGAACACGCGCGATCTCGAGGAGTCCATATCCGTGTCGTTGTCGTCGCGGCGGTACGAGGTGAGCAAGCTAGAGCTGACGCTGTCGATCGCGACGTTCGCCGCCGCGTGCGGGGCGCTCATCACCGGCGTGTTCGGGATGAACCTTCGGTCGTGCCTGGAGATGTCGATCACCGCGTTTTATCTGACGTGCTTCCTCATCGTGAGCGGGATGGGCTGGATATTCCGTTCGATCATGAAGTTCGCGCAGCGGCAAAAGATTTTGTGACGGATGACGGAGAGGAGAGCTCGGTCGACGACGGCCGCGGTGTGTTAACCGACGCCGTCGCCACCACCTAGGAACGCCGCGCGGGCGAAAATAGCTCGCTAGGGTGCGAATAAAGTTTCAGCTCACGCTGTTTCGCTTCGCGTGCGCCGCGTGTTCCGCGCCTCGGCGACCTCGGCGACGCGGAGGCGCCAACTTCATCACCACTCTGTCCTTTTTCTTCCAGTCTGTCGCTTTCTCTTTTCAAACGAAAACGCGCGCGAACCCACACAACGCGTCCCCGCGCGCACGCAGAACGCGGACGCGATGCAGTCTATTGAGATACCCGACGACGGGATCTCCGACGACTGCTTACACCAGGCGATGGACGACCTCGAACTGAGTCACGCGCGATCGTCCTCGTCCCCTGTTGGCGACGATCTCGGCGGGTCGGACACGGGTGCCAACATCACGTCGTCCGACATGTTCCACGACGGGAGCTCACCGACGGTGAGCGCGCGCGCGGCGACGGGGCAGGCTGTTAATCTCTCCGCGGATATCGTCTACGACTCCCAGATGCAAAGTCAGCGCGCGGAGGAGCCGCGCGAGGAACGAGAGGTCGTTCCCGAGACGCAGATCATGGAAACGCAAGACGCTGTGGGTGAAGATCTAGATGGCGGCGCCGCTGCCGAAGACAGCGTGAACCTGGGGATGAATCCGAATACTGAGCCTCCTCCATCTAATGGACCGGGAAGAGCGCAAGCGTCAAGGGAATTGCGGAATCTCTCGGTGTTCGGGTGGGACGCTCAAGTAGGCGAGCACCCCCCCGGCGCCGCGCTCGCTTTACCCGTGGAAGGGCGCTTGAGAAGGAGACTCCCTGTGAATTACACCGCCGCGGACGACGTCGACGACGAAATGGACGACGACGACGATCAACGCGACGACGATGGGGAGCTGTGCCGCGACTATGTATACGACGACGAAACCAGCGAGACGGGATATTCCTCTAACGACTCCGTGGAAGAAATCATGGTAACCCAGGTGCAGCAAGAAGAACGGATGCAACTAGGAGAGGTTCAGAGCACGCGGCGTGCGGTCCCGCCGACTTCGGAAACTCATCAAGCGAGCGCAGCGCCCGCCGTGCAACCGCGCCGAACCGCGTCGCTGTCGACGAACACGGGGACCGAGGATTCTATGACAGTTTCAGAACTTGAACGAGAGGAAGCCGAAATCGTTGCTAAGGAGGCCGCCCTCGCTGCTCGCAGGGAGCGTTTGGAGAGAAGGAAAGCGAAGAAGTCGAGGTCTGCTCCGCGAGAGACAGAACCGAACGTGCGCCCACAGCAGCGGCAGAGGATGATGGACGATTTCATACAGATGCCCGCCCGCGAAGATGGACGAGGCGTCGATGGCAGTCGTGAACGCGCGCGCGAGCCGCAAGGTCCACGAAGTGCGCAGCGAGGAATTTCCGCGCGACCCGATACCGTCCACCTGGCAATCCCGAAGGACGTTGATGAAATGTATGACTTGTGGGAACAGAGGGCCGTTCATATCATCCCGGACGACGCGTCGGTGTACAGCAACTTTCGCTTCGCGTTCGGGGACGACACAGAAGAAGGCCGCCGTTTCAGAAAAAAAGAAATCAAAGCGATCGGGGAGGTTTTATTCGCGTTCAAAAACACGCGCAAACCGGGTCAACACGCACTGTTGAAAGGGCGCGAACGCGAAGGTAAAACCGGGGCGTTATTCTCGATCGCCCTCGCCGCGCTTCTGCTACACATGCGCGTCGTTATCCTTTGCGCGCCGAATAAGCTAGCCCCGATCGTGGACATGGTGAAGAAGATACGAGCGTCTGGTTTCGGGACCCAATACGACACGAAGCACACGCTCGGTAAAAAATCATCGAAGGACAACGACGTCCCATCCTCCGACCACGGGCAGATTTTCGTCGCGGCGTTGGGGACGATCACGGATTTGAGAAAAGTCAAGGCGTTCATCCAGAGCGAGATAAGAGGCGGGCATCACACTGTGACGTTGATCGACGAGTGCGACGAGCTCACGCAAGGTAAAGGGAACAAATCGCTTGAGATCGAGCGACGAGAAGATCCGAGCGCGTATCAAAATTTCATCCCGTTGGCCGATCGCGGGGAGGACGAAGACGACGACGACATCCCGTACGTGGACCCGGATAGTCGCGCGGGGAAGCAAAAAAATCGCAAAGAACAGCTCGCGGCGGCGTCTCACTTCTTCAAGAAAGAGCTGCACAAAATCACTCAGGTCATCGCGTGTTCCGCGACGCTCAGCGGGTACATGTTGAACCCCGTCGGCATGTTTCGTCAAGATGTCGTAACACCGATTTTCATGGTGTATCCAAAACTTGGATACAGAGGCATCGAGACGTTCCAGGTCCCGGATGGATGCGAACTCGAGATGGAAGGTAACATGTCGATGGATGATTTCGAAGACTCATCGGCGGTGAAAACGTTGCTGGAACGTTTTTACAACAGAAAAAACATATGCGACGGTGTCCAGTTGCAGCCGAGGCCTGAGGTCCAAGGCGCCAGCAACGAACGCAACCCGTATTACGTTGAACACCCCACACCTGTGACGCTTCGAGGCATGTTGTTCATCTCGTGCTCGCCGAAGGTGAACGTCTACGGCGGGGTCGCGGACATCGCGAAGCAAGTGTGTAAAACCGTGGACGCGTGGGACAACGAACACGACTCCGCGAAGACTTTATTCGTCTGCTTCGTCGGCGTGCCGAAAGTGTACTTCGCGAAGAAGTGGTTCAAAATGCCCCGTGGCGCGTCGCTCGAGACGATTTACAACATCACGAGAAAGGAAGCTCAGCGAGGTACGTTCGGTCAAGATTTTGCGCTGGGACCCGGTGAACCGCTGAGCAAGGTGTGCACGCACTGCGTTTTGATCGGCTACAACTTGACGCGACGAGCGATGACAGCGGCGTTCAAGCCAGAGCACGAGCCCGGTGTCCTCTGCAAAATTCAGTACGGCATCTTGACCGCGCCGAAGATGCTGACCATAGACGCGGTCAGTCAAAGAGTGAATCGCGCGTCGCACGACTTCGCGGAGCACGACGTACCAGATGAGTACGTCGTAGACGTCGCGATGAGCCCGGTCACGCTCGAGCTGTGTCAGAAATTCCGAAAAATGGAGGACGACATGGTAGACACGCAGCGTTTGGAGCCGTGCATTCACAGCGTGTTTCAGCAGAAAATTGAGGTGTTCGCATGCGGCCTAGAGAACAGCAAGGTTTCCAAACGAGGAATTCGGTTAGCGGAGCTGAGTCGAACAGGGCAGTTGAAGAAAGAGCGAGAGCGCCGTGAGAATCTCGCGGACCAAATTCCCGCTCTCCGCGAGTTCAGAAGATGGCTCGAGAACGACGCGACGTACACAAGGGGAGGTCGCCCGGAGAACTTCACTGGATCCACCCCAGGTAATTACTACGGCCACGTCAAGCGTTTGTTCGTTAATGTAATCGATGAATTCATCGATGAAGGCGCTGGCATCGATGACATCATGCAGCGCTTCGATGACATCCGCGAGGACATCGTGCAGCGCGCTGAAACGAGAGAGCACGAGCTGCAGCTGCGAGGATCAGAGAGGACCCCCAGTGAGGACGACGAATACCACGCGCTCAAGCAGTTTAAGATTTACTACAACAGATGAGGACATGACGAGAACGTGTCGTTCGACGGAACAGCGGACTAGATGCGTGAGGTGCACTGTAATACTAAGTAACTCGTTTGTGCATAATCTGCGCGCTCTCGGGACGAAACATTCAGGCCCGATGACACGACCGCGACCTCTCAGTTGGCGTGCGCGCGTTCGCCCCGACGCACTCGCCCTCGCGCGGTCGCGTCGTCCTCGCGCGACGCGCGCTCCATCCCCCCTCCCCACACACCACGGCGGACCCGATCACCCCGGACGGCCCGCGACCGTTCGTCAAAGTCGCGGAGCTCGCCGAGCTCTCCGCGCACGGCGCGCGATCGCACGTCCACCTCGGCGGCAGACACGTGTCGCTGATCAACTGGCGCGGAGACGTCCACGCGCTCGACTCGCTGTGCTACCACGCCGGCGGCCCGCTCGCGGTGGGCGAGATCGAGGACGTCGACGGCAGAGCGTGCGTCTCGTGCCCGTGGCACTTGTACAAGATCGAGCTCGAGACCGGGGAGAAGCTCTACGGCGCCACGACGTGGGATCCGGAGAAGGGCGCACTGGTGCCGGACGGGACCAAATCCGTGGGCGTCCGCCAGCGCGTGCACGACGTCGAGCGGCGCGACGACGGGTGGTACGTCCGACTGCGTCTGGACGGGAGCGTGGAGAGCGATAAGTACGCGACGAAGGACGTCCCGGGGATATCCGGCGCGAGGAGGGTCCGCGTCCCGATAGAGGTCGGGTGAGTGAGAGGTTTTTTTTTTTCCTCGGTCTGGTCCGTCGGCGGGCGTCTTCGAGATAGATGACGTCGCGCGCGGCGCTCGGCGACGCCGTCGCCGCGGCGCTCAAGACCGCGGCCAAGATCGCGCGCGGCGGCCCGGTCTCCGGCGCCCCCGCGCGCGTCCTCGCGCGGTTCAGGGAGATCGAGCGGCAGACGGACGAGGTCGTCGGCGTGTTATCGCCGGGCCCGGTGGTCGGGTCGGCGGCGCCGGCGACGGCGGAGGAAGCCGCGGCGGCGGCGGCGGCGGTGGCCGACGCCGAGCGCGCGTTCGCCGAGCGCGCGAAGCGACGACGACGCGACGGCGGGCGCGGTGGATGATAAATACTAATAGCTTAGTTTTCTTACAACGCGCGATCCAGCGCGGGGTTCGCCCTCGACGCCGAGACGGGCGCGACGCGAGGAAAAACCCTCCTCGGATTAGGGTGGAATCCTCCTCGCCTCGCCTCGCCCCTAAGCTCTACTGTATCGCGCAACATCCGTTGCTCGGGGGCTTATGTCGCGCCCCACCCTCGTCGTCCGAGTCGCTCAGCTCACTGCGGTCGAGGCGGGGAGAGTGCGGTCAGACGACGCGACGGGGACGGGGAGTCGGCGCGCGCGCGAGGGTCGAGGGCGGGGGATGAAAAAAGCGAGCGCGCGAGGTGGAGCGCGAGCGCCGTGCCCGATGCGGCATCGACGCGGCCGCGGCGGGGGCGACGCGCGGCGCGCGCGCGCGCGCGTCGCGTCCCGACGCACCTCGGCTCGAACTCCCTCACGGCGGTCAGATCCTTCCCGTGATCGTCGTGCCACCGAACCTCCTTCGCCCTCAGCTCCGGCGCGTCCAGCGCGACGTCCGACGGCCCGCTGTCGTGCACCTCCGCGTGCACCTCCTCGGGCGCGGACTCCGTCGCCATGACGCCCGCCGCCGCGCCCGTCCTCGCGCCCGTCCCCGACTCCGCTCCGCGCGCTCGCCGGACGCGCTCCTCTCGCTCGCCGCCGCCGATCGGTCCCCGCCGGCGCGTTTGGTCGTCGACGGGGAACACCCCGTCCGCGTCCGCGCGTTGCCGCCCCTCGCCGACTCGGGACGCGGACGCGTGTGGAATTTTGTTAAACGCGCGCGACGCGACGCCGGCCGGAAAACGTCGAGCGAGACGTCACCGCGCGGGCGTCTTCGCTCGCGCGCTCGCGGACGCGGTCGTCGGTCGCTCGCGAAGGTCACGACCGGGCGCGTCGCTCGCCAGCGCGCGCGCGTTGTGTCGTCCGGAGCGGAAGCGCGAGGGATGCGCGAGCCGGGAAAAATACCGGTGACCGGTTTCGTCCGCGTCCGCCGATCGATCGCCATTTCTGTGCACAGCAGACTGGTGTAGGGACGTCGCGTCGGCGGCGTCGTCGGCGCGCTTCGGTCGCGCGCGACACGCCGGAGGAGACCGACGGTCGCGCGACGATTCGGTCTACGCCGCGATGTTCGCGCGACGCGCGAGCGAACGCGCGTCGCGGACGCGCGCGTCGACTGGACTCAACGCGTGATACAACGCGACGCCCGCAGGGCGAGTTAACATCTATCTCGTCGTTCCCTCTCCCAGCCGCGCTCTCTCAATCGTCAGGTGCGTTCTAAACACTGGTTCCCATACGACCGCGTTCGCGAGGTGAACGCCGTTCCTTAAGGACTTTGCCCGGCGCATCTCTCCGCTCATCCCTCGCTTTCAATCCCCGCCATCGACGCCTTTCAACTCCAACTGACGCCTTTCAACTCCACCCCGACGTTCGCTTGTATAGAACGCACCTCAATCGTCAGTCCAAATACGAGCTCTCGAGCATCTTACAAAACTCCTCGAAGTCGATCTCCCCGCTGCCGTCCTCGTCGAAGTCCTCGAACATGTCCTCCACCTCCTCGTCGTCGTACCCCGTCGCCGTCAGCGCCTCCGTGAGCTCCTTCTTGCACAGCGTCCCGTTGTTGTTGGCGTCGTACAGCACGAAGATGGATTTGATCTCAGGGTCGTTCCATACAAAGCGAAGTCGGGGTGGAGTTGAAAGGCGTCAGTTGGCGTTGAAAGGCGCCGAGGACGGGGATTGAAAGCGGGGGGTGGGCGGAGAGATGCGCCGGGCAAAGTCCTTAAGGATCGGCGTTCACCACGCCAACGCGGTCGTATGGGGACCAGTGTATAGAACGCACCTCCGCGCGCTGCTCCGCGGTGAGCGTCTTCGCGACCGCTTTTTTCTCCTCCTTCGCGGGGTACGCCCACGACATCATCGCGCGGATGTCGTCCGTCGTCGCGAAGCGATAGTACACCTGCGCGGGAGGGAGGCGGCGCGAGGGGAGGAAGGAAGGAAGGAAGGAAGGAAGGGGGTGGTCACGGTCGGCGGCGAGGACGCGACGAACGAATGTAATTTAATTCGTGGGCGCTCTCGACGCGTCGGTCCCGCGCTCGAGGTCGCACCTTGAGGTACTCGGAGAAGTCCAGCGACTTCGTCCCGTCCTTATCGATCGCGCGGAACATGTCCGCCGCGGCCTCGCCCAGGTTCGTCTTCTGCAGCGACTGCGCGAGCTCCGCGGTGTCGATCTCGCCGCTGCCGTCCTTGTCCGCCTCGTCGAACACCTCCTTCAGCTTCAACACCTCCGACTTGTTGAACTTGCTGCTGGTCTTCTTCATCGCGCCCATGGCGGCGGCAGCGGCGGGCCGGGCGGGCGGGGGAAGGACGGAAGGGACGG
>Ga0181560_10003007_pt1 | contig 15652 bp, 11 predicted proteins | sample 011ome_20_FD_133751 | JGI IMG/M metagenome (GOLD analysis project Ga0181560, IMG submission 133751) | Coastal salt marsh microbial communities from the Groves Creek Marsh, Skidaway Island, Georgia - 011509CT metaG (megahit assembly) | ecosystem: Environmental > Aquatic > Marine > Intertidal...
AAAATACCACAAGTAGTTACTCCAGCCAGTAAGCCACCAAGCATTTCAGCACCTCCAACAAGTCCAACCGCTACAGGCACCAATATGGCCAACAACCCAGGGGCTACCATTTCTCGGATGGATGCTTTGGTTGAAATTTCCACACATTTTTCATAATCCGCTTTTCCGTCTGCAGCATCAAAAATGGCTCGGTCTTCGGCATTTGCTTTAGAAATATCTGCGTCATATTTTCGCATGATGGCCAGCGCTGCTTTTAATTCGGGAATGTCTTTAAATTGTCTCCTCACTTCTTCGATCATCGACATAGCGGCTCGTCCTACAGCGTTCATGGAGAGCGCCGAAAAAACAAAGGGCAACATTCCTCCTACCAGAAGCCCAGCCATCACTTTAGGCTTTGACACATCAATTGCAGTAACGTTGGCTACTTGCATAAAAGCTGAAAATAATGCCAGGGCGGTCAAAGCAGCTGATGCAATGGCGAAGCCTTTACCAATGGCAGCTGTGGTATTCCCCACAGCATCTAATTTGTCTGTTCGCTCTCTCACTTCGGAAGGCAGCTCTGCCATTTCGGCAATCCCTCCGGCATTGTCAGAAATGGGTCCGTAGGCATCTACAGCCAACTGAATCCCTGTATTGGCCAACATTCCCACCGCCGCAATCGCAATACCATAAAGTCCTGCATAGTGGTGAGAGATCAATATCGCAGCAGCGATCAAAAGTATGGGGATCATAGTAGACATCATTCCTACTCCCAATCCGGCAATGATATTTGTAGCCGATCCTGTTTCGGATTGACGAACGATAGATGAAACAGGCTTTGTTCCCGTTCCGGTGTAATATTCCGTTATTTTACCGACACCCAAACCAGCAATCAAACCAGAAATGGTAGCCAAAAAGACACCCATTGCACCCGAAGGTAAACCTTCAGTAGATTCTGGAATCATGATGTTGATCACAAAATAGGACACGATTACCATCAGCCCAGCAGATCCAAACTCTCCAATATTCAGGGCAGTCTGGGGATTACCTCCCTCTTTTACTTTTACAAAAAAAGTTCCAATAATAGACATCACAATTCCAAATGCCGCCAACACCAAAGGGAGATAAACCGCTCCCAATCCACCAAATTCGGGGGTGATGATAAAAGCACCCAAAACCATCGTTCCGATAATAGAGCCTACGTAAGACTCAAATAAATCGGCACCCATTCCAGCTACATCTCCTACGTTGTCCCCAACGTTATCTGCAATGGTAGCAGGGTTCAAAGGGTGATCTTCGGGAATGCCAGCTTCTACTTTTCCTACTAGGTCTGCACCAACATCTGCAGCTTTGGTATAAATTCCACCCCCAACTCTAGCGAACAATGCTATTGAGGATGCGCCCATGGAAAAACCGGTTAATACATTCAATACCGTAGAAAGATTCTCCGCACCGGGCCAAATGTTTTGATAAATCATAAATAAGCCGCTTAGACCCAACACACCGAGACCTACAACACCCAGTCCCATTACCGCTCCACCTGTGAAGGCTACCTCTAAGGCTTTTCCTAGAGAAGTTATTGCAGCGTTGGTGGTTCTTACATTTGCCTTTGTAGCGACTCTCATACCAATAAAACCAGCAAGGGCAGAACAAACGGCTCCCACTACAAAAGAAAGCGCAACCATTCCATGTGATCCCTCCTCATTGCTTCCTTTTATGTAAAGCAGCACTGCCAAACAAACCACGAAAATGGATAGAATTTTATATTCAGCCTTTAAAAAAGACATAGCACCTTTGGCAATGTTATCAGCAATTTTTGCCATTTTTTCATTGCCAACTTCTTTCTTGGTGATCCAATTATTTTTAACAAATACAAAAGCTAAGGCCAATAGCCCAAATCCAGGTAAAAAATCAATAATTAAATTCATTTAAGTTTTGGTTTTAAAGTGGTCTCAAAAGTAAGAAAACCATTCTGAATAAAAAAAGAATCAACAAACAGTGATTAGAATTGAAAAGGTGTCCAATTTAAGGTGGCCGATCAAAACAGGCCATTCATTTGGGCATCAATTTTTTCGATGATTTTACCAAAATCCTCCTTACGCTCTACAAAATCAATGTCATCGACATCAACGATTAAAAGTTTGCCTTTGTCATAGGTAGAAACCCAGGCCTCATATCGCTCATTAAGACGGCTTAAATACTCAATGCTGATCGAATTTTCATATTCCCTACCCCTTTTATGTATTTTGTTAACCAAATTGGGAATACTGCTTCTCAAATAAATAAGCATATCGGGGCCTTTGATGGTTGATTCCATCAATTCAAACAAAGATTGATAATTATTGTAATCCCTGTGATTCATCAGTCCCATCGCGTGGAGGTTGGGAGCGAAGATGTGAGCATCCTCATAGATCGTTCTGTCTTGAATGAAATCTTTATTTGAAGCCTTGAAATTTTTAAGCTGTCGAAACCTACTGTTTAGAAAGTAAATCTGAAGGTTAAATGACCAGCGCTCCATGTGGTTGTAAAAGTCATCTAAATAGGGATTGTCAATGACGTCTTCAAAATGGGCTTCCCAACCGTAGTGTTTGGAGAGCAATTCTGCCAAACTGGTCTTTCCAGCACCTATGTTTCCAGCAACAGCGAAATACATTCTTTACATTTCTTTTTTGGAAAGATACTTACTTTTTTGTTTTTCTGGATTTATGGTAGATTGAAATTTTTGTATTTTTTTTCAAAAGAGAGATTAGTACACACAAAAATATTTTTTTTGAAATTTAAAAATAAGTAATACATTTGTGCCATCAATGAGGAAGGATTTGACTGATTGCAACCTCAAAAAAAAATGCTAAAGCAGTGTTGCTTTAAAATGCGATTGTCAAATCCACCCCCACTAAAGCAACTTAAATGTCATATTTTTTCACTTCTGAATCTGTAAGCGAAGGCCATCCCGACAAAGTCTCTGATCAAATTAGTGATGCGCTATTGGATCATTTCATTGCATTTGATTCTGACAGTAAGGTGGCTTGTGAGACCCTTGTAACTACGGGTCAAGCCATTTTGGCTGGGGAGGTCAAAAGCAATACCTACCTTGATGTTCAAAGCATCGCAAGAGAAACAATCAATCAAATTGGTTACACCAAAGATGAATACCAATTTAGCGGTAACTCATGTGGTGTGATCTCCCTAATTCACGAGCAGTCTCAGGACATCAATCGCGGGGTTGATAGGGACGAAAAGGAGAACCAAGGAGCAGGAGACCAAGGCATCATGTTTGGCTATGCCACAGATGAAACCGAAAATTACATCCCACTGGCCTTAGATCTGTCTCACAAAATTCTGATTACACTCGCTGCGCTTCGTCGAGAAAATAATGAGATTACCTACTTGCGCCCCGATGCAAAATCCCAAGTAACAATAGAATACAGTGATGAAGGTCAACCCCTACGCATTGATACCATCGTAGTATCCACTCAACACGATCAATTTTTGGAGGAGGATGGAAAAATGTTGGAAAAAATCAAAAATGACATCATCAACATCGTTATTAAAAAAGTGATGGCCAAAGAGCCCCCTCATATTCAAAAACTTTTTAATGATGAGATCACCTATCACATCAACCCCACTGGCAAATTTGTGATTGGTGGGCCTCACGGTGATACAGGCTTGACCGGAAGAAAAATCATTGTAGATACTTATGGAGGAAAAGGAGCACATGGTGGAGGTGCTTTTAGTGGAAAAGACCCCAGTAAGGTTGATAGAAGTGCGGCCTACGCGGCACGCCATATTGCCAAAAATTTAGTGGCTGCGGGTGTTGCAAGGGAAATATTGGTACAATTGAGCTATGCCATTGGAGTGGTTGAGCCTACCTCCATAAATATCAATACCTACAATACCTCCAAAATAGGTTTGAGCGATCCACAAATCGCTGAAAAGGTCAGTGAAATTTTTGACCTCCGACCCTATGCCATCGAAAAAAGACTCAAACTCAGAAACCCCATCTACCTTGAAACAGCAGCCTATGGACATATGGGAAGACAACCAAAAGAAATCACCAAGATTTTTGAATCCCCCTACAGTGGAAGGGTTGAAAAAACCGTTGAACTGTTCACCTGGGAAAAACTAGATTATTTAAATGAAATTAAAAACAGTTTTAAATTATGAGCTTTCAATTAGCAACCAATGCACTTCATGCGGGGCATGATGTGAAAAAAACACAAGGAACCAGAGCCGTTCCAATCTATCAAACATCTTCTTATGTATTTAATGATTCAGAACATGCAGCCAATTTGTTTGCACTGACTGAATCGGGATACATCTACACCCGTTTGAACAACCCGACCAATGACATTCTAGAACAAAGATTGGCAGCGTTAGAGGGCGGAGTAGCTGCTGTGGCCACTGCCTCAGGAACTGCAGCGATTGCTACAACCTTCATGACCCTTCTCAAGGCGGGGGATCACATTGTAGCGTCTAATAGCCTTTACGGAGGGACTTTCAACATGTTGAACAACACCCTTCCTAGATTTGGTATCACCACCACATTTGTAGATCCAGATGATTTGGATAACTTCTCCAAAGCGGTTCAACCCAACACGAGAGCCTTTTTTGCCGAATCGTTGGGAAATCCAAAATTGGATGTTTTAGATCTCAAGGGGATCAGTGAAAAAGCAAAAGCAGCTGGAGTTCCTTTTATTGTGGACAATACCATTGCTACCCCTGCTTTGTTAAACCCCATCAAATACGGAGCCAACATTGTGATCCACTCCTTGACCAAATACATCACTGGAAATGGAACCACCATAGGAGGCGTGATCATTGATGCGGGTACCTTTGATTACTCCAACGGTAAATTCCCAGAATTTACTGAGCCATCACCTTCCTATCATGGGTTGAAATATCACGATGCCCTAGGTCCCATTGCCTTCATCGCCAGGGTGAGAATAGAGGGACTCAGAGATCTGGGAAGTGCTCCCAGCCCGCTCAATAGCTTCCAAGTAATTCAGGGGTTAGAGACCCTTGAAGTGAGGATGAAAAGGCACTCAGAAAATGCTTTGGAAATTGCACAATGGTTGCAGTCAAGAGATGAAGTCAGTTGGGTCAACTACCCTGGACTGGAATCCTCTAAATACCAAGAATTAGCGAATCAGTATCTACCCAATGGTAAGAGTGGGATCGTAACTTTTGGTCTTAAAAAAGGCTATGAAGCCGCCAAAAAAGTTTCAGAAAGCACCAAGATTTTTGCCCTTTTGGCCAATATTGGGGATACCAAATCCTTGATCATTCACCCTTCCAGTACCACACACTCTCAGCTCAACGAGGCCGAGCAAACCAGTACTGGTGTTACCCCTGATTTGGTAAGAATCTCTGTTGGGATCGAAAACCTAGAGGATTTGAAAAATGATTTAGATCAAGCATTGAAATCCATATAATTTTTGTGTCAAAGGTTAAATCCATATCCATTTCAAACTTTACCACAGATTCAGGAGTGTTCCATGAGTCCATAAAGCTGCAATATCAGCATTTCGGACAGGCATTGGATCAAGCTCCAGTGGTATTGATCAATCACTCCCTGACCGGTGACGCCAATGTCACCGGTCCCCAAGGGTGGTGGAATGAAATTGTCGGAGCCAACCGTACCATCGACACCCAAAATTTTGCCATACTCGCCTTCAACATACCGGGCAATGGAGTCAATAACGATACCCTTGAAAATTATGAAGATTTTCATACTGGCGATATTGCTGAGTTGTTTTATGCGGGTCTACAAAATTTAGGAGTTCAAAAACTCTTTGCCCTTATTGGTGGGTCAATTGGAGGGGGTATTGCTTGGGAAATGGCAGCGCTTTTTCCCACTTTGACCGAAAATTTAATTCCTGTTGCTGCCGATTGGAAAGCATCCGATTGGATTCTTGCCAATACCTATCTACAAAAAAGACTTTTAGAAAATTCCAGCGAGCCATTGAAAGATGCCCGTATCCATGCCATGCTGACCTACAGAACACCTGCTTCTTTTAAAGAGCGGTTTGGTAGAACTGTCAATCATGAGAAAAATCTTTTTAATGTTGAAAGTTGGCTGCTTCACCACGGAGATAAATTGAATGGCCGTTTCCTGCTGCAGGCCTACAAAACTGTAAATCATCTCTTAGCTTCTATTGACATTACCCGAAAAGGAGTCTCATTTGAAGAGATCATTAAAAAAATAGCTTCAAATATTCATTTGATCGCTGTTGACAGTGATCTTTTTTTTACCTCGGAAGAAGACAAAAAAACCTATGAAATAGGAAAAAAAATCAAAGAGAATATCTACTATCACGAAATTAGGTCCATTCATGGACACGATGCTTTTCTCATTGAAAATGATAGGGTATCCCAAATATTAAAGGACATATTCAAGCCCCAATCTAACTTTTTGAAATCACATGAAGATCAATCTTAAACGCGTCAATCAAGATTATCTCTTGGAAGCGCAAAACGACAATGGCCATAAGGTGCTGCTGGATAACAAATCCAAAAAAATCGGAGAAGTGCAAGGCGTAAGTCCGATGGAATTGCTTTTAATTGGTCTGGCTGGATGCAGTAGTATTGATATCATCGCCATACTTAACAAACAAAAAATTGAACCTACAGATCTCCAAATGGAGGTAGAGGGAATGCGTGAACCCCATCAGATTCCTTCTTTATTTCAAACCATAAAGGTCAATGTTATGATGGATGGTGACATCCCTCCCGAAAAAGCCAAAAGAGCGGTATCTCTATCATTTGATAAGTATTGTTCTGTGGCCAAAACATTGGAATATTCAGCTACCATCAAATACGCCATTGTTCTCAATGGAGAAAAACTATGAAAAAACACTTTGAAACGGAGGCCATAAGAACCCAAATGGAACGTTCAAAATATGCCGAACATTCGGCACCTTTATACCTTACCTCAAGTTTTGTATTTGAGGATGCAGAGGAGTTGAGGGCCGCTTTTGCAGATGAGGTGGACAGGAACATCTACAGCCGATTTTCCAATCCGAACACTCAAGAGCTTACAGAAAAGATTTGTGTGCTAGAGGGAGCAGAGGATGGGGTGGCCTTTTCTTCAGGAATGGCTGCGGTTTACACCAGCTTTGCTGCGCTGCTCAATAGTGGGGATCACATTGTTTCCGTCAGGTCTATCTTTGGATCAACCCACACCCTTTTCCAAAAGTACTTTCCCAAATGGAATATTGAAACCTCCTATTTTGGAGCCGATACCCCGAAGGAAGTTGAACAAGTCATGCAACCCAACACAAAGATCATTTATATTGAAACCCCTACCAACCCAGGATTGGACATTCTTGATATGGAGTACCTCTCCGCGGTGGCCAAAAAAAACAATGCACTCCTTGTAGTGGACAACTGCTTTGCGACTCCCTATCTCCAGCAACCCATTGCCTATGGAGCAGACTTGGTGATTCACTCTGCAACCAAACTAATTGATGGACAGGGGAGGGTTTTAGGAGGTTTGATTGTCGGTCGCAAAGATTTGATTTCCGAAATAAGATCATTTTTTCGAAATTCTGGCTCAGCTTTGTCTCCTTTCAATGCTTGGGTGCTTTCCAAAAGCTTAGAGACTTTGGCGGTGCGATTGGATTGTCACTGCGAAAATGCCCTACAAATTGCCAAACACTTGGAAAAACAAACTAAAATCTCTAAAGTAAAATACCCTTTTCTGCCCAACCACCCTCAATATAAAATCGCTAAAAAACAGATGTTAAAAGGTGGAAATATTATCACTTTTGAACTCAAAGGAGGCATTGAGGCTGGGCAAACTTTTCTAAATAACATAAAGATGTGTTCTCTCAGTGCCAACTTGGGAGATACCAGAACCATTGCTACCCACCCTGCCACCTCCACCCACAGTAAACTCTCTAATGAGGAAAGAGCTGCTGTTGGAATTACCGATGGACTCATTCGAATGTCCATTGGGCTGGAAAATATACAAGACATCATACAAGATATAGATCAGGCCTTAGAAAAAGTTTAAAATGATAGAGAAGCTCTTAAAAGAAAGGATTTTGGTTTTGGACGGTGCCATGGGCACGATGATCCAAAAACTTGAATTTTCGGAAGAACAATTCAGGGGAGATCGCTTTCTAGACCACCCATGTCCCTTGGGGGGCAACAATGATCTTCTATCCATTACCCAAGCCGATGCCATCAAAAAAATCCACGAGCAATACCTATTGGCGGGAGCAGATATCATCGAAACCAATACTTTTTCCTCTACCTCTATTGCAATGGCCGACTACCAGCTGGAGGATTTGGCCTATGAACTCAATTACGAATCCGCAAGAATCGCAAAGGAAGTTGCTGATAAAATCACCCTTCAAAACCCTTCCAAACCAAGATTTGTAGCCGGTTCTATCGGACCGACCAACAAAACAGCCAGTATGTCCCCAGATGTTAATGATCCCGGATTTCGTGCGGTCAATTACGATGACCTTTTTGAGGCCTACAGAGTACAAGTTGCTGGATTGGTCGAAGGAGGGGTGGATTTACTGCTGGTGGAGACCGTTTTTGACACTCTCAATGCTAAGGCAGCACTCTATGCCATACAACATTATTTCGATGAGAAAAAGTTAAACTTACCCGTGATGGTCAGTGGAACCATTACCGACAATAGTGGTCGCACTTTGTCTGGTCAAACCGTTGAGGCTTTCGCCATCTCAATTTCACATATCCCTTTGATTAGTATTGGTTTTAACTGCGCTTTGGGAGCAGACCAACTCCTGCCGTACATCAAAAGACTTGCTGGCATCACTTCTTTTTATACCTCTGTTCATCCAAATGCAGGACTGCCAAATGCCTTTGGAGAGTACGATCAAAGTCCACAAGAGATGGCTGCTTTGATCGAGAAGTTTTTGAATCAAAATCTCGTTAACATTGTTGGGGGATGTTGTGGCACCACACCCGATCATATTCAGTTGATTGCCGAGGCTGCCGCCAAAACAAAGCCCAGAAAAATCGAAACCCAAACCCATGTCTAGATCACAACGCCTGCTTAAACTCTCTGGTCAAGAGCCTTTGATCGTAAGTCCAGAGACCAATTTTGTAAACATTGGGGAAAGAACTAATGTTACTGGCTCAAGAAAATTTTTAAGACTGATTGAAAACGGAGATTATGAGGCAGCAGTTGCCATTGCCTTGGAACAGGTGCAAGGTGGCGCCCAAATTCTTGATGTCAATATGGACGAGGGAATGATCGATGGCAAAGCCGCCATGATTAAATTTCTGAATCTCATCAGTGCAGAACCCGATATCGCCAGAGTCCCCATCATGATTGATAGTTCCAAATGGGAAATCATTGAAGCTGGCCTAAAGGTAGTACAGGGAAAAAGTGTGGTCAATTCCATCAGTCTGAAAGAGGGGGAGGCTACCTTTATCGAACAGGCAAATAAAATAAAATGGTATGGGGCTGCCGTTATAGTCATGGCATTCGACGAGCAAGGGCAGGCCGATTCTCTTGAAAGAAGAATAGAGATTTGTAAGCGTTCCTATGAGCTCCTGGTCCATCAAGTCAATTTTCCACCGGAAGACATCATTTTTGATCCCAATATTTTTCCTGTAGCCACAGGAATGGAAGAACACAAAACCAATGCCCTGGATTTCTTTTTGGCCACCCAATGGATCCGAGAAAACCTTCCCCATGCCAACGTCAGTGGAGGAGTGAGTAATGTGTCCTTTTCATTTAGGGGCAACAATACCGTTAGGGAGGCCATGCACTCTGCATTTTTGTTCCACGCCATCCAACACGGCATGAACATGGGGATTGTCAACCCCACCCTTTTGGAAGTTTATGATGATATCCCTAAGCCATTGCTTGAAAAAGTAGAGGATGTATTGCTCAACCGAAAAGAAGATGCCACCGAGGCCCTCCTAAGTTATGCCGAAAACATCAAAGAAAACAAAAAAGAAATCCAGCAAGAGGAACAGGAATGGCGAAAAAAAGATTTACAAAGTAGAATCACACATGCATTGGTGAGGGGAGTTGATCAGTACATCATCGAGGATGTAGAGGAGGCTCGAATTTTAGCCGAACGCCCCTTGCATGTGATAGAAAAAAACCTGATGGCTGGAATGAATGTGGTAGGAGATTTATTTGGCGCAGGAAAAATGTTCTTGCCGCAAGTGGTCAAATCAGCAAGGGTCATGAAAAAGGCCGTGGCCTATTTACAACCCTATATCGAGGAGGAAAAAACAGGTGATTTAAAATCTGCGGGGAGAATTCTAATGGCCACTGTCAAGGGAGATGTACACGATATCGGAAAAAATATTGTCAGTGTGGTCTTGGCCTGCAATAATTTTGAAATAATAGACCTAGGAGTGATGGTTCCTCCCGAGGTCATTTTACAAAAAGCCTTAGAAGAAAACGTCGACGTGATTGGCCTATCCGGCTTGATTACGCCTTCCCTCGATGAAATGGTTTTTATCGCCAAAGAAATGAACCGTATTGGTCTTAAAACTCCTCTTTTGATTGGAGGAGCAACAACCTCCAAAGCGCATACCGCCGTTAAAATCGCTCCCCAGGGCAATGGCCCTATCATTCACGTCAATGACGCTTCTCGAGCAGTTACGGTTGTCAATAATCTATTGAGTGAGGACAAAAGCAAGACATATACCGCCGAAATTGCAGCGGAATATCAGTCTTTTAGGGAACGATTTTTAGATCGTACCTCGAGTAAGTCCTACCTGGATTTGGCATCTGCTCGTAAAAGAAAATACAGCATTGATTGGGAAGGATTTCATCCGGTTGTCCCCAACCACCTGGGACTCACTTCCCTTGAAGATCAGGAATTGGAAATCCTAGTCCCTTTTATTGATTGGAGTCCTTTCTTTCGTTCTTGGGACCTGCATGGAAAATATCCTCAGATTTTAAGCGATGAGGTCGTGGGTCAAGAAGCCACCTCCTTGTTTATTGACGCACAAAATATGTTGAGAAAAATCATCAATGAGAAATGGTTGGTAGCCAAAGCACGCTTTGGTTTATTTCCAGCCAACAGTGAGGGCGATGACATCATTGTATATGATCATAATGATTTTGAAAAAGAACGATACAGATTGATTACCCTTCGGCAACAGCTACAAAAAAGAGAGGGCCAGCCCAATTTGGCTTTGGCAGATTTTGTGGCCCCCCAGTCAAAAGGAGTTAAGGATTACATCGGTACTTTTTGCGTGAGTACCGGGTTTGGAGTAAGGGAAATTGCAGAACGTTTTGAAAAAGAAAATGATGATTACAACAGCATCATGATCAAAGCCTTGGCGGATCGTTTGGCGGAGGCCTTTGCTGAGTACCTCCACAAGCAGGTAAGAACCCAATACTGGGGGTATGCCGTGGAGGAAAGCCTCACCAACGAAGAATTGATCAAAGAAGCCTACAAAGGAATTCGTCCTGCACCGGGATACCCCGCCTGCCCCGACCATTTGGAAAAAGAAACCCTTTGGGAGATGATGGAAGTGGAGGAACACATTGGCGTCAAATTGACCGAAAGTTATGCCATGTGGCCCGCCGCCTCTGTATCGGGCTATTACTTTGCCCATCCTGAGGCCAAGTATTTTGGATTGGGTAAAATCAAAGAAGACCAATTGTTGGATTATAGCAAAAGAAGAAATATCACAATTGATGAAGCGAGAAAATGGCTTAACCCCATTTTAATTTAAACCTATGAAAGTAATAGATCACCACAAAAACGCAAAAGGAGTTACTCAATTTACCTTTGAGATATTACCTCCTTTAAAAGGACAAGACATTCAATCCATTTTTACTGCTATTGATCCATTGATGGAATTCACCCCCCCTTTTATTGACGTAACCTATCACCGGGAGGAGTACAACTATGTTGAGCGAGAAAATGGTTTGTTGGAAAAAAGAGTCATTCGCAAACGACCCGGCACGGTGGGCATTTGTGCAGCCATCCAAAACCGTTATCAGGTCGATGCCATCCCTCACATCCTCTGTGGTGGATTCAGCAAGGAAGATACGGAGAACTTTCTCATTGATTTGGATTTTTTAGGGATAGATAATGTGGTGGCATTACGGGGCGATGCCGTCAAATCCGAAACCTATTTCAAACCCAACCCATCGGGACATAGCTATGCCAAAGAACTAGTGGACCAAATAAAAAACCTAAATGAAGGACACTATTTGGATGAGGAACTTTTAAATTCTACTCCTACTGATTTTTGTGTGGGTGTGGCGGGTTACCCCGAAAAACACGCCGAGGCACCCAGTTTGGAGAGTGATATTCAGTTTCTGAAAGAAAAGATAGATGCTGGATCCGATTACATCATCACCCAGATGTTTTTTGACAATCAAAAATTTTTCGAGTTCGAAGAAAAATGCAAAGTGGCAGGCATCAATGTTCCTATCATTCCTGGACTTAAACCCTTGGCCACCCTCAAACAACTCAACCTCATTCCCCATCGTTTTCATGTTGATTTACCACAAGACCTGATCGATGCTGTAACGAAAGCCAAAGACAATACCGCTATTTCTGAAATAGGGGTTGAGTGGTGCATCCAGCAAAGCAAAGAGTTAAAAGAACACGGGGTTCCCTTTCTGCATTACTATAGTATGGGAAAATCCAAAAACGTTCAAAGAATTGCTGAGGCTTTGTTCTAATTCCCTTTGGTCAAGGCATTAAATTGTTTTTCGAGGCCTTCGTTTTTCTTTTGAAGATGAATGATTTTAAGTCCGTTGTCATGGGCAAAATCAAAAACCGCAGGACGCATATCCTCTTGTGATTCAAAGGTCAACTCATATTCAAAATCAAAAGTATTGACCACCGATTTGAGGTGGGGGATTTTTTTAAAGGCCATGTTTTCAACCCGATAATCAAAACCAACCGATACCGTTTGAAACGGATCGTTTTGTAGTGACGTTAGGGTTTCATTCAACACCATATTGCCTCGGTTGAGGATCACCACCCTATCGCACATTGCCTCCACTTCTTGTAGGATATGGGTGGACAGTAGGACCAATTTGTTTTTACCCAATTCGCGTATTAGTTTCCGAATTTCAATCACTTGGTTGGGATCGAGTCCGGTGGTGGGTTCGTCCAAGATCAGGTATTGGGGATCATGAATCAGTGTTGCTGCCAATCCCACCCTTTGTTTGTAGCCTTTGGAAAGGGTTCCGATTTTTTTAAGCTGGAACTCTTCAAGCCCTGTCTTTTGGATGACTGCTTCAATGGGCGGATGTTTTAAACCGTATAAGTCCCCAATGTATTTAAGATACTCTTTAACGTACATCTCCGGGTACAGCGGATTGTTTTCTGGGAGGTATCCGATCTGTTTTTGAGCTTTTTTGAGGGCTTCTTTCAAATCAATATTTCCAATTTGTACCGAACCTTCCCATCGACTGAGGTAGCCCGTTAAAATTTTCATTAAGGTCGTTTTGCCAGCGCCATTGGGACCCAATAATCCTACGACCCCCTTATTTTCAAAAGTCAAGGATAGGCCTTTGAGTGCCGGGTTATCCCCGTAGCTTTTCGTTAAATTTTGAATGTTGATGCCCAATGTGTTTTGACCTTTCATTAAACCACAACAAAGTTAGTCAAAATCAACTTTTCGAAAAGCGCAGGACTAATGATTGGAGATTTTTCTGCCCAGGATTTGATCCATGACCCAGCTGGTATGTGCTCCAGAGTTTCCGGTTGAGGGATGGGAATAACCTCCCTCCAACAGGTGTTTTTTCATGTTTTCTACATGGGGCATTTGAACGTGTTGTGGATGTTCGATAAAAAGGGCTGTTTTTTTACCCTCTTTTTCTAAAATAAGCGGCATCTCCTCAAATACTGAAAACGATATCTTTCCTTGATTTCCGAAAATCTCTACCCTGTCCATAGATGCCATACCGAAGTTCCATACCCCAGCACCGGTTATGCCCCCCCGATGCAACCAAGTGGCTGCAATGGCATCTTTTGCAGCATACAAGCCCTGTTGGTTGAGGCTTACTCCTGACGCCTCTTGAATTTCACCTAAAAAATAGACAAACAAATCCAGACCATGACTGGCCAAGTCATCAAAATAGCCACCAGCTGCCACTATAGGGTCGGTCCGCCAATTGTAGTCTCCCGACAAATCCAAGGCGTTGGGAGGCTGACTCAGCTGCCAATTGATGTGCCTGACCGTTCCAATTTCCCCTTGATTCAGCCACTCTTTTACTTTGGTAAACCTCGGCATAGACCGGCGGTAATAGGCAACGAAAAGAGGAATGTTCTTTTCTTCAAAAACTTCAAGGATTTGCTTGCTCTCCTCATAGGAAGGCGCCATGGGTTTTTCGATACAACAGGTTTTACCAGCGGCAGCCACCTTTAGGGCGTAGAATAAATGACTGTCTGGCGGCGTTGCAATATACACAGCGTCAATATCGGGATCATTGATCAATGCATCGGCATCGGTAAAATATTTTTCTATGCCATGACGTTTTGCGTAATCCTTAACTTTTTCCTGGTTCCTTCTCATCACGGCTTTTAATTCAAAACCTGCCGTTTTTTGATAGGCCGGCCCGCTTTTTACCTCTGTCACATCACCGCAACCGATAATCCCCCAGCGCAGCAAGGGCTTTGACTTTTTTTCAGTCATACTTTTTATTTCTTTTCTTCAATATATCAATTTTCTGTTGAGAGATAGATTTCTTTTTTCTAAAATTTGAACCCTGCCAACTGATGGTCAGAACGCCAGGAGTAAAATGAGTGTCCCTTTTTTTGGTGAGTTATCCGATCAGTGTATGGATCCTTCCGAAAAAGAAGGACATAACGGCGATCTTTTAGGCCCTTTAGCACAGGTGGCAGCTAAGCAGCAAGCCAATGGAGAGTAAAACCATTAAATAATTCAGCATGGAGCTAAGTAGTGAAATGATCCTCTCGGTTGTAAGAAATAGGTGGCTTGTATGAAACAAAAAAATTATAAAATGATTTGTTTTTGCCAAAAGTATCTTACATTTGTGCCGATAAAATAAAAATGAAAAATCAATTGTATTACAACTTTCCTTTTTACTACTTCTATTCGGAAGCAGGCAGGACTTTGTAACATCTATAAATATAGTTAATAAGAAAGTCCTGATTTATCGGGACTTTTTTTTTGAAACATGATAGATAAGGTAGGCATACAGGGCATCAAAGGGTCTTTTCATCATCAAGTGGTAGAGCAATACTATATCTCCACTCCTGAAATGTTGGAATGCCGAACTTTTGACGCATTGGCAAGAGCAGTTGCTGAGGGTGACTGTGATCAGGCGGTCATGGCCATTGAAAATTCAATTGCAGGATCCATTTTACCCAACTATGCCCTAATGGATCAATATGATCTCGTGATCAGTGGAGAGCATTATCTCAGTATCGACCATAATTTGATGGGGCTTGCTGGCCAGAAAATTGAGGACATCAAAGAAGTTCATTCGCATCCCATGGCTTTGTTGCAGTGTAAAAATTTTTTCCTTAATTATCCTCACATCAAATTGGTCGAAAGTGATGACACGGCTGAGGAAGCCTTTAAGATCAGCAAAGATAAAACCAAAGCAAAGGGTGCCATTGCTGGACATCGAGCAGCAGAAATCTATGGCTTAGACATTCTAAGCGCCTCCATCCAAACCATCAAAAACAACATAACCCGTTTTGTGATTGTACAGAAACATGTGCCAGAG